>Ga0098056_1000186_pt1 | contig 24839 bp, 16 predicted proteins | sample 17BtaG_FD_92583 | JGI IMG/M metagenome (GOLD analysis project Ga0098056, IMG submission 92583) | Marine viral communities from the Subarctic Pacific Ocean - 17B_ETSP_OMZ_AT15314_CsCl metaG | ecosystem: Environmental > Aquatic > Marine > Oceanic | place: Subarctic Pacific Ocean | collected...
AGAGAGGTTCTATTTAAAATAGTTCTACCGTCTTCAATAACAGTATTGACTGGATAGATACCATTATTTTTTCCTGTATCTAGAGTCTCATATACTTTAAACGTAAAATCTGATGTTGTATAGTCACCAGACTCATCAAAAGTTCTTCTTGCAAGATTTTTTTCTAATTCATTATATACAGTTGTTTCCACAATTTCTTGTAGAGTGCCATCCTGCAATCTCAATAATTCAATAAAATCTGAATTATCCGAGAATGTGATAATATCTTTAGAAAGTTTTGCCGAAATTTTTAATCTATCAGCACCAGGCGCAGCAAAATTGGTAGATCCATTTGCATTATCAAATAAAGTATCGTCTTCATTAGAAGATACGATTTCTTCGGTAATAGTTAAACCAATTTTATATGTTGGTTTATTAGAATATTGATCTAGGATTACAAAAGAATCTTCTACTTGTACAAAATATCCTCTGATGTAATACACACCTTCAGTTAAATATGCAATACTACCAGTGTAAGTAGATGCATTTAAAAGCGAAGTAACAGCAAGTGCAGTAGTTTGACCTTTTTCTACAAGAACTTCATTGTTCTTGAATTTAGTCAGTTGGGCACCAGATTGAATGATACCACTTTTAGTGTACTTTACATATAAAGTAAGAGAATCTTTCTCGGAATCTGCGACACTGAGAGTATTTACTACGATACCTTCTACACCCGATTCAGAACCAACTAAAGTTCTGCCAACTAAGGTTGTTCTATAAGATTCTACTTCTATACCATTAACAAGGTTTTGAACAAGAACTGCTGGATATTCTAAGTCATATCCAATTTGACCTGGAATTACTACAGATCCATCTTTGAAAGTATGGTTACCAAATTGTTCAATTTGATTTTGTAACTGCGTTTGCAGCTGCGTTAATTCTCTAGTCTGGACTGGTAATCCAGGCTTGAAAAGAATCTTCTGGTAATTTTTCGACTTATCAAAGTCGTCAAAATATGGTGCCAGTTTAAGGTTGGTCTTTTGCATTGCCGAACTAAGGTCCTTTCTTTTTATTTATAGGTATAATCAGAACTCAATAACGAGCTTAATATCTTCAATTTGATCATCAGATCTGATAATTGTTTTTCTGTTTTCAATATACAGAATTTCACCACTAAACTTCTGTACTTCAGACGGGGCATAACCAGAAGTAAATGAAGTTCCTGCAACAGTAACACTACCAGATGCGGCTGTATCAGGTGTTACCGCCGATGAAGAAACAGCACCAGTAATTTCGTTAGCACCAGAAAAATCAACTTGTGTATATTGTTGATTACCAGTCTGACCAGCAGAAAGATACTCGTTTTGATAATATCTGATAATTTTGTTTACCGAGTCCCAGTGAATAACTCTTCCCTTTGCATTTGTATTATCTTGAGTAATTTCTTCACCAATAGTGAAGTTTACAGATGTTGATACAGGAAATTTGATTGCCTTACATACAGAAGCTGTATTATCAAGTAAATCAGAATTACCAGGAGTTTGTGGATCTGAAATCAAACCAAATCGTCTGAATTGCATGTCAACAGGAACATCACCTGAACCATCAAGGAATTCTACTGCTTTGTTGATCATAACTCGATATGCACCGAGTTCTCTTACAACATTAAATCCGTGTCCACCAGGAGGAGAAATAATCGCTTCGATAGAAGCAGATCCTGCAGTTAAATTAGCTGGAGTACTACTTCTAGCTTGTGCTAAAGCAAGAGTAGTGTAACATTCCGCAAAGTTTACAGTTCCAAAAGTATATCCACTACCAACTGTAGAAAGAGCAACACTACTTGGATCAATTTGACCAGATGTAGGAGCGGTAGAAGAAACTGTAAAAGTTAAAACTGCACCCGAACCATCACCTAAAATGGGTGAGAAATATGTACCTGGACTAATACCACTACCAACATTATTTACAACTGCTTGTTCAATTGTTCCATTTACAGCAGCTGCAATTACAGTAGAGTCCGACTTAACGGGCATGAAATCGCTGGAAACAAATTTAACAAAGTCATTGATTCCTAACGTATACATATACTTCCACTTATAAGTGTCAGCAGTAGTAAAGATAGAAGTAGATTGACCTACTGGTTCTACTGTCGAAATAACGCCGTTTGCATTTGTTGGTGTCTCGCCATTGTAAATGCACTTATATACATCAAAGTTACTATTCATTACATAGAACTGAGAGTCATATAATTTGTTAGCACCAGTGGCAGACTGATTCGAGATAGAATAATTGTGCTTGTACATGTCATAACGAGTATTGACACTCCAAGTCCGTTTTCTTACTACTTGAGTAACATCACCACGAGTGATGCGTTTCATAGCAATCATGTCGTCATAAATTTCACTCAACTCATCAAAAGAGTCGGTAGGTGAAGGAATGTTGTCAATATCATTGAAACTCTGACCAGAATATCTTTCAGAGTTCCAGGTTTGAGATCGACCGATGAAGATATAAATCTTACTTCTATCTCTTAAAGCCTCTGTAGTAGAATCACTAAGAGCATTACCAGCAGCATCTAGAGGTTCCTCTAGAGACTCCATAAACTGCTCAGCAGCAAACACCCTAAAATTGTCAGACACGAGTGATGGCATTATACTTCCCGATAGTATTATTGTTTATTGTTATTTATACTGTTGTCAACCAGCAAAGATGACTTTGGTGTCAGTAGTAGCTGTTGCAGCAGTTGTGCCGGCAATTCCTCTTGTAACACCTTTAAGATTTGTGGAATCATGATTGGTGTATTCAATTGCTTCATTGTTAATGAATGCTTTATAGGAATCGTATCCAACACCACCATTGATAACATCAACTGCAGTGATTACACCAGATACATCCAAAGTAACTTCTAATACAGCACCTTGTCCACCACCATTAGTAGTGACTAATACGGAATCAGTGTCCTCATATCCAGAACCACCAACTTCGATATCAACACTAACAATTTTTCCACCAAGGACAAATGGTTGTAAAACTGCATTATTACCAGATGAAGAAGTAATAGTAACAGAAACGGTACTTTCTGGTGCCATTACAGTACCAGCAACAGGAATTGTAGTTGAAGTGGTTGTAATATCAGATGTCAATTTAGTTCCGAAATGAACATCACTAGAACTTAGAACAGTGTCTCTTACAACATATGCTTCATATGTAGGAACTAATGTTGTATTTGCGAGATTGTGTCCTTTATAATCAATGACTACTGTGTTTTTAATTTCACCGCCCTTGATTGGGTCGATGAAAGAATTTGCAGACGCACTATTACCAATTCCATATGTACGGAACTTCATCTTTCTTGGGTATCCAGTACCACCAGCAGTGACATTGACACTAGTAAGGTTACCACCAGAAACTGTAGATGTTGCAGTTAATCCAGATGGAGATGTAATACCTGTAGGTGTATTGAGTTCCATTACAGTTGGAGAATGAACAGCTGTAACTTGTCTTCTATCAGACTCACCAGGGATGAAGATAGAATCACCGACTTCTACCTGTTGACTGTATGATTCAACTGCGATATCAGATGCTTTACTCATATAATCGTAAAGTTTGATACTGTCAGATGCTGTTGGTGCAGTCGTAAATCTTACTACATTATCATGTACATAATAATCGCGAAGAGGATCTAAAACAAGACCATTCTTAACGGCGACGATTTGATTCTCAAACTCTCTTGGTCTACCAATCAAAGCATTTGGATAATATGCACTAGAAGAATCTGTAAGGTTGTAACTAGTCACACCACTACCAGTAATAGTATCCAATTGTTTTACTAGACCATGAGTCTTGATAAAGATAATATCACCAGGTGCTGGAGCACTTGTAAAGATAATTCTAGAATCAATTGTACCCGTTACATTGTAGTCTACAACTGGTGTTAAAACTGAACCATTCTTAGTTACGAATATATTTCTTGGATCTACTACAGCGTCATTATCAAAAGAACCATTGGGAATAAAGTTTTCCTCTTCTAGGAAAAGGTTGAATTGTGTTCTTGAACTATCATAAGGTGTGTGAATATAATCAAGAACTTTACCAGTGGTTGTCAAGATAGCAAATGGAGTACTAGTTGTGGTTGTAGTATCAAAGTTCATTTGAGTTGTAGAAGTAAATTCTGCACCTCTTCCAAGACCATACTTTGTATGATTGTTCTGAACGAAGATAATAGACTCTTGTTCTGCAGCACTAAGGGCCCTACTAGTATTATAAACCTGTGAAGTAACTGGAGTTAGTGTGATAAGTTCATTATCATACATACCAACCATCCAGATATCATCACCAGGGACAGGAGCAACTGTAAATGTAATACATCCAAGAAGACTAATACCTCCCTGATTCAAGAGAGTATAGTCAACTCCTGGATGAAGGATAACATTGTTCTTGGAGATAATAATATCTTCAAAAGCGGTGTAATTAGTATACTTGATTCCATCCAACAAGAGTCTGAATTTAGTTCTAGATCCATCATAAACTTGATTGATCTCATCAACGGATCTTTGTCTACCAGTAGATGCACCAAACTCAACAATGTCAATAGCTGCAAGATACCCAACTCCCATTGGAATTGATATTGCAGAGTATTTTTCACCGTTTCCAATACCAGTAGAAGATGCTGTCCCAGAACCACTGTGGTCATAAGCAACTCCTGGTTCCTGAATAACCCCATCAAAAGCAACAAATGTATTTGATGGATCATCGTACATAACCAGAGTATTTAAATTCAAGTTAGTAATGCGATAATGGTTAGTGCCAATTGTGAGAGTACTACTTCTTTGTACAATATTGACTACATCAGTACCACTGATTGTAGTTGACCCACTTCTCTGAGTTACCGTAAATGTATTATTTACAGTTGGTACAAGAACTTCATTGTGATTGTCTCTTTGAAGAACAACCAGATTGGCATTCAAAATATCACCATAGACATTTTGTGGTCTAAGTTCCCCAAGTTTTGCATGGAACTCGACTTGATCAGTTGCGAGTGTAGGTAGATTAGTACCAGTGAAAGTTAATGTACTTGCAGCATTGTCCCATGTATAGGAATTTTGATCTTGATAAACACCATCAACATAAACAAATGGAACTTTTGTTGATGCATTGGTAATATTGCCAGTATAAGAAAGAACAGTAGAACTTGTCTGAGACAATCCATCTGTCAGATCATGGAAATTATTTGCATCATTCACATGGAACATGATGAATACATCTTCAGTCGGTCTTGGTGGATCAACAAACTGAATTCTATATGATCCGCTACCAGTATTGATATTATGTGGATCTACAGGAGTGATCAAATCATAATCTGTAGTTGGATATTGATAAACACCATTTCTAACAACAACTAAACTCTCAACTCCTGGATCTTCATTAACCAAATCATCACATTCAGCATCATAACTATGAAGTAGAGTGAAAGTAGTTCTAACGCTATCAAAATGTTCGTTTCTATCAAGAACCCAATTTCTGTGGTTGTTTGGAACTAACTGTCTGTTGAAAGACATAAGTTTAACAACATCAGAACTAACAGGAACATCTGTATAAGTTACCTTGTTTGCAGCTGCAACTTGTAATTGTACATTAGGTCTTGAATCGACAGCATTAAGATGAACATCTGGGCGGAGAAGAACATTATTCTTGACTGTAAAGAGATCCGTACCATTGGAGACTGTCTCAGGGACACCATTGTCGGATAAATTAAATCTCGTTCTAGTACCATTGAATACATTAAACTGATCTAACTCAGCACCACGTTTTGTATTATCATTTGCAACATAGGATCCAACAAAATCTCTAATTGCACATGTAACTCCAACTACAGGAGCAATACTAAATGTAATTTGACTACCACTTACAGAATATTCATTTTCTGGAACAATAATACCATTAACTGTAACCATTAAAGAGTTTTCACCATCAACAGGAACATAAGGATCTGTTGCATTGATGGTAAGATCAAATGTGGTTGTGGAACCATTAAACTGACTGGTGATGTCGTTAATAACCTCTACATGACTTGTCGAATACTCTGGATTAGAATACTTAAATCTAGAACCAAAACCATGTGCTGTAGTTCCATCGAGATATAAAGTGCCGTCAATAGTTTCTTTTTCCAATTCAAAGAAACCATTTGGTTTCTTAACATTATCTGATTGAATTTTAAGAGTTACATTTTTTGCTTCATTACAAATTAAGTTTTTACCCTTAACTTGTTTTGAAATAATGTTACTAACATTTAATTTTTCACATTCAACTGTCTCGTCAATTTGCCACCCAAAAATTTCAGATGGATTAACACTTTGAGGGAAAGTAATTGTAGAACCAGATACAGTAAAGTCTGTTAAATGGTGTGATTGATTAATACCTTCAAAGAAAATTAGAAGTTTACAGTTATCGGAAGGAGTAAATCCAAGATCAAAAGTAGTTCCAACAGAACCAGTAAATGTAATTGCAGCCAGTTGTGGGTGATAAAGAGCAAAGGTTGGTTTATCGGTAATATTAGTATTAAACTGTAAAGTGCTGTTATTCACTATACTGTAATTTGTATTTCTCTGAATAACGCCATTCATTGAAACAATTAATTTATCAGAATCAGTAACGACATATGGAATTTCATTAACTGTCAAATTAATTTGTTTGTTTGAATTAACACCTGATAAATCTATACTAGTATATGGTGTTGTTAATCTATATGATACAAGTTCGTCTCCTGGATAAATTGTAAAATTGGGAACAATATTTAAACCTTTTACATCATAACTAAGATCTGGAGTCTGTACAATACCATTAACACTAAAAATAGTTTTAAGCAGTGTACTATTAGCACCCATTGGTACTAATCTAGTTACATTAATGACAAATTCATTAATTTCAAATTCGCCATCTCTAAGAGCAACTATAAGATAATTTGGACCAACTTCAATAATAAGACCAAGTTCTTCAGATTGCGTTCCAAAAAGTATATCATAAACTTTATATTGATTTGGATCTGCATTGATGTAAAGAATTTGTTTTTTACATCCAGGCGCGCCTACATTTAAATCAAGCAAACTAGATATAGTTGCTTTAAATGTTACAGCACTTCTTACAATATTTTGTGATCTTCCTAGAATAGATTTTCTACTATGAATTCTAGATTTACCAAACAATCTAAATCCAGATGGATGAGTATTTTCAAGAATTTCAGATCTCCAATCTTTAGTATTTTTTTCATTTGAAATACTATAAGACCAATCTTGATAATAAATATTATCTTGCATTCTTTGGAAATCGTCACTAATGTGTCCAGCACTTCCAGCAAATTTTGCTGAAATATTTCCATATGCACTTGATTGTGTATATGCTCTTGCATCATTTATATCTGTGATGACACCATAATTTTTTCCATCGGAACTCAAAATTGTGTCGTCAACTTTAAATTCACCAGAACTTACAAGAAGTTCTAATGTAGAAGACTTTGTATCAACACTTAAAATTTTCGCAACAGCCCCTGAAGCAACACTAACTGTGTCACCCACATTTAAATTTTTCCTACCAATACTTACATTAAATGTTGCACCTGAACCACCATTTTGACTGAAGAGTTCAATTGTTGGTTTATCATCAAAACCACTACCACCATCAATGACAGTGGCATTCATAACTTCGCCGACACTAAATTTAAACTCTATATTGGTATTACCAGATAATCCATTTACTTTATGAAAAGGGTTCAGAAGATAATTTTGTCCTCTATTTACAACTTCAACATCAGTGATCTCGAAATTAGATTTTACTTTAACTGTAACTGGTAAATTCAAATAGTTTCTAACATTTCTAGAACCATAGAACTGATCACCATAAGAAACATATTCAATATTTTTAAGTGATCCAATTGTATTAGAATTTGCAGAAAGAATTGCCCCTGTACCAGTATCCGAAGTAACTGTAGTTACCTCAGGCAGAGATCTATATCCTGCGCCACCATTTACAATATTAATAGATTTAATAGGACCTGTAGCACCTTTAGATCTGATACTAAAATCTAGAGAACTAATAGTAACACTATTGATAGTATCTTTTAATGGTAAAGTAAATTTGTTTACATCAGATTCTTTGACAATATATCTACCAACTAGAGGAGATGTTACTACACTCAACTCAAAAATTGAATTATCGGTGTGAACAAATATTTTAGATGGAATATTTGATGGGTCAACATCAAAATAAGTAGAGTTTAGTTCAATTCCTTTTTGATGATATGGATTGAAATTTAAGCTATCAAATGATAAATTGTAACTTCTAGAAGTCGCAAACTTAATTCTATATTTTTTATTTCTTTCAAGAATTACAGAATATAGTTGTTTTGAACCAATATACTCAACAATATCGGAAAGTAAGTCTAAATTAATTTCGGTAGTTGTAGTTTCTTTAAATAAGTCGATAAAGATAACATCATTTTTGATGATGTTGTGAGGTCCACTAAAAGTAAACTCAATTTCTTTTTTATCATTATTAACTACAGCATCTGTTACTGGAGGAGATTCAACAGAACTTACATATGCAAGTGCCCCGTTTCCAGCAGTTCCATCATTATTGAATAATAGATAATCACCAGTTCTATAATTTTTACCTTTCTTTTCAATATAAACAGAATCTACTGAACCTGTAGAAGTATATGCAGTCCGTAAGAGAGTTTTGTTGAGATTTTTAATTTCCGTTGGGAAATGATCATTTGAAGCATCATTCTTCCTAATCAACCTTTTAGGAATTTGATCATTAGTTCTATTTTGTACTATGTTATAAAAATCTGGATCCGAGAAAAACTGGGTGCCGATTACATGTGGATATTCATCTACCATGAAATAGCAATACGCACCATTTGGAAATTCTGGTGTTACACAAAATCTGCCATTAAATTGATCTAAGGTTCCATGTCCATTGATATATTCATAATCTTCGATAAATGAACCAAGCGGGTAATTTTCAATAGTAGGTCCATTTTTTCTATTACCAGAAAGTTTATACGAAGAAGTTTGTTCAGAAATACCAGAAGTATTATCTAATGCAGATGTATATCCATATTTACAGTAAATTGGATGACCATCATAAGACCACCCAACAATTTTGGAATGCTGAGAAGAAGTAATATTATACTGAGTTTCAAATTTTGATGTATTGATTAATTGTAAATATTGAAACTTGAGTCTAGATTCTGGGAAAGAAGACGAAAGAACTTCTGAAACACTTAAATCACCTCGTACTCTATCATCACCTTGAGAAATAGTAACTTTTTTACCTACTAATAAGAAAGCTTTTTGAGGTGTAATTTCAGATTTGGATAGTAATACAATTTTGTTAGCTACATCAACACCAGCAACAAAAGTTCCTGGACTGAAAAGTGGATTGGAAACTTCCATACCAACAATAATGTCGGTCGATGTAAAAGCTTCTTTTAGTTTGATCGAACTACTACTACCAGTCGGTACTTCTTCAATTTCATAATTATCACCAGTAGACTCATCGAAAACGTAACCACCGAATTCATCAACCCCAGTAATAAATCTTTCTGCGATATTAAATGTCCATTTTTTCAATTCTGCAGAAATTGATCCAGTTTTAGAGTTGTTAGCAATCGAAACTGCTGGAGGGATGGAATATCCACTACCAGAATTAATAACGGAAATATCTACGATTTTTCCACCAGAAATTTCTGGTCTAAGAACTGCACCAGAACCAGAATCTTTTGAAATTACTGTTAAAATTGGTTCTACAAAGAAATTTTTACCGCCATCTAAAATTTGAACTGTTACAACTTTACCATTAGAAACAACTAATGAAATTCTAGCTTGAGATCCATCATCGATAGTAACTGTTGGGTTGGATGTAAATTTACTACCAAGTTCATTAGTTAATACAATTTTATCAGAAGAACTAGATCCAGAAATAATAGGACCAGTAAATACAAAAATTAAATCTTCATTACTACTGTTTTTTAAAGGAACATCGTAAGTGGTAAATTTACCACCACCAGAAATTCTGATTGTTGGTGCTTCGGTATAACCATATCCACCATCAATAATCAAAATATTATCAATAGTACCTTCAGCAAAACCAACATCTAATACAGCATCTTTAAATCCAGCTGGATTTTGTCTAATACCATTTACAAGTGGATTATTATTAATAACTTCAATTTTTGGTTTTGCTGAGAAACCAGTAAAGTTTGGAAGAATAGAAGATTCAATAAGTTGAAAATTTACCTTCTGGATAGAAGCTGCAATATCAATCGTACCATTTGGAACAGTAATATCTGCAGATTCATCACCATTTTTAAGTAGAGTTAAAGTAGGTAAACCAGACTTATCAAAATTGCCGTTTGCATCATATGCAACTTGATAGTCACCAGCATTACCAATGGTCAAAGATTTGACAGCACCATAGTATGCAAAATTACCTTTTACCGAGTTATATTGAATACCATCAATAGTAATACCAACGGCTGCACTAGTATCTGTAGGAGATAGGGATTTAGATTTTCTAACAATATTATTGTTAATAATACTAGACGGGAATGGAATTCTCTTGACTAGTTTTTGTAACTTATAATTATTTCTATCAAGATTTATTCCAGATAAAGTAGAAAGAGATTCTGTAGTTAAACCAGAACCACAATCAATAACTGTTAGTTGTGCGCCGCTATTTTCTTTTGCAATAGTAATTGTAGAACCACTAATAGTATATGAAGTAGTTGGTTGTTGTATAACACCATTAATTGCAACAATTACACTATCAGTAGTTGCAGTTGTATAATTACTGCCACTATTTTGTAAAGTATATGATAATGATGATGTAGTAGTAATTGGATCTAAAATATCAGCACTATCAATAGTATAAACTAAAATATCATCTGTACCTACAGTTACTACGTCGTTGAGGAATGAAGCAGTTTTGTTAGAATCAGTATAAGAAAATGCAGAACCAACTTGCAATACACCATTAACAAAGATGAAAATTTCATCTCTGGTTAAAGTATCTGATGTATTTAAAACAATATCGAAAAATGTTCCACCTTGAGTAACAGATATTTTACTAACTTGACTGGGATTGGTAAAATATCTAGTGTACACATTTTCGGAAGAAAGTGGTACTGTATTAAAGTTAATTACATCATTGACCAAGAAATAATTAGTATTAAGTTCTTGAAGTACAGCATTTCTGAATACCAGTAAACTTTCTGGTACAAGTGGATTAATTCCAGTTACAAATGCATTAGTGTAACCATCAAACACCTGTGTGAATGTTCTATTTTTGCCAGATGTATATGGAGGAATTGCAGACGAAGATGTATAAACGTGTCCTGTACCCTGTTCAGTAAAATCGTATATACCAGTAACACCAATATAATCATTATCAGTATCTAAATTGTGATCACTATTAATGTTCCATGAGGAATATTCAATTCCTTCAAAATCTTGATGATCACTCCCATCAAATTCATAAATTTGTTCGCTGAATAAAGCACCACTCTTTTCAATAGTAACTGTATCTACTACAGCAATAATTCGAGCAACAGCCTGTGAAACAATTGCCGATCCATCTACTTTAGAAGTATTGGGTAGGGAGAGAGTTACTTTCTTACCAGATATTGCTCTAATTTTTGCATTATCAGCAATTTTGGGTCCAACAATAGTTTGACCAATACTTAAATTTCTTGCACTATCAACAACAATTTCAAGTTCACCCTTATCACCAGTTGCCTGAATTTCTGGTGTTCCGACAAAAACCGTACAGAAATAATCTATTTTACTATCACCAATATATTCCCACTCAATTCTACCAATTCTCTTAATACCAAAAATATGAGTTGGAGATGCCGAACTATCTGTAGTTCCCGTAGTTTTTGATATGTATAGATTATCACCAAGATATCTTTCTTGACCTTCTTCTACATATTCGTTATTTGCATACTGTTTTCTAGTTTTGTATCTACCAAAAGCAACAACTTCAGTTCCAATAATCTTTGAACCATTATCAGAAGTAGTGCAATTGAAAAATTGATTTGCAGATCTCTCAGAATATTCTACTTTAAAACCATCAATATAAACAATACCATTAGTTACTGGAAATCCAGAAGCATCGTCAACTGTAATTACAGTGTCAGTATGATCAAATTGATGTGTGAGTTGTGTAGATGACGGTAAATAGATATCATTGAAATCATCATTGATATCAATATCAATTTCATATACAGGTTTACCAATGCTATCAATTTTAGAAATAAAACTAGCTTCGGTGGAGTTTGATTTTACACCAAAAATTTCATCTTCTTTCTGCAATAAAGTTACATAATCTGGAGGTAAAATTTTATCATTATTAATTGTTTCTAATGAACCTTCAATAATTTCAATTCTAGCAACTTTTTTACCAAGATAAGTAGATTCTGAAGATCTAAACAGATAATCTTTTGGAAATTCTATATCTGGATCTTGAGAAATAAACTCAAAACTTTTTACAAATCCTCTAGCTAATTCACCAGAATCTGAAATTAATTCATCAGTATTTGTAAAGAAACCAATAATGTTTGTGAGTGTAAGTTCTCCAGTATTGAAATCCCAGCTCTCAACAATACCTGTACCATTACCAGAAATAGAAGTTACAGTTTCTTCTTCACCAAAATCCCTTTCTCTGACAAATGCAGTAATAGGACCAACATAATTAGATCCTGCATCATCAATTGTGATACCAGTATAATTTGGGTCAATTGTAGAACCTTCTACAATGCCTCCATTGCTATCAATATTAGCTACCGAAAGAACAGCAGTATTATTTGCAATATTAACACCCTGACCACTACCAAAAATTTCAATAACAGGTGTATTGATTAATACACCACCACTTGTTCTATTATCATATCCAGAACCACCTTCAGTTACCTGTGCATTACCAATACTACCATCAAAGTTAACAATTTTGATTGTAGCATTAATTCCTCTATTTTTCAGTCTAAATCTAATTTTCTTATCATTAAACAGAATTCTGAACAAAATTCGGTGAGAATTTAAGCTACCTTTGGCAGAATAAAATGATCTAATTTGAGATAAGAAATTAGATAATTCCAATTCCTCTACAAGATTTTCTGGGATACCTACTGCAATCTCAGATTTAATTCTTCTAAGAAATTCATTGGTGTATGCAAAAGCAATATTGATTACTTCATCCAGTGCAAAATGATCATCTGCAATAGAAGTTGTTAAAACAACTTCAGAAAGCGGAATACTAGTAAGAATTAATGCAGATGTACCTCTTACACAGTTTTGAAATTGTGTATCAGTTTTAGATCCGTAGTAAACAATTTCTTTACCAATTTGAATGTAACCTTTATCAGGAAAACCAGTTGTATCAGATACATCAATAGTAGTTACATTAGTATTAATATCTGTTGATAATTTAGTTTTCTCTACAAGTTCACTTTTTCTAAAATAAGATACATTATAGTACTCAAGTAAATTTTCAGCAATATCTAATGGCTGATTTTTTAATTCTTGAGATTCATAGTATGATTTTAAAAATGTAATGAACGTAGAACTATCTTCCCTGACAAATTGAGGGAATTGATTTTCAATGAGATGTGAAAGATCTACAGTTTTATCTACTAAGAATTTCATGAGCACCTATTCGGATCTTGTTCTGGTGTGAGGTTGTCGATTGTATCAATATTGTTAGGATCATCAATTTCACCATCAATAGTACTACCGTCGTCTGAAGGTAAATTTGGATCCCCTGTAACACCGTCAGATGATGGTACAGGCAATTCTGTAAATGGTTCTAGATCTGTAGGAGTTACGTCTAGAGGATTATCAATAATAACAATATCACCAATTTCAATATCGGGATATGTTTCGCCGTCAACATCCAAGTTTGGTGTTGTTGGCACCGCACAAATATTTATTGTGGCATCATCACAGGATGCCACAGAGAAAGAAAATTCACCAGTTTCAAAATCAATTGAACCAACACTTCTCAAGAAATTTCCTTTATCGTCAACCAAGTAAATATTTTCATCAATAACACAATTTCCAGCACCAAAAGACTTTATACAAAGTCTAACTGGATTAGCTATACCTGGACTACAGAAAAATGTAGATGTAACAGCACAATGACTATCTAATTTACTTTCTACCGAAGTAAAGAACGAACCATTATATTTTGTCTCAATATTATTATTTTTTTCTAATCTTGTAACTACACAAGTTTTAACTTTAATATTACTAAATGTAATTGAATCATCTAAATTTTGAATTTCAGAAAGAATATTTGACTGTGAATATACACCGCCAAAATTCTTGAATGCATCAGAATTTTCAAAATCTACAATTAAATCAGTAATTAGTTTATTAAATTCAGTAGGTGTTTTTCTAGTCTTATTTTGATCATATACAACAAATGGATTTAAATTGATTGTATATCTCTTGGGATCTCTGATTTCTGGCGTAATAGATCCTACAACAAAACTCTTTAAATCAGTAAGGATTCTAGATTTTTCAGAATTACTAACAACTTCACCCACTTTTGGTTTGATTGTAATAAAAACTTTGCCATATTCGGGTGGATTTAATGTTTCACCACCAACTACTTTAACGAGATCAGCATTTCCATATAATTGCATAATTAGTGATTCATAATCACTAGTAGTTACTGCTCTACCTTGAGATGCATAATATCTAGGTGCTCTATACTTAATAGATGCAATACTTTCAAATTCAGAACCACCATCAGTAAATTCTGTATTTAATTGAAAATTGATGTTACTTAAAGGAATTTTTTGAATTACTCCACTAGAGATATAATCAATACCGCCAACGAATGTAAAAGCAGATTCCTTCACATTGTTTAATGCACCACCAGCGGTTGAAATATATTCAATATTTACAATTTCTCCATTCTGTAATTTTCTACCAATTACATCATCACCAAAAATAACCTCATATTGTTGATCTTGTATTTCTTCGACAAAAAATACTGTATCAGATTGTGATACATTTACAATAGTATTTTTCTTAGTATACCTAATAGAAGATGATGATGTAGCATCATCTTTTACCGATACTTTAATACTTTCAGAATCAATAAAGTTATTGGGAATAATAAAACGTTGATGTTCATTTGAAGTATCTACTGTATATGAAATGTTGAAAGAAGTACCTTCAAACAAATCAACATCCCTAAAAACTACCTCATCAGAACCAGCTGGTACTGACAAATTAATAGGTTCTCTTGAAATAAACGTATAATTTTTCTTTTCAAATTTTGTGGAAAGAACAGCACCAGATTTTAAAGAAATCTTGTCAATATTTAAACTACTCAGTCCATCTACTGTAATATCAACCGTTGCTTTTGCAGAAGTAAATGATCCTGCAGTATATCCTAATTTTTTAGCTTGCGAAACAATATTATCTCTCAATACAGCAGTATCAAGATTTAATTCGTTTGACGCCATATTGACGTTGTATGTTGTATACAACGTATTATATGCTAGGATATCAACTAGCATCGACAAGTTTGATCCGTCAAAGTCATAATCAGTAAATTCTGACTTTGTTTTGATGTAATTTTTAATCGATGCTCTGAGTTGATTAAACTCAAGCGCTGATACTGTTGGTAATTCCATTTAACTTTCTCTAACTAAAATGAAGTCTACAATTTGTACTGCTTCAGGAATGCCGACTATAAAGTATTCAACGAAACACTCATATCTATTCATGTCTGTATTAGAATCTACACTAATGTTTGATAACAAGATCCTTGGTTCATTTTCTTTTAGAACCGTTTCAATCTCTTCAATTAGTGCATTTTCTGAAAATCCAGTGGAGAGTTCAAATAGATATGATGATGTTGAAGTCCCAAGGTTAGGTTGAAAGAAACGTTCACCGATTTGCGTCAATACAAGGTTTTTTACAGCCTGTTTGATGGCTTCTTCATTTTTTAGAGTTACGATATCTTTCGTAATTGGATTCTTGGAGAAATTAAAGCTTATATCTTTAAAAGCTCTAGAAGTTTTACCCAAATAGGTATCAACCATTTGGGTAGGTGCTGTGGACCTGGATGCGCTAAAAGACAAGGCACTAAACAGTATCTATCGTACTATATATGCTAGCTTTTAGGTTCTTTCTTATCTACGTTTTTCTTTTGTATTTTTTTCATATATTTTTCAGAATCTATTTGGGTAATCAGAGTCATTCCTGATTTAATAAATTCTTGACTTTTATCTGTTGGTGAAATACCCATGTTTTTTTTCCTTATTTACTATCTAGGTTTTTTACTTCGTACATATAGTGATCCGAAGTCTCCATTCTTCTTTTATTTTCTACGCTATACACTGTAGTATCAATCTCAAATCCAGGATTCTCTGTAATACGATTAAATGTCCATGCATTATCGTACCAAATAATACGATTATTAGGATATGCATAATAATTACCAGTCTCTACCTTAAACAGGTGAGCACACTTATGTTCTGGTGTTTCTGAGTAATTTAGATCGGGAACACCCTTGTTTTCCCACGACCAATCCAACGTGAACATATAATCACCCAATGCTTTTTTACCATCAGGTCGAATTAGTTGAGCTTGCAAACCACCAAGTCTCTGTCTCCTCTGTACGTCAACATAAGGACTAAAACAGTCCCAGTACATAATGTCTTCCAATGGTTCAATAACCGCATCTGGTTTCCAACAGAACGCATGTAAAGGTCGTCTTGTCCAGTTAACACCATTCTCTAAAAATGCTTCAAACAATGGAACACGTTTTTCCATGCTAGCAACACTATGGACATCTGCTTTGGTAACTTCACCATGTCCTTTTTTATGATTGTAAAGGAACTCATTACGGATGTAACAAGACCAGTCAGGTAAACTGTGATTTAAGTAAGCCAATCTCTTTCTCCTAAAAAATAGTAATCAGTAAGTTCTATACCTTCAGGAATATCCTTAATAGCGTATAGTTTGCCCGTGTCTTTATTATATGCGACATTTGGGTCATGTGAGTGATTGATATAGTATTGAGTACTTAATTTGTCCAAATCACTATCAATCCAGAACCCTTCTTCATCGCAATAAGTCAGAGTTTCAAGTCTAGATCTTAAACGATCATCAACATCAGTCCATAGTACATATTCCTGTTTTGCAGGAGTGAATATACATGTATCCTTAGGAATGTTTATTAAAGAGAAAACACCCACTCCTTCACAGACTTTACTGGGGGCAAGGTAAGTGTATAAAATTAAAGAATATAATCTATGGACTGGGGAGTTCATAATCGGGTTCATTATATTTCAAAAATTCCCAAAAAGTGAGTTTCATCTCTTTTTGAGTCATACCACAGTTTGCTGCTGCAGCGGGAAGAGTCATTTTTGCACGAAAAAGTGCTTCATTGGACTCTTTAACGTTTTCAGGTGTTGTTTTAACTTTTGATTCAACTATTTTTTTAGATCTATTGTTAGATAATCTCATTCAAGTGCAGATGCAAGACCTTCTGTAAGACGATTTACGTTGTAAGCCATGTATCGATACCCAGTACCAATATACAGTTGTCCTAGGACCACTGAGACGGTGGCTAGACCCCAAAAAATGTAGTAGAACCTAGACTTGACTTGATATTTTAATTTTTTGTTTTTCACCAGAATACTCCGTATTTAATATATGTTCAACTGTAGTAGCTACATCATTCATTGCATCTCTCAATACAGGTCTTTGTCCTGATTCTTGAATACAATCGTTTATATCATCTGTCAGAGACCATCTCCACAAACTTAAATCTGTAGAATACCACAGTTGTATTTTCATTACTTACCTTGACCCCTATAACGTTTTTTAGCATCGTTTCGTGAAGTTGAACCATACTTAGTATGCTTTCCACGACCCTGACGAGATTTTTTAGGTTTAGACTCGATATGAGTACCACCAGTTAAAGAAGACCCACGTGCCATAATGATCCGTACCGTAAATTACTCAATAATTATACCACAGGCTTGACAGCATGTCAAAATTTCTCTATAATAACTCTGTCAGGGTTCAGACAAATCAGGCATATAGAATCTTAGGGGTTGGAGTTGCTATATTTAGTCTTGGCACTGATGGTGGATTGGGATCTCCAATATGAGATGACATACGACCACAAATGAACACCTTACTGATTCCCAGAGCGACTCTAGGACAGACACAAGGACTACAACCCTTACCACAACAGTCAATCCCTGGAGCAGGTACTAGAACCTGTCCTGTGGTCAATTCAGGCAATCCACATAGAAGTTCTTTTTGTACTACTGGTGTGACGACAAAAGGAAAACATTTACAACAACCTAATACTGAAGGTCCATCACCTCCACCTAATGCTTGTACTGGTCTTACCATTTGTTAACTCCCGTAATTGGTATTTGATGAAGTAGATCCGTTAGATTGCGAATCTTGAGTTGAATCTGTACTATAAGCCCAATATTGTTGGACAGAATAACCTTTTTGATAACTATTTACCATACCACCATTATTTTTAAATGGTTCTAGTGAAGTTTCAAAAACATATGATGTATCAAACTGTGATCTTACGATTCCTGTAAAACTAGTTGCAGTTTTTCCAGAATAGTAGATAATTTCTTCACCATCATAAAAATAATGTTCTCGTTCATTAACTAGTTCATTTGGATCGCCTGGTTTACCCATTTGTAAATAAATTTCAGTTTTACGAATCCATTTTGGAACTATAAGGTAACCAGATGACAAAAATAGAGATGTATCTTCAACTAAAATACTATTTGATGTCGGATTTAAGTCTTCAGTCATTTTTGTGGTAACTGGAGAAAGCTGAATTGGATTTCCTTTAGAAAATGCAGATTTTGCAATATTTTCAGAAGTTGTTACAAGATCAAAATCATATTCTTTAACATAAGATGACTGGAATTCATAATTAGCACCTTTCCAACTCTTAGATGGATATACTTCACCTTGACTACTTAAATTGATTTCTTGAATATACTGAACACTAGTTTGAGGATCTGTGTAGAATACAGGTATTTGAGTTACGCTATTCGATCCAATAGAAACTCCAGTGATACCTGAAGGACTTTCGTTTAATCTTATTGTATTAGCAAATGTTAAAAATCTTCCACTTCCTGTAGTGTCTGATAAACTACTGCCAGCGGGCATATTAACAAGATAGAATCTATCAGCTCCAGTTCTATATGCGGTATATGATACTCCAGTTGAGAGAGGTGATGGAGCAGTTGATCCAAAAGAAACTTGGAAATATGTTCCATATGAAGTAAGATCCGCACCATTAATCCTAAATTCTCCTCTTCTTTTATCAACAACGTCAATTGTTACTCCAGCACTTGGAATTACTGATGTATTGTATAAAGTTCCCCCATTATTCACAGCAACAATGTATGATGGTGATCCAGCAGAGTTTTCACCCTTCAAAACATCAAAAGTTGCACCAGATCCACTTGCATTGTCAGTATTTGCGCCACCAACAGATGTATAGAGAGTTTCTGGAGTACCAGTAATAGTGAAATTAGTCAATCCACCTGATCTATCGATTTCAGTAACTGTAATTAATAAATCATTTGTACCATTTACACCACCCAAATTAGATCCTTGTACAGTAATTACATCATTCAACTGATATCCCACTCCAGATGTACTTTCATCAGCAACGGTAACAACATAAACGTCATCTGATGTGGTCTGAGTATCTGACCATTCAATATTAATTTTAAAACCTGCGGCAGTGTTTAATGGAGTTTGACCAGAATAAACTGTAGAATCTGCAGATACACCAGAACTATCAACAGTAGTAATATTACCACTACCATCAACTGCGGTAACAGTTACAATTAAATCATTAGTTCCGTTAACTCCACCTAAAGTAGAACCAAGGAAAGTAAAGTCTTGACCAACTATAAACCCACTTGAACCACTATTTGCTAATGCTGTCGTATAAGATCCACCAGATCCGCCCCCAGTAATGTTAAAAGTAGGTCTAGTTTGCGTAGTTGTGAGACTACCAGTCGATGAATATGACATTAATGGTGCAGAACCGCCAAAAATCTCAAATCCGCTAGATTTAACCGCACCTGTATTGTTTTCTACGTCCTTCACAAGGACATAAAGGTCATTAGCAGGGGATGTTCCACCTAATGAAGTACCCAAAATGCGGATTTCTGTCTCGCCAGCGTTCTCTGACTCGACTGTTGGTGATCCATAGATCCATCTTGGAGTAACTTCTATGTTAATTGTCTCTCTGAGTGAATTTTTTCCGTAATCTTGGAAGGATGAGTCATCATCAAGTGAAACATCGTCCGCAATAAACGTAATATTGTCTTGTGGAACTGGCAAATCGCGATAAGCGTTCTTAATTAAGAGTGTAGAAGACTCATTTTGACCATCAATTGTTGAAATTGACGCAACTCCATCAATACTTTGGACAGTATCGGGTAAATCTGGTAACAAAGTGCTCAAATCATCAGGAGTTTCATTAAATTTACTCAAAATGTTGTTAATTAATTGAACAGATGCAGTATCTTGTCTCAATTCAAGGTTAATATCATCAGTAGATCCATTATTTCCAATGTTTTTTCTTAATTTGTTGGATGCAATTTCATTAGATGCTTCGAGTTGCGTTATAGTTTGATCAGTAATGACTGTATTTTCTTTAGCAATGACATCAGAGATGTCAGAAATGCTTTTTCCTTCTGATACTAGTTGATCAAGTCTATTTTCAATGGTTTCTAAAGCAGATTGAGATGCACTAGAAGAGAATTTTGTACCATTTGGTGCATCACCAGTGTTTTCTGGTACATCAATTTGTGGTTTGAGGAACTTATCACACTCATCAGTTACAAATTGATTCTCTAACTTACTATCTTGTAATGTCTTAAGGTCATTGATGCCAGGAAAATTTGATTTTAGATCACTAAGTCCTTCTGGGATGATAGGTGTAAACTTATTAAAGATAGGTTCATATGCAATATCTTTATGACTGCTTACAATAATACCAACCATTGCTGCACGATCAATGATTCCATAACCAGCAAGAGCAGTAACTACTGCACCACTTAAATTACCAGTGTAATTTGCATTCTTTGTGAAATTATTACCAGTAACTACAGTTGGTCCTACATCTTCAGTAATTTTGAAGGTAATCTTAACTTTTCCTCTGCCGCCATTAAAAGTTTTTTGGAATGATGTACCAGTTGCAGGTAAAGTACCAGTAAATGATTCAATATACCACTTAGAGTCGAATTCACCACCATCATTGATGGGTTCTGCTTTCATGACAAGTGATCCACCATTGAAATTTACATTGATGGTTCGAGTGCCAGTACTATCAAAAACTGCATTCCCGCCTTCATCATCAATTTTAACGTTTGCCCATGACCCAGAACCCGTTGTAGTAGTCCTAAACTCATTAAAATGCATACCAGGTCCTTCTACCTTGAATGCAATGTTCTTAGAAGAACTAGTCGCATTACTAAATTCTGCATAACAGAAATTTGTATCGGGTACTTGGTTTATATTTGCATCTGAAATGATAATATTTTTAATGAGTTTTGTATTTGTAGCATCAAGACCAATGACACCTGCAGGGAAATTTAATTTAATTGTTCTTGCACTTGTATTAATACTTTTAACAGTTGTGCCAACAGGAATTCTTGTATTACCAAATCCAATAATATTATCACCTACATTAATATTTTTAATACTGCTTATTTTTAAAATACTATCACCAATCACTCTATGGACTTGTCTTCTTTCAGCTTTTGTATCAATGAAATTTGCTACTTTAGTTACAGTATGTCCATTCAATAAATCTCCTACTTGTAATACAGTACGAGTATCTGATGCATATGTAAAAATTAAACTTGCTTTATGTGTTGCAGTCCAATAAACATATGATGTCTCAGTTGCATTTGGTACTCCACTTACATTGATATCAATTTTACCTAATGTAAAATTATTTGTTACCATAACTCTACGAACACATGCACCAGCAGTCGCTGCAACTGATGCCGCTGATGCTAATGAAACATCAGTCGTGGGTTCACCTGTGGCAGTTTCGTAAATTGGTGTGTACTTAACTAAAACTTCTTTCGTAGATGTATGTGATGTTGGATATTCCCATAGATTATAAAAATACCCTTCATCAGTTCCTTTATCTAACCTACAATAATTCTCGAAGATTGGTTGTCCATTCTCAATATTATATTGTTGAAACCTAGGATCATTACTATTATCCCACGCTTCCCTTAATGTACCATTGGTTAATGTAGGTATTACTTCATTATACTGTGTCTCAATATAATCATACGATTCACTATTAAAGCTGGACTCATATCCACCTTCATCCTGCAAAGACGCGCTGGGACACTCGATCTCAACGGTCTTCTTGACTTCCTCATACCTGGGTTGACAACTAAACCCTGAATTGACAGTTCCCATACTCTATCTGAAAAACGCTACGGTGCTTTATACCTGAAAAATACTGAGAAATTTTTTTTATATGCCTGAGAGTTAACCTCAGTCTTTCCCTACCTTATGTAGGCGAAGGCCTGGAAGTCCGTTATAATCATGATACTCCCATTCCAGTACATCGCCCTCCTTCCAATCTAACTCCTCAAGGATATGTTCTGGAATTGTTACCATGTATTCTTCGTCTACTTCATCATAAAGTACTTCGGTGGATGTTTCAAAATTTGACATTAGATTGTAAATGTGTTATTTTTTATATATGTCTCGGATAATCTCAACGAGGGCCTTGGTGGTTTTCTATGGCAAAAAATTTTTTGAAACCTCGGAATATCTCTCTCGCTAATTGGGTACGTTATAGATTAGGGTAGTTAGGGGTTTTCGCCCCCTATGGACTGGCCCCTAGGGCCCTCTTGTTACATCTCTAGGTCGGCACCATAGAGCAGGTCGCTGATCTGTTGGATCGGATCATCGTCTGCCGAGTCAGGTCCTAGGTCAACAGCGAGATTCGGCAGTTTATCTGCCCCTGCCCTGTCTGCTTCCATCTCTTGGATAGCGATAGCATCGGAGGGTGTCTCTGCCCAAGCGAAGGGTTCATCAGTGCCCCAACGGGTGACAGTGTAGCAGTCGAGGTCGGAAACGTAGCGGATTGACATAGCAGCAGGATATGGTAGGATGGATGAGCGACTGAATCAGCCGGAGGTTTTGAAGTATGATCCAACGTTGCCAGAAACAACAGAACGAGTCGCCCTGACAGCAGATGGTGCTGTCTGTCCTCGGCGGTTGGTATTGGAGCGACTGCCCTTCGTCATGCTCATGGGGGTCTCACCCTTACGTGGTCCACGAGTCTTGAGCACTGTGATCTTGACGGTCTTGCCGTTTGCTTGCAGAGCAGCAGTGATGTCGAGCAGGTTCTGGGTGGCGGTCGTCATGTCGTTGGTTGGTTGTTTAGCTATTGTACCATAGAAGGGGCGGACCCCTTACAGTTCAGCGAGCATCTCATCCATCTCGTCGGTGTCGATGTCATCGTGCAACCAGGCAACCCCGTCCCCTGTGATGTACTCACCGAACTCATCGATGTAGCGTTTTGCCCACTTGCGGTAGCCGAGGTTCTTGTTCTCCTTAGCATGGAGATAGATCGTCTCGTCGTTGTTGATCCAGAGGGCAGCGTTCCAAGTCTCGTAGGTTGACCAGCCGTTCATTTGTTCTCCGTTGTTTGGTATGTGGCTATTGTACAGGCGGGCAGTCCCGATATCAGACCAGGTGTGCCAGGTCCTCAGTCGTCACACTATCAACCGACTCGTCCTGATAGACCCGAACCCAGCGGATCGGTTCGCCACCTGGTGTCACACGCCAGATCATCATGTCGCCAGGGTGGATCTGTTGCCAGACTGAGCAGATCTTGTAAGCGTGTGAGATGTTGATCGCCCAATCGCATCCCCAAGAATCGAACTTATCCCAGAAAGCAGGTTGGACGGCGAAAGTGGGTTCAGTCATTTGATCTTGTTTGTTTGGTATGTGGCTATTGTACAGGGTCACTGCCAACCTGTATCCTCATCAGGGTCAGTTTGGCGATCGTCCTCATCCTCCCAGCGGGGTTCCTCCTGCAGGAACACGTCGGCGCAGTCCAGATAGCAAATAGCGTTTAGTTCGTCGTTCATTTTAAACCGAAAGATTGGAGGAATGCCTTGCCAATTGCGGCAAGGGCGATGATCACTAGTAGTTCAAACATCAACCGAGACGCATTGAGGAGAAGAAAGGAACAGTCGAAAGACCTTGAGCAGTGTTCATACGAACGAACCAATTAAAGTTCTTTTGAAACACACAATCACCTGATTCTCCATGTTCTGAGAGAATCGCGTTTAAACGACTCTTAGTCGTAACAGATTGCCAACCACCATCAAATAGTCGAATGAAAGTGTCACCCACTTCGGCAATCTTGTTACCGTGGAGGAACACTGAAGAGATGGAAGATTCTTCGTCGAAAGTAACAGCGGTGTTAGCAGACTGCCAGTTAGCATTGTTCTGGATGGCAGTGTTCATCTGGGTTTCGATCTTTCTCAAAATTGGTCTCCGTTTGGTTGATGTAGCTACAATACACGGTTTTCAGGTCTGTGACGAAACCGTGTGACACTTAGTTGATCGTCACAGTCCGTTCAGGTAGTCAGCAAGCGCTTCATCGTAGTCTGCCTTCGTCTCGAAGGTGCGACCGTGGATGGTTCGGGGGTAAGATGCATCCCGACCTGCTTGAGCGACCATCTCGCAGTCGGCACGATCGTATCCCATCTCAACCAGGTTGTTGACGTA
>Ga0098056_1000187_pt1 | contig 24805 bp, 15 predicted proteins | sample 17BtaG_FD_92583 | JGI IMG/M metagenome (GOLD analysis project Ga0098056, IMG submission 92583) | Marine viral communities from the Subarctic Pacific Ocean - 17B_ETSP_OMZ_AT15314_CsCl metaG | ecosystem: Environmental > Aquatic > Marine > Oceanic | place: Subarctic Pacific Ocean | collected...
AATAACCCTTTGGATGTTGTAGGGTATATAAAATCCAGCATCGGATTTAAAGCTGCTAATTACACTACCATGCTTGAAAGTGGTAACGAATCAGTGTTTGGTAATACAGCTTATTATGGAGTATTGTTTAAAACGAACAATGTTACAAGAATGAAGATTACCAATGCTGGCCTTGTCGGCATAGGTACAGTAATTCCTTCTCAAAAACTCCACGTTGTTGGTAAAGCTTTAATTACTGATGATGTACAATTAACAGGCAGCAACCCTAGAATAGATTTTAATACTAATGGAGCAAGCTCTCTAAGGTTTTACGATACGACTAATTCTGCAGAAAGAATGCGTATTAATACCAGCGGTAACGTTGGGATCAATGCAGCAAGCCCTACTTCTAAATTACAAGTAGTCGGTTCTACCTCTGGAGATTCAGTGTTAAAGATCGACGGGACAAATGGAACATTGTTCGAAGTTGTCGATGACCTTAGCGACTCATTAATGTCTGTCAATGATGCTGCAGGACTACCGGTATTTGAAGTTTTTGCTGATAATACAATTGTAGGTGGAAGATATAATAAAAACGATTTTTATCTTGAAGGATCTAGTGGGAAAATAGGTATGGGAACAGGCTCCCCTGATGCTACAGGATTAACAATTCAAGATACTGCAGGAAATGTTAATTCAGGAACTAGGGGGGTTTTTGCTTTAAAAAATTATGCAGGAGTTGTCACTCATCGGTTTTCTTCGCAGTATGTTACAGGTTTTGCGTCTCAAGCATACGCTACTTATTGGCTTTTCAATCCTGTAAACTCCAATACTGCATTTTACGTTAGAGCAGATAACACTCTCGGCCCTAGATTGCAGTTAAATAATTCAAGTGGTAGTAGCAGTATTTATCTCTCGACTTACGCAGGAGTACCAACGGCTTTTAACGTAGGGAAAGAAAATATAGATTTTAATGTAAGAGGTGATAGTGACACTAATCTTTTCTATGTCGATGCAAGCACTGATAGAATTGGTATAGGTACAGCAAGTCCAACTCGTACACTTCATGTTGTTGGCGCTATTCAAATCGATGGAACTATAGACGCTAACTCTGGAGCTCATTTAACTTCTGGTGGTGTTTGGACTGATGCTTCTAGCCGTGAACTAAAGAAGGATATTGTAAACTTAAGTTTAATTAAAGCTTCTGAAGTTGTTAAACTTCTTAACCCTGTAGAGTTTTCGTATAAAGCCGCTCCCGAAGAGAGAAGGGTTGGTTTTATTGCAGAGGATGTCCCAGATTTAGTAGCTTCAGAGGGTAGAAAAGGTCTTTCTTCTATGCAGATAGTAGCTGCGCTTACAAAAGTGGTCCAAAATCAACAAAAAGAGATTAAATGGTGTAAAGAACAAATAGAAAAGTTAACTAAAATTAAGTAGGATTTTAAATAATTATGGCTCAGAGATATGGTGGAAAAATAGTTACTGATGGGTTAGTATTGTGTTTGGATGCACACGATGCTAAGTCGTATGCTGGTGAACCTATCACTAATATGGCTTATAATATCGGGATTATTGGTCTCGGATCAACATGGGAAGCTATTACTAGCGTACCCGGAAGTGAGGGTCAAACTGGAGCCGGAGCTAATGTCAATTTTAAAAAACTTAATGATAATTCTGTTGCTAATACCTTTTTAAACTCTAACGGTAAAATATTTCGTAACTATGTAAATAATCCTGCTACTTCAGATAGCGGTTCTTTTAATAATAATGGGGGGTTTAGGTATACTAGCTCTATTAATTTAACTAGTGGTGGTGCATCTGGTTATGTAATTATATCATTTTGGTGCTATTTAGTCACTGGATATCAAGGGTATGGTTACAGTGGGTTAGCAAATGCTTACATGCAATTTCAAGATAGCGGAGGCACATATACTGGTAATGGTAGCATGTCTTTATACGTAGATGGTGTAAGTAAATCAAGTGACGCGACTTTTAATGCAGATACAGGTAGATGGAAATTTGTTCAACTTAGATTTACTAAACCAGCTAACTCTACTGCTATAAGAAATTTTTATATATATGCTGATAAAAATACTCAAGGGGAAATGTATGTGTGTCAGTTGCAAATTGAGGATAGAAGTGATAGTGGTTTTTATCAAGTTCCATTCGTTGAGGGAGCAAGTTCTCGTTCCGCTACTAACGGATGGGTAGATAGATCGGGTAATAGTAATGACGGAACATTAGTAAACGGAACCGATACGGGGGTTACTAATTATAGAGTCGGGCAAGTTATCATGCCAGTTGCTAATAGTTATTTAGATTTTGATGGCAGTGATGATTATATTGATGGACCCATAGTAGCTCCTAATATAGGTGCATTTACCTACGAAGCTGTAATATATCGAACATCTTCAGATTTTTTAGCAGTAGGCAGTGGAACTGCATTAGGTGGTGGTACTTATATGCAAATATTTGTTTACGATGCAGGAATGAAAGTTAATTTATATGCTCCGCAAGGTTTCGGTGGAGGGTGGAAAACCGGCAACACGATACCAAATGTATCTAATACATTTGTTGAGAATAATACTTATCATGTGACTGTTGTTAATGACGGTACTGTTTTTTATTTTTATAAAAACGGAGTTTCATTAGGATCATACGATCACTCTTATCTTAGTAACACCGGTTCTACGAGATTAGGCATTTTAAGAAATCATGTCCAAAGCGTTGGGGGTACAGGTAGAGTGTATTTAGCTAGGATGTATGACGAAGCATTAACAGCAGCAGAAGTATTAAGCAATTACAACGCAACAAAATCAAGATTCGGATTATGATAAAAGGTGGGCCAAAAATAATAAATGATAGTTTAGTGGCGTGTTTAGATGCACACGATGCTAAGTCGTATGCTGGTGAGCCTACTCAGAATTATGTTATTAACACTTCATCAACTGGTGGCTGGCAGGGAGGTGGAAGCAGTCAAGCGGGGTTAGGGTCTAAGGGTGCTGTCGCTATAACAGATGAAAATTTAAAATACAACGGGTATGATACGGTTTTATGGACACCCGGAAGTAGCCGTAATTGTTATTTAAACGGCACAGCAGATTTCAATTACAGTGAAACATCTACAGAATGGACATTTAGTGCGTATATAAAATACGAAGATGGATCAATTATGTCGAGCATGTCTGTATATATGTATTACCCGTCTTCTGATGGATCAGGTACAGGTACTGTAACGGATGTTGGAGGTGGTTGGTACAGAGTAAGAAGGACTAGGACAGGGTCTAGTAATTATATTTCTTTAGCTGGGTTTACAGGAATTTCAGCTATGAAAAAAATCTACATAAGTGGTTGGCAGTTGGAGAAAAAACAATATGCAACACCAGTTACTAGTCCAGCAACTTCTCGTTCAGCTACTGACGGTTGGAAAGATTTAAGTACAAATGACCACGATGGCTCTTTGTTAAATGGAACCAATACAGGAGTTAATTATTACAGAGATGGTCAGGTAATAATGCCTGTTGCTAATAGTTATTTAGATTTTGATGGCAGCGACGACCATGTAAAAATAGATCATTCAACACAATTAAATAATGCAAAAACTTGGGAAATATGGATAAACATAGATTCTTTTCCTGCTTCAAGTACATACGCCTCTGTTTTTCAAAAAAGTGCGAATTGGAATAATTATGGCGGTATATTATTAAGTATGATTTATGGTCACTTAAGATTTTCTTACGGAGGTTACTGGGCGGATTTATCTATAGAACAGCTCAGTAACATGAATACAGGTACATGGTACCAAGTCGTTGGGACAGGTCAATTTTTGGGGGCAGGATCAGGGGTATTAATGAAAGGGTACTTGAATGGTGTTTATAAAAACAGCTTAACACGTACCGAAGCTTTCGTTCCGACAAACTCAAACGCTCTTTATCTTGGGGATGGCAGCGGTGGTACCATGAACGGCAAAATAGGCTTATTTAGAGTTTACGAAGATATATTGACAGCCGCAGAAATATTAAGCAATTACAACGCAACAAAAAATAGATTTACATAATTATGAGTTTTAACAACAGAAGATGGATATTTTTAGACTCTGAAAATATATCAGGAGTTAATTTTAACCAAGTGCAAGAAACAAGCGCCGAAACAGTTCGTTATTCGGCGGATAGCGGAACGTTTTTCGTTAAGTATAATGTCGTCGAATATCCTGTTGATCCAACTGGCGCTAATGTAGACGCCAGCGGTAACACTTGGCAATTTTATTACAACACAGGAGTAGAGCCCCCTGTTATTACAGGGTCAGGAGAACTCTACCCTTCAGGTTATGAAGCTGGTAGGCCGGACTGTTATGACTTAGCAGAAGAAATTAGCGGTAAAATCGAATGGCACCATGAAGAAATGCTGGATTATTTATCAACACCAGAGTGGACACCAACAGGAATAATGTAATATGTCATATCATAATAATCCAAGAATAGTTACTGATGGTTTAGCATTGTGTTTAGATGCTAATGCTGAAAGGTCGTATTCAGGCTCTGGTACTACTTGGTATGATTTAAGTGGTAATGGCTATAACGGAGCTTTAACAAATGGTCCTACATATAATAGCTCTGGTTATTTTAATTTAGATGGCACAGATGACTATATACCAATACCACAGTTTGATTTTACATCTACTCATTCATTAGAGTGGTGGTTTAATACTGATAACTTAACTGAAAAATATTCTGGAGGCGGAGGTTACGCTGGGCACATGTTATGTTGGGGCCATGCCCCCTGTGAGAGGGTATATTTAAAAACAGATGGGTCAATAGCCGTGTATATACATGACAGTAGCAGTGGGGCTATTTTTACTACTAGTAATTTTAGCGTTACAGCTGGAGTTTGGATTAACATAGCTGTTACGTTCGATTGGCATAGTAAAAATGTTAAGTTTTATCAAAATGGAGTATTAAAAGATACAATTAGTTTTTCATCTTTAGGTAGCTGGAATTATACAGGAGCATCAAACTCATATGATTATATAGATTTTGGGCGCAATGTAAACAATAATAATATGTTCTTTGACGGTAAAGTCGCTAGTATAAAAATTTATAAAAGAATACTAAATTTAACAGAAGTGTTATCAAACTACAACTCAATGAAATCTCGATTCGGATTATAATATATATAGATAGCTCTTTATAGGCAAAAAATGTGTAATTTTAGGAAACGATGAAAATTGTAGACATAGCTGATGAAATTTATAGAGAACTGGGAGAGCCATCATCGCTCTCTATCCCAGCCATATCCTTTTGGATTCGTAGTAATGTTGGAGAGCTAAACAATAGACTCAATACAGCTTTTAAGATTTACGATCACGGAACTGAAGCTTACGAATTTTCAGGTAGTTTTAAAGAATCACAATATGTTCCTCAAGCTTTTAACGAAGCAACCGGTGCTGTTGGTTTAGGTGATCCAGCTTCTGTAACTATAGAACCCGAAGAAGCGGCTATCTTGAAAAAAATGTATTTCGTGCATTATTACGACAAACAAATACGAAGTACAATTGGAGCGGCTTCATCCGATCCTGTTGTAGAAGTAGCTTCTGATGGATCAAGAGTTCGGAAAATAAATAAGAATGAATTAAGTAAAACCTATCTTGCTTTGAAAAAAGAAGAGTATATGGAGCTTACCGATTTAATAAATGCTTATAAATTAAGAAAAGCTTCACCTCTTCAGGTGGCTGGAGATGATACTGTAAGGGCAGAGTTTCCAAGTAATAATGAAGGTTACCCATATAATCGGGTTCCAAACTATATAGGATAATGGCATCTTTAATTCCAGATTCTGCATTGCCGGGTTTAAAACAAGCCCTCGCCGATCATTTTGACACGTTTAAGGGAACTATAACGGTTCATAAAGAACCTAAAAGAACAGTTACCTTAACCGCTGATCAGAATATTTATGCTGGTTATGGAGCGCCCAAAGAACAGGTTACTTACGCACCTGTTAGTCAAAGTTTTAGTGCTATAATTAATTATAAACAAGATCAACCTTTAAATTATCAAGAAGAGTTAAAAGTTGAGATAGAAAAAGGTGAAGTGAGAATAAAAGTCGAGCTTGACTGTAAAAACTATATAGAGAAGGGCAAGACTGAAACTGTAGAAATAAATGGCAAAATGTTTAATGTTATAAGTTCTGAGGGAACAAGATTTTTTGTTGGCCAGACTTATTACGTTTTCTATCTGGAGGCAACCACTTAATGGCTCTTAGAAAGAAATTAGATATTAAGCAGCTTTTGAAGAAAAACTATACTAATTCAAAAGTATTACAAAATTTAGCTTACGGAGCAGCAAAACAAAAATCTGATAAGCTTAAAAAAGATTTTTTAAAAGATTTCGACGCTCATCCAGTTACTAGAGAAATAAAACAGGGGCCAAGCGGAATGGCAAGCTCTCTGTTAGGAGGAAGAGGAAACTTTTTTGGTTTTTTGGGGTTTAATTCGGGCCAGCAACCAATAGAAATATTGAGAGATCAGATAGAAAATAATATTACGATTTTAAATAAAAAAGGTAAGATAAAGAAGATTTCTAGCACCTCATTTGTTTGGCAATTTGATATTTCTGTTCCGTCTAAAGCTGATATATATAACGTAACGCCAATGACATGGAGCACCAAAAGCTGGGTAAAAGGTGTTGAAAGAGGTATAACTAATTATAGTAATACAATTTTTAAAGAGTCTAAAAACAGTAGGTCTGGAGTAGCTATACAGGTAGAGAGTAAAGTCGGTTTTATTAAATTTAACGCCACTCCTTATGTTACTCAAATGTTAGATAGATTAAAAGCACAACTGAAATGAAGCCACAATTTGACAATCAAGTACTTTCTAGTTTTTTGCTATGGTTTGACCACACTTTATTAAAAGATGGTGAAGCATATCAGAATACTACGGGTCAATTTTATAATGTTCTGCAAGAGTTTGCAGGCTATCAGACTTTTGCCAGCTCATATTCACAAATAGTATCTGACGCTTCAATTACTGGAGCTACAATTCCCACAGGTCTTTATGTTGGTAGTAATTTAGTAGATGTAGGTGAAGGTGGTTCAACTGGTTTATATGCTATTGATTATAATAACGGCCGCTCTTATTGGTCTGGAGATCAAGGGAGTGATATAACCGGTAGTTTTGCTATAAAAGATTTTAATACATTTCTTACAAATAGAACCGAAGATGAAATTCTATTTCAGTCTCAGTATACCAATAGAAATAAGATATCAAATGTAGTCCCTACAGGTTTGGAAGCAAATACAAGGACTTATCCAGTAGTTTACATTAAAAACGATGGTAGTTCTAATGACCCTTTTGCTTTTGGAGGTCAAGATAATACAAGAATAAATGTCAGGGCTGTAGTAATCGCCGATAGCCAATTTGAAATTGATGCGATTGGATCTTTATTTCGGGATAAAACTAGACAGTATTTTTCTTTGTTCGAAGCTTCGGAGATGCCTTTTAACCAGTTTGGGTATTATAGAAATGATGTCCAATACAATTACAATACTGTGACTGCTGGAAAGAGTGAAAGTCAAAAATGTTTCTTGGAAGAAGTTAATATTTCTAGATTTGATCGGGCTCTGGAAAATGAAGTTAGAAAATTTAACCCAAACGTTTACTCTACCTTAATTGATTTTGAAATTAGTAAGGTTAGAAACCCCGGATGTTAAGGATTTTATTTCTCTTTTGGGCTTAGTAAATGTAATTTAAATTAAGAAAACCTAAATAGAAAATTAAAAAGTATGGCGAGAACAAGAGTAATTTATCAAAGTGAGGCAGTATTCGTAAGCCAAGATGTTGCGTATAACGCAGCTCAAACCGGGACGCATGCAACCACTACCGGTTTGCATCATAATTCTTTTAATATCGCTGATTTAAATCGAGTTCAGAGCGCAAATTACTCATTTAACGTTACTCGTCAAGATGTTAATCAGTTTGGAGAGCTTGCAGCTATAGATCAATGTATTGTTGAAGCTCCTACTGTTTCTTTTGACACTTCATATTATTTATCAAATTTTACTAATGAGTATCGATTAGGTTTTTTTGTTACTCAGAGCGGAGCTGGTCAAGATACCTATAATCAGGACGATTCAACAGATACTCAATCAGCTATTACAAATTTAATTGATAGTAGTACGAACTCTTACCAAAAAAACTACTATATACTACAAACAAAAGAGGGCAAAGACGCCAATAAAGCTGATACCCCAACAGGAATTCCTTTAAATGTTTCAGGAAACTATGAAAGCATTATAGGTATTGGTAACGGATTTCTTACCTCTTACTCTACAGAAGGTTCTGTAGGTGGAATGCCTACTGTTTCAGTTAGTGTTGAGGGGCAAAACATGAATTTTACTAGCATACCTGACACCGGGGATGATAATATTACAAGAACTTTTGCTCCAACGGGAGCTGGATTTAGGACAACTGCAGTTCAAGGTAATGGCTCTTTAATAGGCGTTTCTGGCGTAACCCCTGCGGTAAATCCAATCGACGGAACTCAATATTACCATCCTGTCTGCTTGCCTATTCCAACAGGAAACTCTTCAGGTAAATTCATGGGAGAGATTAGCACCCTTCGTCCCGGCGATATTACTTTAACAATTGCAAAACAGACTGGAGTAGGACCTACTCAAAATGCTGTATTTAATGCTGCAACTGGTGTTATTGGTGTAGATGGATTCACGGCAGCAGAGAGAGGTATGCAGGATCCTAACTACGCCGGTGCAAGTATAGAAGACGCACACATTCAAAGTTATAATATTAGCTTTGACCTTTCTCGGACTCCAGTCCAGAAATTAGGCGTAAAGTACGCTTTTGCTAGACCAGTAGACTTTCCAGTTAATGTAAGTTTTAGTGTTGATGCAATTTTGTCGGATCTGACATCTGGAGCGCTGGCAGAGATTATAGACTGCGATGATCCTTTTGATGCTAGAATTACCTTAAAAGACCCCACATGTGAGGTTACTCCGAAACCAATTGTATGTAATTATGTTTTAAAAGGGTTAAAGTTAGACAGCCAGTCTTTCTCTTCTGATATCGGCTCTAACAAGACGGTCACCTTGGATTTCAGTACTCAGATAGGTGGACCTAATCAAAAAGCTAAAGGTATTTTTATGAGCGGATTTCATAATACCGGAAACGGAGTACTAGGATAACAAATTATAAATTTATAAAGGATTAAAAAAATGGCAAGAACAAGAGTAATTTATCAAAGTGAGGCAGTATACTGTACTCAATCTCAAGTGGCTTTCAATACGGGAGCCCTCAGTGACGGTGATGTTGAACAATTGGCTAGGGTGCAAAGCGCAAACTATTCGTTTTCAGTTGCTCGTCAGGACGTCAACCAATTCGGTAACCTAGCCGCTATTGATCAGATCATCACGGAATCCCCAACTGTATCTTTTGATACAAGTTACTACTTAGCTAACTTTACAAATGAAGAACGACTAGGATTTTTCGTTACGGCAAGTGGGGCCGGGAACTTTTCCTCTTGTATTGAAAACCTTATTGATAGTTCCACAAACGATTATCAAAAGAATTATTTTATCTTAACTACTAAAGAAGGTAAAGACGCAAACGATAACGATACCACTGGTGATTATAATGGTGGTAGTATAATAGGAATTGGTAACGCTTTCTTGAGTTCTTACTCTACTGAAGGAGCTGTTGGTGGTCTTCCCACGGTATCTGTGAGTGTGGAAGGTCAAAATATGAATTTTGTAAATCTTCCTTATATTTCTGGTTTAGGGAAAGCTGGTGGACTAGCTAATGCCAACGGTGCGGGATATGGATTTGATGGGTCAAATCTTGAGTATATTTCTGGTGATAGCCCGGCTGTTGGCACTACAGATGGAAGTCCAGTTGGGATGACTGTTAAATTACCTAAACCTGTCACAGACCTTAGTACAAATGATCGGGATACAATCAGCACTTTGCGCCCCGGTGACATTACCGTGACACTTGCAAAACAGACAGCGGGTAGTAATACCTCAACAACTGTTCCTAGAGCATTAGATGGAGGTAGTAATATGGCTAATCCGGACTATGCTGGAGCCAGTATAAATGACGCTCATATTCAAAGTTATAACTTAAGTTTTGACTTGAGTCGTTCTGCGATTCAGAAGCTCGGGAATAAATTCTCTTTTGCAAGAGCTATCGATTTTCCAATTAGCGCAAGTTTGAGTATTGATGCTGTTCTGTCAGATTTAACAACAGGTTCGTTGGCTAACATTATTAACTGTGATGATAAGTTTGATGCTAGAATCACTCTTAAAAATCCAAAGTGTTATGCTGGCAGTCACGATGATAAGGTTGTTTGTAATTATGTCTTAAAGGGTCTTAAGTTGAATAGCCAATCTTTTTCTTCTGACATCGGCTCTAATAAAACTGTTACATTGGATTTTTCTACGCAGATAGGTGGTCCCGATCAGTTTGAACATGGCGTATTTATGAGTGGTGCTCGTACTCAGTAACGTCAAAAAAACATAACCCTTTTGAACCCCTCGAAAGAGGGGTTTTTTTTTATACTTTTATAACTTTCCCTTATAAGATATAAGATACAAGGTATAAGGTATGTCTAAGGAAGAAGGCCCGGAAAAGGATATTATTAATAATTTTTTTGCGTTTCAAACAAAACGTAAAATTACCAATCTTTACAAACAGTTTTTCTTCATCTTAGAAGACCTCGAAAGCGATGGAATAAAAATTCCAGAAGACCGTCACCAAAAAATAAGAAAAAGAATTCTCGATTTAGGTAACGATACTATTCGTGAACTAGAGGATTATTTCGACAAATTTATAGAATATAACAATAATAATAAAAAATGAAACGTATATACGAATTTACCGTTGATAGGGAAGAAGTTGTAAAAGAAGAAACCGTAGAAAAAAAGAAAGACGGGACTGAGGTAAAAACTTCAAAAGACGTAAAGAAAAGCGTCCCACATAAATATTTCTTGCGACGACCTAGTCGCGCTATGACTGACGACGCCGAACTATATTATGGTGTCAGACTTGCCGAAGGAATAAAAGCAGGACTGTTGACGAAAGCCCTTCTCGAAAAAAGATTCGATAATGATGGGGGTATTCGTAATGACAAACAGGACGAACAGTATAAAGAAGCTTTAGCTACATTAGAAAAACTACATAAGGAGCAAACTAAAATCCTTGAGGTAGAGGAAAAGAAGAGATCCGCCGCTCAAAAGAAAAAGCTTAAAGAAATCGGCGAAGAAATGAAACCAGCTCGAAGAGCTCTCAGGGACCTACAGTTGAAAGAAGATGGTCTTTATGAAGAAACTGCGGAAAGCCGAGCTCGAAATAAAGTTATTCTCTGGTGGATGCTTCATTTGGCTTATTCGGAGAAAGATGGTACTGAAACCCCATTTTTTGGCACAGGTTCATTTGATGAAAGACTAGATAAGTACGATGAAATTGATGAAGGAGAAGACCTTCATGAACTCGTTGTGGCTAGAAAAGTAGCTTATTATGTAAGTTTTTGGTTTGTAGGAAGACCTAACAGCCAACAGGAGTTCCAAGAAATGATTGATATGGCTCTTAAGATTGATGAAGAAGAAAGTAAAGCTGCCGAAGAGGAAGCAAAAAAAGATGAGTCTTAAGATGTGGAAGATGCAAGTTTAAAGGTTGTTTTCTCTGAGATATTAAGAGGTTTTACCTTAGTCGATTCTCATAATTATGGAAAGATTCGGGTAAAGCATTTTACTAATTTCGATTCTGCGGAGTTAGATATTAAAAACAAACTATTCCTTGATAAAGCTATAAATCAAGGGCTCCCAACTCGAGATGACCGAATAAAATATCTATTAGAGGAAAATATTTGGACTGAGAAAGAAAATAAAGAAATTTTACAGTCCAAAAGTATGCTGGCAGGGCTTAGAAGCTCTAAAGGTAAAGTTTTCTTGCAATCTCATATCAACCAGCTTAATGAGCAAATAAAAGAAGAACAACTAAAGCTCGCGCAATTAGAAGCCAAAAAAGAAGAATTAATAGGATTTTCCGCCGAAAACTACGCTTCCCGTAGGATTAATGAACATTACATGTTTAATGCTATCCTAAACGAGGATGGCGAAAAGTTATTTAGTGAGGAAGATTTTGAGGATCTAGATGAAAGCACATTGATTGACTTTATAGGTATTTACAATGTAAGTACAAAAAAATTCAATGCTTCAAACCTTAAACACATATCCCTCTCTGGTTTTTTTACCAATTTATTTTATCTTTGTGAAGATAACGCTCATATTTTCTTTGGAAAACCTTTGGTTGAGCTAACTTTTTACCAAATAGAGCTTTTTGGTTACGCAAGGTACTACAAGAGCTTAATGGAGAATTCTGAGAGTAAAGTCCCAGATGATATAAGACAAGATCCTGAAAAAATTGTTGAGTGGTTCAGTTCAACAAAAAATGCCAGAGAAACCCTTGAAAAGTCCAAAAACGCAGGTCAAGACGGTAGTGCTACATCTTTGGTTGGGGCTGGAAAAGAAGACTTAAAACGCCTTGGGTTAGACAGTCCTGAAGAAACTATAAGCCTAGCCAAAAAAGCTGCAGAAAAAGGCGGAAGACTTAATATGGAAGATATGATGAAACTTCACGGCATGTAGTGAAAAAATAGTGTAATATTCCTTAGGAATATGGCTAGGGATCAAATAGAAGTCGATTTATTATTAAACGCTAAGAAAGCGGAAGCCACGATTAAGCAGATGAATCGTGAGCTAAGTAAAATGGGTAAAACCATGGGACAAGCTTTCTCTGGCGGTGGTGGTGGTGCGGGTAACAAAGTTAGAGCCCTCGGCACCGGTCTGTCCAAAGCTACAGTTCGCGCAGACGAATTCAGCAAATCCCTAGAAGCTTCCAATGCTCGTGTTATAGCTTTCGGCGCTTCAGCAGGATTGATCATGAATGTCGATAAAGCTCTGCGAGCTATGGTTAGAACTACCATTCAGGTGGAAAAAGCCATGGCTGACGTAAATGTCGTCATGAATGTTTCTAACAAACAGCTTGAACAATTCGGCAAAGGAATGTTCAAGGTTGCCAAAGATACTGCTCAAGGATTTTCTACAGTTGCAGAAGCTTCTACTGAATTAGCTCGTCAAGGTTTGGGGATGGAAAAAACCCTAGCCAGAACCAAAGATGCTCTTATCCTGACTCGACTTACAGGAATGAACGCAGCAGATGCTGTGAAATCACTCACTGCTGCTGTAAACTCATTTACTAAAGAAGGGGTAACTTCTGCTCAGGTTATTAATAGAATGGCTAAGGTTGACGCCGCTTTTGCTGTCAGTTCTGAAGATTTAGCTAAAGCAATTTCTCGTGTGGGTTCTTCGGCCGTTGATGCTGGAGTAAGTATGAACGAGTTGATGGCTATAACTACCGCAGTCCAACAGAAAACTGCTCGAGGTGGAGCAGTTATTGGTAACGCATTTAAAACTATATTTACTAGAATTCAGAGGAGTGATGTTCAATCCAAACTTAAAGGTTTTGGTGTCGCTACTGAGGATATGAGCGGAAAAATGCTCAATGGAATTCAAGTTATAGAAAACTTAGCTAAAAAGTTTGATACCCTAACTAAATCTCAACAAGCCTCTTTAGGGGAAAGCGTTGCTGGAGTATTTCAGATAAATATTTTAAAAGCTGCAATGTCAGACTTGGCTACTGAAACTTCACAGTATAAGCGAGCTTTGGATACAGCTAATTCCGCCACAAACGAAGCTTATAAAAGAAATGAACAATTAAATAAAACTTTAGACTCTTTAGTAAATAGAACTTTAGCAAATTTAACTCAAGTAGGATCAGCTTTAGGCGGAGATATTTTTGGACCTGCACTTAATAATGTTTTAAGTACTGTAAATAATGTTATAGAAGCCTTTAGTGAAGGTGGTAAGTTTGAAAGTTTTGGGGAAGGAATAGGCAAAAATTTAGTTAAAGGTATAGGTAAATTTATAGGTGGTCCCGGTTTAATTATAGCTACTGCAGTATTTGCTAAGTTAACCTTAAGTTTAGGTAAATTTGCAGCCACAGCTTTTAAAGATATAATGGGGATAAATAACGCTGTTAAACAGAGAGTGGCGTTAGAGGAAATTGTTGTAAACACTTTAGCCAGTGAGCCTGCCCTATTACAAAAAGTTAAAATGGGAACATTAAGTGTTCTCGATGTCGAAAAACAAATACTCGCTACAATAAAGCAGCAGCAAGCTGAAAGAGCAGCACTAAAAGGGTATGGAGGAGCTTTGGCAGGTTCTATGTACCAAAGGGGGACTCGTGTTGGTTCTAGCGGTAGAGCTTTTAGTAGGGGTATGGGTAGAATGGGTAGAGCCTCTGGGTTTGTACCGAATTTTGCTGATGCTAATGGAGAAAGAGCGGCGGCAGCGGCGGGAGGATATACTGCTGGAGCAATCAAAACGATGAATCAGCCCGGTGCTGGTACCATGATGTACAACTCTGCGGAAACTGTTAAACAGTTCCCCGGTATGAGTCAAAAGGCAATCATGCCTCCAAAAAATAGTCCCGCTGGAGCAGGATATAAGTCAGCTTTCGGCGCTGCACATGGATTTAACCCTTATGCTGCTGAAGGATTTATCCCTAATTTTAACAGGGCACCTAAAAGACCTGCTACGAGAAAACCCGGAACTGCTGGAAAGGGAACGCAAAAAGTCGTAGACCTTGCGCTTACGATGGCTAATAAAAAAAATGATGTTGGTATCATTACTCAAGAAGGGAAAAGTATTACACCTCTTACTTTTACTCAAAATGCGATGAGTGAGAAAAAGGGTATTCCTAAATTAAGAAACGCTTTAAAAGAATTAAGAGGGGCAGACGGGAGAGTAGTGGGGAAAGCTAGTCTTGGGGTTAGTGGGGTACCTATTGTACCAGTATTCCCATTCTCAGATAAAAATGATAGAATGTCTAAAGCTGCAAAAGCAGGGTCAGCATTTAATTATTTAGAGAATAGGCTCACCAAATATGCAAAAGACCTTTCACAAATGATGTTTGGGGGGACGGGAAATGCTAGAAAATTTAATATGAACGCTCTCGGTAAGGGGACCGAGGGTGATATATTCGAAGAAGGTGTTAGGGCAGCTATTGGCGGAGCTAAGAATGAAGATAGAAATTCATTTTTTGATTTTAATGGCGGTTCTTATGCTAAATCTAATTTAATTGGTTTTTTTAATGCGCGAGGAGCAAAAAAATTAGGGTCTAAAAGTAAAATAGAGGGCAAAATAGGATATGAATCTGCTAAAAGTGGCGGTATTCCTAACAAAATGATGAACGACGACTCAGTAGGATTAGACTACAAGGAAGTGTTGCGTCAGTTTAAATCACAATTTACAAGAAAAACTAAAAAATCCAAAGCTCTTGGTTATGTTCCTAACTTTAGCCCTTTGAGCTCTTCCATTTCCAGAGAAAGACAGGCAGGAATCCCAGCTTCAAAAATTAGAGTAGGGTCTAGTCCTGCCTTACGTTCTTCTGGAAATCCTTCTGGTTTAGGTGTTTATAACACAATAGACGAACCAAGAGGTTTAAATCAGGGCATTAGTAGATCTAGGTCGATGGGGATTAATCCTAAAAGTCATGGAGCGGCAGAAGGGTTTGTACCTAATTTTAATATTGTACAGTTCGGAGGGAAAGCTGTTATGGCAGCAGCAAAAAAAAGTGGTATGCTTAGTAAAATGGGTAACATGTTTGGTGGAATGGGTGGCAAGCTAAAAGGGGCCGGCAAAAACTTAGGGGGTACTGCTGGTATGATTGGGGGGCTTACTATGTCCGGTAGTGATCTTCTTGGTGGCTATGGGGGGGCTATGGCTTCGGGGGCTCTGATGGGTATAGGAGGGGGTCCAGCAACAATGATCGGAGGGGCAGCTTTAGGCGCTCTTGGTGAATTTATATCACGGTTGGGGTCTTCTAGCGAAGACGCTACAGAAAGTATAGAAAAACAAACTGAGGCTCAAAAACAAGCCAGCGATGCAGCTAAAGAATCTGCTCTATCTTTCGCTCAAGTTGCTAAAAGTTTATCTGCGGCTGATTTTGTAGCTGAAAAGGAAGACCAGTTAAGACAAATAGTGGCAACTAATCCAGAGATGGCGAATACTTTGGAATACAGTAAACTTCAAACATCTACTAGGGGGAATTTTGAGTCAAATTTAGATAGTTTTTATAAACAAGCAGAAAAAGTCAAAAGATTTTCTTCTAGTGTTGAAAATTTTAAAGTGCCGACTTTTACAAGAACAGAACTCGTTGAAGATGGGTATGGAAACACTCTAGAAAAAAAAGTAGCCCGCAAAGGAAACATTAAAGAGTCTAAGGGGCAGGCTGAAGAAATGTTCAAGTTATTAGCTGCGCAAGGTATTACTCCTGCAGCGAGAATGGATGAATTGGTAAAGTCTGGAATGACATTAGAACAATTTAAAGCGGGTAAGGGTATGGCAGCTATGGGTGGCGGGGCTGGAGCCCTAGGGATAAATAAATCCCAATTTTCAAAACTAACCTCAAAACTAAAAGAGTCATTTGGACCGGAAGGGGTTCAACAGTTTGAAGCGCAGGTAACTAAAAAGTTCCTTAGTGAAAGGGCGTTTACGCTAGCTCAGGCTAGAGAGGCAGAACGCCAAACAAAAATTGATGCTGAGAGAGATGTACAGGAGGACAAAGACTTAAAAGCCCGACAAGCGCTTACTGGTTCTAGAGCCAGTACGTTTTCAGCAGTTCAAGGAGCTGTCGCAGCTAGGAGAGCATCAGAAAACAGACTTGCCTCAGGAATGGGGGTTTTGAATAGAAGAGGAGCGTCAGAGAGTCTCGATCTACGGTTAAAGGCTTCAATGAATTCTGCTACTCTATTCGGTGAGGGTCTTATCAAAGCGAACTCTTTAATTGAGAAAGAAAGGATTCTCAAGGAAAAAAATCTAGCTGTAGATAAAATTAATCTTCAGGAGAAAGAGTCCATAGCTAAGTTAACAGCGGATGCTGAAAAAAAATTCTTAACAGGTTTATTAAGTAGCGACGATATTGGATCTCCTGAAAGAAAGGCTGCTGAAAGAGAAATAGGAATTTTGAAACAAGATCCTGCAGCGGCTGCTGCGAGAAGAGCTCAGTTAGAGTCTCAAACAAATCTAGCAGCAGACGAAAAATTAATTTTACAGTTCCTCCGAGCTCAAATCGAAGGGGAGGCTGATGCAAGAGCAAAAGCTAAAACGAGTATTGAGGAAACTGGTCTTGCTTATGACGCAAATAAAACCGCAGTAGACAAAAACACAAAATCTCAGACAGATTTGTTTAACGAAAGTAAAAAGTTTCAATTTCAACAAGCAATAGAGAAATTGAAATTTGACGCCAACGTTGCCGGAGCTACTCCAGAGGGATTAAGAAGAATGCAGCAGGGTACAGCGCCGGGGTATGAAGGGCAGAGGTTTGGCATTACTAATAGAGAAATAGCTGATGCATCTCGAGAGGCCAGAATGAGTAGTTTTAGAGCGGGGCAAGGGGGAATGAACTCTATGGCGACTTTTAAAGAAACTTTTGCTTACGGGGGAAATGATGCAATATTAGAATTTGATGACGGAGTAAGAACTGTAGCGCAAAACATGAAGTCATCTTTTGCCGATGCCTTTCAATCCATATCAAGCGGCGCTACAACCGTACAAGGAGCTTTAGCTAACATGGCTCAAAGTATTCTGAGCTCGATAAACCAAATGTCCACCCAAATGTTTACAAACATGATGTTTTCAAAAATGTTCGGAGGTGGAATGGCAAAAGGTGGGTATGTTCCCGGTTATGCTACCGGAGGTTTAGTAACAGGTGGGTCTGGGCATAAAGATGACGTATTGACTAGAATGCAAGGCGGCGAATTTGTTATTAAAAAATCTGCTGTTAATAAAATAGGAGTAAGTAATCTAAATGCAATAAATGGCTATGCAAATGGTGGTTCTACTGGACCAAGCATGGGAAGAATGGGAGCTATATCAGCCGTAAGTGGTGCAGCGACTGGAATACTCGGAGCTATGATGCAAGACCGTCCTGACAAACCTTTACCTTCTAGAAATTATGGCAAAGGGAGAGGGAGCTTAGGTTATTTAGGTGGAGCAGATCCTGATAGTGGTCAGATTGATAGAGCTTCAGGTGGCGGAACTTCAGCTAACGTTTCATTGTCTAAAGGTTTTGTATATTATAGAAGAGACCCCAAGACAGGTCAGTTAATTAGTGAGAGAGCGCGACCTACTGAAGGAAGATTTGAGGTAAGTAACGCTTTATCATTAATGGGAAGACTTGACGAAAATGACTCAAGAACCTCAAGAATGTTCGATAAAGAGCAAAAACTTGCTGACTATCAAAATTATGTAGCCGGAGAGAAAGCAAGTAGAAGAGCTCAAATAAGAGCTGTTAAAGATCAGAAAAAATCTCGATTAATTGGAGCTTACATGAATGCTGCTATGTTGGTTGGTGGAGCTAAACTTTTTGGAGGAGGCCCACCCGCAGGAACGAAAGTAATGACGGGTTCTGACGGAAAATTGAGTAGTTTTGCTCCTGATGCTTATAATCCAACTTTTACGGGCTCAGAGGGTTTCGGAGGTTTCAAGAGCTCTGTTTCTAGGATCAAAGATCCATTTTTAAATGCAGGCGTGAGTATGAACGCTTCTGGTATTCCTAACATGGCATCTGGCGGTAGAGCAAATGGTAGCCTAGCGCGAGTTATGGGCGGTGAATATATCATGAGCCCAGAAACTGTTCGTACCCACGGTGTAGGCTTCATGACAGAGCTTAATCGAGGTAATTTACCTAAATACGCTTCTGGCGGTTTAGTAGGTAATCAAACTGGAGGAGTAGCCTCTGATGGTTCCGGAGCAGGTACTGCTGGCAACATGACGAATAACGTTAGTATTAACGTAAATATCGACAAGAGCGGAAAAGCAGAAGCCAGCGCTAGTGTGGGTTCTGAAGATAACTCAGAATCTTCAAGAGAAGAAAGTGAAGATGTTCAAAATAACACAGGCTTAGGAAAAGCTCTTCAGAGTGTTGTCCTTGATGAAATAGTTAAACAACAGAGACCCGGAGGATTGCTCTATACTCAGAATTAATAATTTCTATTTTCTAAATCAGAGATTCTTTTTTCGAGCTGAAGAAATTTTTGCTCTATCATTTTAATACCTTCATTATACATTGCATGAGGGTTGATGGAATCATGAGGTAGTATAGGTATTTTAGCCACAGGGGAAAAATCAAAAGTCATTTCACAAGGTGTATTTTGTATAGAATCTGATCCATAATTTTTATTTAATCTAATTACCTGTTTGGATAAATAAACATTTCCTTCGTGAACTTTTTTAGGTAAGGGGTAAAGTAAGTTTATTTCAGTATACCCGTTTACTACTTCCAGATTTAGAACATTTCTTTCTAAAATAGATTGAGTATCTGATTGATCAAATTCAATATCCGCCGATATACTTTTCCCTTCTTGATCCATTATCTGGACAGGGTTTGATGGAGGAGAAATATACTTTCCCGGCGCAGAAATAGACATTTCAACTACTTTACCGTTTTCATCGACTTTCGTAACAGTAAATTCGGTATATTCTCCTGTTAAATTCTCTTTGCTGCTGGAAGCTACTCCTCCTTGAGCGTAGAGTTTATCTCCGAAGCTGTATTTAAAATTATGTTTTTGCTGTATGTTAGAGACTTCAAAAGCTTGAAACTCTTCAAAATCAATGCTTAAACTGTCGCCGGGTGTTATGCGAAAACTAAAATCGCCTCGAATTTTTATTTTTTTCTCTGATCCTTCGAATTTACGTTTTATATTAATCGACTCAGAGTTTTCGGCTTGATAATAAACTTTATTGCTTCCAATGCTTATAAAAGCTCCGTTTTTACAAACTACTTTCCTACCATTGGTTAAATAGAGCTGATCTGTGTCTTTTTTTATTGACGCTTCGAAAACTTCAGGTTTCATATATTAATTTTACTACTCGTCAATTAAAATACCAAATTTTATTTTCATTCCTCCTATATCTACCATTCTTTGTGGAATCGTGTCTTTAAGTTGATTTCGTGCTGCTCCAAAGAGAAATTGTTGTCTTATATTAATTATTGCGTATCCATTATATTTTGTTACTATAAAAGATTCTGGTTCAGCTATAAGAGAATATTGTAACAAGCTGTTCGGTGAAGTGTCCAAAGGCTGTAGACAGATTGAATAAGTGTCTGGATCTAAATCTCTAGTAAAAGGAACTATTATATAATATATTAAAGTAGGTCTTTCCCCTTGTCCGTATTGACTGGTAAGTTGTATATTATTAAAGTCTATAACGTCTCCTTTAAAAATACTCTTCTCATGATCATGATATACTAAATATTTATTACCCATTTCATTGTCTTCATATACAGTGTCCGACAGAGCGCTTTCGAACTCCTCACTTGATGTAAAGATATTCCCCTGTGACAGCTCTCTTGCTTTTTTAAGATCATCGGAAAAATCATAAAATTTTTCAAAAGACGCCAACCCACAAGCAAATTGAGCTTCCTCAAGAGTACTTCCTACGTTTAGCTCCACCCAACTTGCAAAAGCTAAAGCTGATGCTGCGCTTGGAGTGGGATTAAACTCGTTTAATCTAATAGAAGTACCTAAAGGTTCTAAAAATGCAGTGTGTGGGCCTGTTGATTGAGTACCACCTATTGTATATTCTAAATCTTTATTTGATGGGTACGTTGAAAAATTTAAAGTGTGATCACTAAATATTCTATCGTTTACATACGTATCAGTTCCATCATTATACTTGTCCTGTTTAGGTTCGTCACTGTCGTCTATATTAAAAGCTCTACGTAACGACAAGGAGTCAAAAAGGGCAAAGGACAGACTTATATTAGTCACATCGGGGTTAGTAATTTTTGGAAAAGGTATTTGGAACCCATCTATAGTATCAGCATCACTAAAAATGTGATAATTTCTGTGAACTTGACCTTTCCCCTCAACCGTTACTACACCGTCAAAAGATATATTATCAGTCGGACTTATAACGCTACTTAACCTATCTTTTATGTTTAGATTTGATTTAACATTGTATGATCCATTATCTCTTTGAGCATTAATATTTACTTTAAATTCTGGCGCTAGATTTTTATACTCACCATCAGCATTTTTCGTGTGATCTCCAGTAGTAAAATAGTAAACTACTCCTTGTATATCATCGCTAAATCTATCCGCTTGTTCTTCAGTTGTTGATGTTGTCCCGTCTGCATTCTCTACCTCTTCCATTGTAAGATCTAGAGTGCCTGCTGACATAAGTCTCAAAGTAGCTTTATAGGGGTAATTGTGTTCAGAAACACTAAGCATGCTATAATAGTGGGTAGCCTTTTCAGTCGAGACAGTATCTTGTGCAAAAAATACCCCCTCCGGAGAATCTATTGAGACACCTAGAATGTCGTATGATGAATTAAAATCTTCTACATTAAACTCTTCAGATATGTCAGTGTCTATTGTGTTTGCATAAACTTTACTGTTGTTACTTGTGTTTCCAGCGTTGTCTTGCGTTTCGACCACTATATCAAATTCTCGTAGAGGTAAGTCTTGAGTGTTTCTTATTACCATACCGCTAGGGGACACTTTATAAAAGGTGTCTCCGTTAGTTGCATTTTCATATTCAGTAATGTCTCTACTATTTGGGTTAGGGCTATAACTAGCATTGCTTAAATCTTCAATTAAATCTGGATTGTTTATTTGTTGATCAAAAGCAAAAGCTGGAGTCGTTGATGGAGATGTGTATCCAGTAAATTCGAAATAAATATGGTTACTAGGAAGGTTTGGTGTGTTACTCTCGGATTGTTTACGAATAGTGACTCTATAATTTATATCTTCAGCAAAATCAAAATTCATTTCATATCTGCCAAATCCATTCGGACTGTCTTCACTTGTGGGTCTGTTAAAAATTTCTTCTTTAGACCCGACTTCCCACAAAAATGTAGGTTCAGTATTGTCCAAGGAGAACCCTCTTACACTAGATGCCGTAGCTTGGATAGGTTGACCATCAGGTCCCCTAGTAGTTAAGTTGCTAATTGTAAGAGTATCAATCGGTGTACTTAATCTTTCGCCTTCAATTTTTACTTTTCTTAATAAGCCATGGCCTATCACACCTATATCACTGATAGGGTAGACCATTACATAATAATCGCCGGGATCTGTTATTAAGGTTTCGACTTCAAGTTTAGATTTTTGGCCGGGACTGTTGAAATATTTAGTATCTTCTGCGGTTATTAATTTTATCTGATTTTGCTTTACATCTTTATAAAACTCTTTGTCTACTGCATAAGTGACATTATAATCCGGGGTAACACTTGTTTGACTTCTTGTTCCGTTAGTATTCCATTCGTAAGTTATCTCGGGATCCGTAGAAGAAATTAAATATGAGTAACTAATTTTATCATCAATAGAACTATCATCGGGGTAATTTACCGTAACCGTTTCAGCATTATTACCAATATTTAAATTATTTTGAAATCCTGCTACTGAAAAAGTAGATTTTAAACTAACTAAACCTTGTGAGTTACTCGTTACACCTATACCAACAGTAGGTGTGTCTTGTTTTACGGACAAAACTTCAGTATTAGTTTTATTGTCTGTACTCGATGGGTCAAATAGTTGGTCTGGATATCTACCGACCCAATTCGCTAAAACGTTACTTGGTCCTACTTGTGGTAAGGGGAAAAATAAATCTAAAAGAGTATTCGAATAAGAATTACCAATACTATCTATAGCTTCATATTTTCCAGTTGAGTAACTCAAGCTAGAAATGCCATAACTCGAATCGTCTTCTTCAGTAATATTTATAATCCTATAAGAAGACTCCTGATTGTTTATAAACTCTGGATCATCTGAAAATAAAGGTTCAATACTCCAAATTAAATTTTGACCTGAGTAATAGTTTCCAGAATAAGGGACTTCTGCTGAAGAGTTCTCTACAGCATTGTTAGAATAACCGGTAATAACATAATCTACAAAATTAAGCTGATTACCAGTGTAAGGTGAAGCCCCCACGTTTCCTTTCGGCACTCCATCAAGATCTTCAATTCTAATACCACTATTAAAATAAATCTTGGTGCAAACGCCAGAACCTTGATATCTTAAGTCTGATCTAAACGTGCCCGGCTCCCCGGTTATATTTATGACATCGGATCCATCAAAAGCTAAGTTTTGTATTTGAGTTCTTCTTACGCCATCTTTTACGTCATTACTAGTTTCTACTGTATTTTGTTCGTATGAGTAAGTAGGGGTAAGCATGGAAAATTTATATTTTTTTCCTGCTTGAAAATTTAAAGCTTGATCTATAATAACACTGTTTACATTCAATCTTTGGAGACTGGTTAAAGGTACCCCGTCTAGTTTATTTACAACGGTAAGATCAATATTGCCTTTTACGACAGCGTTAGTTCTACCACTATATTTTAAAGGATTTCTATGATTATCATAAATGGTAATTACATCACCGGGTCTTAAATAAGCCCCGTCCATACCAACGTTAAAACTAGCTGTTTCTGTTTCTTCAGATTCACTAGCTAGAATCCATTTAGCAAATCTCCTTGCTTGCCCTCTGCTAGTACAACCCAAAGCTGTAGTTTCTAACTCTCTGATTCCATACCTTTTTACATGTTCTTCATCTTCCATGTATTCTACGGCGGGCTGATACCAATTTCTTTTATCGTTATACCTTACAATAGCTACCGTATGACGAGCTCTTTTTGCAGAACTCGAGTATGTAAAATTACCGTCGATGACATTAGAATTGTTAAAACTATAATTAGAAGATTTAAGTTTATCTTGAGATGAAAAAATACTACCATTACTGTAATAAGCAAGACCTCGAAAGATAGATGAAAGATCATTTAAAACTTTAAAAGCTTCTTCCCGAGATGTAATTATATAGTTTATTGTAAACCTTGGTTCAAATCCGCCATAAGTGTCATCAACAAGCTCATCACAGTACCTAGCTATTTCATAAAGGGCCCATTTATCTATTTGAGACGCATCTACAAATTCTCCTAATCCATACCTAGGGTTTGTAATTAAATCGTAAAAACACCATGCTGGATTATCTGTCCATATTAAATCTTCAGCAAAATTACCGTCCCATTCTACAGTAGCGTTTTCGTTAAGTCTTGTCCATGTAACGCCGCCATCAGTTGTGTTTGAGTTTGTAGCTGCGCCCACTGCTATACCTTGAACTTTAGTTGTCATGGACTGAGAACTGTCTCCATAACTTTTTAATAATGGGTTATAGTTATTAGGGACTTTTACTTTTAATAATTTTGCATCATATGCTCTGGACGGTAACCTTTGAAAAGATCTCGCATCAAAAATAGAGTAAACCATAGATGTATAAGGGTATCTCATTTTGGTTCCGTATACTTCTACTATAGAATCTACAAAAGACTGATTTCTTAAAAAAGACGTAACAGATTCTGGGGTAGTTCTTACTATTCTTATTCTCCAACCTTCAAAATTGTCTTTATCCTGAAAACCTTTATCAGTAAGATCAATAGTGCTAGACCTTACGTAACCTTGCTCAATTTTACCTTCTACCTCTTCTTTTTTTGCTAATTTCCATTCGTCTGCAGAAAAGTCAATTCTGACATCACTGGAAGTCTTATTAGAGCTAAAACGTTCATTAAAAATAGGTTGATAAAAGATACTATATCTTATAATTCGAGCTTTTTGATCTCCAAAACCTACTGCAGCAGGTCTTTTTTTATAACTTTTTTGCCCAAACTGTAAATTTTCTTGAAGATTCGGTATTTTAACTCTTA
>Ga0098056_1000196_pt1 | contig 24428 bp, 37 predicted proteins | sample 17BtaG_FD_92583 | JGI IMG/M metagenome (GOLD analysis project Ga0098056, IMG submission 92583) | Marine viral communities from the Subarctic Pacific Ocean - 17B_ETSP_OMZ_AT15314_CsCl metaG | ecosystem: Environmental > Aquatic > Marine > Oceanic | place: Subarctic Pacific Ocean | collected...
AGTACTTCACTAATATTATCATTAGCCCAGTACCTGATACCTTGGGCATCAAGTTTTGCTTTTATTTCGTCTACTTTACTCATTTATCTTCTCCGATGTTAAGGCAGTGGATTGCCAAATTTATATATATTATATACTTTATTTAGGTTTTTGTCAATGACTTCAAGCACCAAAATGTTTGTCCAACATTTCAAGCCTGTCAGTTGCCTGTGCCATTTTATCCAATTCTTTTTGAATTGTTTCAATGATATCAGAATGTTCGCCAATTCCAACTACCTGTTGCATATAAACCTCTATGTTAGCCTTATGCAATTCTAACTCCGCTTCTGCGTGTTTCCTTGCCGCATTTACCATAACTTGTTTCAACATAAAATTCCTTTCTAAAATTGTGACGGCAAATATTCTGTAGCAATCACCTTATGAATCATTTCATTAAAATGCTCGCCATCTACAGTATAGTTGCCTACGTTGATGTCTTTTTGCTGAAGAAACCATTCTTCAACGTTCGTCTTTGCTACTTGGATATAATTGAAATCAAAAAATTCTTTATTCATTTCTTTTGGTATCCACGTCCAACTGTTTAGTGCAAACAGTTTTACTTTCGCACCGTTGTTACGGCACAACTCTTGTATAATATATATCTCCTTAAACCACTCACGTTGTGCTTTAAGGCTCATAATTTCCATCCATGTCTTTACAGTCATGTATGATTCCGATCTTAAATCGGGCTTTGCTAATTTAAAGTCTGGATCGTATACTGCTTGAAAAGGTACTTCTTTTTGAAAGTCCATTGGCCAAACTTGCATTGGTATGTCATTAACACTACCGTCATTTGTTTGATTAGCAGGATACCAACAGTCGATACGTCCTTTTGTAAGTTCTTTAACATACGTTGCATCTAGTGGTACAATGTTTTCGTAGTGTATAGGAAACTGAATACTTAACCTAAAACGATTCCAGTAAGTCATTTGTACAACAACTTCTTCAATATCGTCATAGGTTTTAAATAAATGACTTAACCATTCTGAATAAGTCCACCAACCGTTTTGCGGATTAGCAAATATAACACCGTCAGCATCTTTACTGTTAATGTAATATTCAGCCCAGTTGTTATCATTCCACTTACCACTATAAGGCCAGTGTTCTTGTGTCATATCTTCTTTTGCTTCGGGCATATCATCAACGTGATATCCGCTTGTATGACTACAACCTATAGCGGCAATTCTCATGAATAAAATCTCTCTAGTGTTTCTAAGTCTTCATCTTTATAACTTTGTTTTGTAGGAAGAACACCACGAACGCCACCTTGTGGATCGTCCATGTCTCCGTCACGTCTAAAAATTAAATGTACATGAGGATACATGCAAGTTTGTCCTGCACTCTTTCCCATATTGATTCCCATGTTGTAACCTGTAATATTAGTCTTTTCACTTACAACATTATCGTAACCCATAGTAACACCAAAGTTAAAACATTTCATAATAGCTTCGTGTGTGTTTTGACGTGGTACAATAAGTGTATGTCCTTCAGTAACAGGATACTTGTCTTTGTATACAACAAAGTCTCTTGTACTAATTTCAACATCACTCCAAGGTGCTCTACCATCTGCTTGAGCTTGTTCCAAAGTATCAATTTTCACTTTACACTCCAATCACTTTTATTTTCAATAGCAAAACGACATCCTTCAATGTAGTCTTTATCTTCATCTTGCATAACACCCCAAAACTTTGTTACAGTTTTAATGTGTTCCTCTACAACTGCTGGACGTTTAAGGTGATAGTTTTCTTCCATCCATCCTTGTAAGATATCCATACGTTGTTTAATTTTACGTTCGGTAGCATATTTTAAATTATATTCAGTCATTAAGTTTAGGCCTACGTTTAATCAGCTTACGGGGTCTTAGTTTTAGAGCTCTATTCATTAAGTTAATTATACCACCTTTTTTAAAGTTTGTCAAGAATCTCTTGCGATCTAATTCATCAATTAGTTCTTGTGTAAGTATACACTCCTCTAGACCGACCTTATTTGTCAAGTTAGGTGTTGTGAACTTAATGTAACATAACGGGTCACCACGTTTAATAGACAGCTTAGAGCGTGTATTAGCGAATATAAAGCCCCAACTAGTAGTTCTTATCCACTTGTGTATATTAAAAGAACCACCAACAACTTCCCCTGGAAAGTTTTCGTTATGCATAAACGGTGGCAGTATTTCCATTAAGCAAGGTTCATCTGCAACAAACAAATAGTTTAAATTAAATTGAAACAATGGCATATTAACATTGTGCATATCTTCTTTAGGGTGTATAGTAAACAAGTTTTGTAATTGATGTTCATCAACTTCTTTGCTAGTAATAACTACTATTCCGTCTTTAACTTCTGCATCAAACGACACAGGTGACTTCAATAGAAACAGGTTATTGTAAAATCCTTGATACGAAGGACAATCAATAATACCACGTTTGTTATAATTCTTGTTAGTTACTTTTGGTGTTTTAAAACGTTCTGGTTCAATAACCAATAAGTCAGGGATTGCTCCAGCCCAACACCAACCTAAATTAGTCGTCATACTGTCCTACGTTTTCCCATGGATACACTAACCAAACATCTTCTTCAGCTTTGTTTAATGCATGACATGAATATGATACTCCACCAAAGTTACTTGCTAAATTTTCTGTAAGTGTAGCAAACCTAACATTGCCTCCCCACACTCTGTGCCACTTATCATTACCTGGGTGACAACCTGATTCCCAGTCTTCTGTAATCCACTGGAATGTTGCACCTGTATCGTTAATGTCATCTACAATTAAAATCTTTTTGGCTGTTGGACTACCCGAAGCAATTTTTCCATCTAGTATTCCATATGCATCTTCTGCCATCCATGACGCACTATCATTGAAGCTACCTGCTTCGCCATCACGTAAACTTACTTTAAGTGCTTCACAACGTATACCTGTCATGTTACTAATAATAGTAGCAGGGATATTTCCGCCTCTAGTAATGCCTACAATGTAATCAGGCGTCCAATCATCTGCATACATCTGATTTACAATCTGTGTACACATTTGTTCTACGTCTGTCCAACTGTAATAATGTTTCTTAATCATTTATCTTTTCTCCAAGGGTATGTTTCTTTCATTGCTAATCTTAATGGTCCTTCTGTATGTATTTCAGGATCAAAAGGTACAAATTTAATGGTTGGTGTAAATCTGTGAAAATCTTTAAAAGGCGTAGCAGTATGTAATATATTACTTTTGAAAATAATCATACGCCCTGGTATTGGTGGAATAGCAATAATTTCTGGATATTCTTTACCTGTAGTATTGTATGCATGTCTAAGGTTAGTAATAAACTTTGTTTCACCACCTTGGTTAATATCCCAGCTATTGTTTGCATAGAATATAAATGTCCATGCATTATCGCTTTCATCGTCTACATGATAGTTTGCAAGTTCACGTGGTGCAAACAGATTAGCATGAGATCTTTTTAAAACTGATCCATGTACATGCGGCACATATTCTTCTAAGAACGACCAAAGACTTTCAAATGTTTTAGTACCTAAGTAATCTCCAGTACTCAATCCTGTTGGGGGTAAATCGATATCGTCAACTTCGCCATATAGGTAGCCCCAACTAGCAACTTCAGTTACTAGTTCATTTAGTGCAGGTGGCGAAAATACTTCATCGTATACTTTAATATCGCCGTTTAGGTATTCTGTAATTTTAGGCTTCTGCATCTTTTAAGTATTCCTTATTGTCAATCCATTTACCATTTTTAACAAAGCCCCAGCTTTGTGCTTTCTTACCCATAAAGAATATGCTCCAACAAGGAATGTTATTTCCTTTAGAGTCTTTTGCAAGTTCTAACCAATGTAAGTCTTTTGCTGTTCTAAAACGTATATGTCCTGGACCACGCCAGAACTTACCTTGTGGTGTATGTTCCCAATACCCACCTTTTAAAATAATAGCACCCCAACTCCATGGATGATCATGTAGTGTAGGTTCATCACTTACTAAAACTTTGTGTAGTGTAATGTTAAAAGGAAAGTTTTTACGTTCTTTTAAAAACAAATAGTAACGAACAAGGTATGGTACTTTGCCGTCTCTACTTGTAATTACTCTACGTCTTCCGAGCCAGTTCATTATATTAGAAAGGAAGTTCATCTTCTATTTCCCCTGCTTCTTTTTTACCTTTGTAATCTTGTTTAACTAAATCATACATAGTTTTAAAGTTTTTCCAAACTATCTGTAGTGCTGGATATTCTTTACACATTTCTTGTATTTCATCTTCATCTAATGTATTTAGATCAAGTGTGTGGTCACCTATGTCAAATGTGTATGCTCCTGCTCCGCTATCCATTGTTATATTATGACTACCAATACCTGGTACAGTAACAGTACTTGTACTCATAGTTGATGTACTTGGTGATGTGTCATATGTAAATGTAACGTCACCAATTGAGTTATCGTAGTCTAGTCCGCCAGTATAATCTGATGAAGCACTAATACTTATTGAACCATCCCATTTATCATCGTCACCCATTGGTAACTCCTTTATATAAAGCACGACCGTCAAAGAACTCGGTCTTTAATTTTTGTGTTTGTTTTAATAGTTCTGGCAAATAGAATTCGTAATTTTCTACATAGTCAACTAACTGTGCAACTACTTTATCTTTATTCTCTTTATAACTTTCAAATGACTCAGTCCATTCACTTGGATACTTAAAGTCATCTATTGCCATCTCACTATAACTTAGTCTATCTGGCATCATTGGAAGTGCATTTACTAGAGCACCTTCATACCAACTAATACCTAACGTTTCTTGTAGGTTAGCACTAAACACAACCTTTGCTTCACCTAGTAAGTTATGATATTCGTTTTTACTTAATGTTTGTTCTTGACAAATAACAAATTCAAATTGTGGTAATTCTTCTTTTAAATCTCTAAATATTTCAACTTGTTTTTCAGGAGCAACTCTGTGTGGAAACAAAATTAAGTTTCTCTTAGTCATTCCTTTGTAGCTATCTAAACTATTAGCCAAGTACTCCATAGGCCAGCCAACTCTGTGAGTCTTGTCTGGATCCATACGTAAACTTTTTGCAAATAAATCAATATGGAATTGTGTAGCAAAATAGTTATCATCATAACATTCATACATACTACGTTCTGCATGTCTAACCCAAGGTTTATCTCCTATTAAACGACCAAGGAAATCATGTGGATCATAAGAACCAGCGTGCCATAAGCCACCAATTCTGATGCTGACCCCAAGTAGTTCCGCCATATAACGAAGTTGTATAACAGTCGGGTTCCAAGCGTCCGTATAAAGGAAATAATCTCCATTTTTAATTTCTCCATTTGCAAACAGTCTACTAATCTCTAACATCTGTTGCGACTTGTAGTTGTTAGTACCTGCAAAGTTTAGAAATGCCCCAGGCGTTGTAGCCTGAGGCACCTCTCCTCCACTAATGACAGTAACATTGGCATTAGTTGCACGTTGCATTTGCTTTGGAAGATATTCTTTCCATTGCCTTGTATAGCGTGTATCTACTGCTTCAATGTCTACTATATATGTTGTCATTAGTTATTTTTCCTACCTTTAGCAAATTTCTCTTTGCCTTTGTTACGATTCTTCCTTAGTTTGGAAGGATCTAAAAAGAATTGCCACGTACGGCTATTCTTGTTGTACAAATCTTTTTCATCGAACTTAAAACCATAGTTACGACAAAAAACACGGAACTTATCCAGATCATCAAAAATATTGACAACCTCGGGCTTATCTTCCCAGTACGACATTGCTTTACTCCTCTAGCTATTTGCATACTCAATGTGGGCACCGTTCTCTCCATCTTCGGAGATATCGATGTGGACCTCACGTCCAGGATATTTGTCATTAATCTTCTCATAAAGATCATCTGACATCATTTCACAACTTTTGTAATCTACATTTAATTCACCTTCATATAGTTTTACTAACCATCGTTTAAATTGAATAAACTCGATATCTCTGTCATTGTGTGTTACAGTGATAGCGACCTTAAAGTGAAATATGTGTCTGTGTGGGTAACCCAAAAAACTAACATCATACTCATCACCTGTTGCAAGACTAGGATCATCTAGTGCCGCAGGATACTTATGGATACCTTCTTTAGTAAAGGTTACCCAAATCATTCGCTTTGCGTTTTGCATTGCGTTATTCTTTGCCTGTTCCATATCTTCTTCTCTCATTCTACGCCCCATATAGTCGTAATAGCGTTCGTGTTGCATTAATTATACTACCTTTAATCATCATTGTCAACCGGATTATCATCGCCATAAGCTCTCCAATCCGTAAACTTATTGCGTTGTAATAGTGGATGAATATTGTGTACCCATACACCCGGATTAGAATGATCAAAGTCTGCATCATCAATCTTAATACAAGCATTGTAGTTAAGTTGATTTACGTATGGCAGTTTAACACTAATCATACTAATAAAGTTATGATTCTCATTAAACCCACTTTCAAGTATCCATTCATGATACTTTACATCATAGTCTAATGTAACCAAAAATTTCTTATTAACTAGGCCTTGTACAAGATCTTCCCAACTTTCTTTTGGAACAAAACTGTGATTGGCACCTAAGTAAATGTGTTCGACTGTGTGTTCTTTTGCTTGTGCAAGAACATCATCTAATGGTTGACATCCTGTTACAAACAATGTGTGCATACCTTCAGCAGGAGTCTTTTCTACTTCATACCCTGTAAAGTAAATCACATCATCTTTTACACCATCAGCATAATCACGTTTCATTTTTTAAGCCTATCGATTTGATCTTTTAACATTAACTTTGTTTTCTTTAAAGATACTAGTAATGCTTTATGTCCAAAGTCTCTTTGAGCCGAACGCTCACTTTCTAACTCTTCAACTTTTTTGGAATAAAACTTATGATCTTTTGATAACTTTTTGATATTTTTACTTTGTTTCATACTTTATTATAACACTATAATGACTTATCGTCAAGTGCTTTTCCTCCTAAGTTTCCATTAAATGCGATCGATATTCGAGGATGCTCACTCAAATTGTCACCGACGCTATGATTAATCCACCCTGGGAAACATACTAAGTCGCCTTCTTGTGGCGCCACTGTGTATCGTGTTCCGTTAAATGGGGTAGATTCTTTTACTAGTTTATATGGTAGTGCATAGTCCATTAGTCCATGTGGACTGGAAAGAACAAGATTACCACTGTCTGTCGCCGCCTGTACGTAGTATACAGCTGACATAATGTGTCCTGGGTGCATATGCATATCATTTGTATTAGATCTGCGTGTATTAGGCTTATTAACGTTAATCCAAGCCTGTGATACTTCTATATGACAATCATCAACAAGTCCTAGCATTTGTGCTTGTGTATTAAACATTGCTTGTACACGATTTACTAGAGGGTGTAGTAATACGTTATTGAGATCAAGGTGGCCGCTTTGCCAGTTTTCATTACTGCCTTCAGCGTTATAAATTCCGCTACAAAAGGCTTGCAACGTAGTGTTGCTTAATTCGTTAGCATGTTCATACAAAAATGGCGTTGCAAAAAGCGATTCTGTATGCATCAATTAACTCCTATATATTCTCTTCTAAGTTATCTAACTTATCTTCTGATAGTTCAGGCTCATCATCTACTGTTGTACTATCGTCAGCTACTTCAAATAAGTTACCAAAGTGTGTACTTGCATTAACAGTTTTCTTACCTGTTGCACCACGTGTTCCAATAATAGTCATAAAGAACTTTGAGTGTTGTTCGATAATTTTATTGGCTTCTTCTCTGTTGTCAGCTTTGAATATTGCGTCCACAACATCTTTAAAAAATATCCTGTCGAAGCGTTCTTCCACAAGCATGTTTGGAATAACTCCATTGTCGTATTGTCTATTCGCTTCTTGAACTGCATTAATATGACTCCATACATTATGACCCATCTGGATCGCATAAGAAAAACTATCCCATGATGTCTTTCCTTCTTTGCCTATTTTATTTAGATCACCTGGAGCATAAATTGTAACGTCTTTGGCTTCCAAGCCTTTTGTAATAGGCGAGTCTTTAAAACTTGTGTGTTTACCTTCACGTACAAATGCAGTACTAAATGGAGTAGTATCAGTTGCTAGTGCTTTGTCGTCAATGCTAGGCACCATTCTATAAACCCATTTAGATCTATCACCTGTTTCAAGTTCACAATATACTTGACCGTTTGCTGTTGCTAAAAATGGAGAAGCACAGTCAAATGTAATCATAAAATTGGGGTTGTGATATTTACGTACTGCACGTTGAATGTCAGTTAATAATGTAGCCCACTCTAGCTTAGATGTTCCTAAGAAGTGCATTACATCATGTACACCTGTTTGTAGTAGGTTATCAAATCTCAATGCAACTAGACGTTTAAGAACCAAATGTATATCACACATGTTCTGTCCACCCATTGACCACCCATTAAAGTGTGTGTCTGGATACTTAACAGGATCACAGTAATCTTTCATTTGCTGATACCAATCTTCTGCGTCAGCATGATTCTCGCCTTGTAATACATTTAAGAACTTACAGTTACCATTGCGGTTAGCCATAAAGAAGTCATTGTTAATACGTGTAGCATTAACGGCATCTTGATAGTTGTCAATACCTGTTGCTTTTGCACCTTCTGGTGAACGTGCTACCCAGGCTGGAATATCAAGTATCATACCATAGTCCATGTAAGCGTCCATCCACGCAAGAACTTGCTCACGCTTCTTTTGTGCTTTAGGACAATTAGGATTCTTCCAATCGCCTTCCCACACACCTTTACCAATTTGGAAACCACCACTATCGCCAAGCATCCAAGAAGTGTTACGATCTCTATCTCGTACCATATCTTCTTTAGGTGCGTCTTTGTTAATGTCTAGTTCGGCGTGTCCTGCGGAGTATAGTGACCACTTGTACTCAAACAACGACTTACTTGGATTAAGCCAATTCATGCTCTCAACACCATTAGTAAAGTGTTTAGGTATACGTTTATACTCTACGTACTCCTCACGTCTTTGTTTGCCTATGAATGTTGCATAGAATCCACTAAGAGCTGGCAAGAATGTTGCGTAGTCCTTTTGTTCAGTTGTTAAGTCTGTATTCACTTATATGTCCGTCCTTACAATATGTTTCCTAAGGGCTCTAACAAGTTCTTCAATTTTGTCTACTACAGATATCATATCTTTGTCTGTAATATACTTTTGCTTTTCTCTCAACCTGTCATACTCCTTAAGAGGTATAGTTACTGTACTTTGTTCATTTTCAAATGTTTTGTCATCGTCATTAATATCAACACTTGTCATAAAGTCCTTATTTTGTTTGTGCTGGTAGAATATAGTCATACTGACCTAAACCACTATCAACACTTAATGCCATTGCACCTTGATCACTAATCTTCATAGTTACTTTACCATCAAGATTTAAAATAGCTTGTACCTGTGCTACAGGCCAACTCCAAGCATGTTTCAATTCACTACCAACTGCGTGTTGGAATACAAATGAACCTGCGTGTTGCGAAGCATCACCAAAACTAAACACTAAGTTATCATTTTCAGTTTTAACTGTAAATGTAGTTTCTTCTGAATGTGCCGCACTTTGCAATTTCATTCTAGTAATTGAAGCCATTGTAGGCTCAATAGTTACGTCCCATGATGCACCTTTAAACTTTACAGTTTTAAGTTTCTCATCAATGATTGCTTTATTCATAAAGCGATAATCATTTTCAAAGTCACCTGCTTCATTTTCAAAGTGCAAGTGTGTAGGCAAAGTTTCACCGTTACGTTCCTGTTGCTCTACAGTAATCTTTGACTGCTTCTGATACTCAGGATTTTTTAAGTGTAGTGCTAACTTATCTAAGTTAGGCATACCAAAGGTTCCTTTAAATTCGTTTACTGCCGCCTTTGTTGTAGCAGTTAAGATAACACTTCTATCTTCTGCCATTGATTCGATTGTCGTTGCGGCATCTTCACCAGTAACTTTTACTAAAGTTAAAAATCCTAGTGAATGTGTATGAGCAACAACGTCTTGTAAGATATCTTTCATTTTAACATTTCTCCATTAGTTATATACATTATATTTAGGTTTTTCTGAAAAGTCAAGCTCTTTCTTGTCTTTTAAGAATTGTATTAGCTCAATTGTTGTTTTCCAACCCAAGCCTTGTAATACTGATATGTCAGCAACATTATCAGCTCTTTCATTGGGAGTATCCATTTTCATTTGTGGATTCATTCCAAATTCTTTTAAAATACTTTTTAGTGATTGGCTTTTGCCAGTTCCGATATCAATAACTCCTTTTACATCTTCGTTTTTGATTAATGTAAGTATTGCACTTACAATATCAGCAACATGAATAAAGTCTCTTTTATGATTCGTTACGTGTGGTACGTCATTTCGTATAATTCGAGGTATTAACATGTTTGGCCTAAGTTCTGAGTTGTTACTGTATATAGTTGTAAATCTCATACCTAGACTTGAATGTGGTGCAATGCGTTCAACTGTATGTTTGGTTAAAGCATACGGATTTCTGTTAGGTTCTTTTGCAGTACTTGAACTAGCATATAATATTCTAGTATTTTTAAAATGATCAAATAATCTTTTGGTTGCTATTACATTGTGTTGAAAATACAAATCAGGCTCTTCTAAACTTTTTGGTATTCCGCTTTCGCCTGCAAGATGAATTACTAGATCAACTTCGAAGTCTAACGAACAGTCCAGTAAGTTATTACCGTCTTTTAAGTCAATACCAATAACACGATGTTCTTTAGTTAGAGCAGTATACAACTCTGTTCCAACCATACCTTTATGTCCTGTTAGTAGTATTCTCACTTAGATACTCCAAATGCTTTAAACGTTTGTTGTACACACTTAGCTTGATAGTAACAGTCAGCTAGAGCATTGTGCAGTTCTTCTTGTATTGCTTTACGTGGATCTGTAGGCATCATACTAAAGATAGTTCTACTATCTCTAATCTGCCAAAAGTTCCAAGGAGTAGGTTTACCAATGTTCTTATATAAGTTTTGTAATATTGCATAGTCAAACAATGGACCTTGACACCATAGTTGGTCAACACCTACACAAAATTTATTAATTGCTTTTGTAAGTTGATCCATGTTAACTCGATCTTCATGCTCACCAAATGCTTCGTCTTGAATGTTTTGATCTTGTTTAGTCCACCAAGCAAGAGTATTGTCGTCAATACTTCTGCCTAGCTTTTCACTTTGTTCTTCAATGTCACAACGTAGGTATAATCCACTATGAGGATCTTCATTAGTGTACGGATCAAATTTGATAGCACCTAGAGTTATGATTACACTATCTGGCTCAACGCCTAGTGTTTCTAAATCTATCATTCCATGTACAGCCATATTATTCTCCGAAGTCAAACAACGAACTAAATGTATTGTTCTGTAATGTGCTTGAGATATCGTAGTTCAACACACCAATCAAGTTATCTAGTTTGTTGTCAATAATAGTTGATTCCATTGCGTCATCATCAAACGGTAGTTCTTTGAACCAGTCCGGAATACGGAGTTCGTCTGTTGGATACGCAACACTTGTATATCCTAATGGATTCTGTTTTAGTTTGCAAACAATAACTTTCATACCGTCTACAATTTCTTGTGAATACTTGTCGCCGTTCATACGTTTAAGTGTATTCCAATTGATACTTGCTCTTACGTGTCCAGGCATAGTAGCTTTACCCATCTTTGCTTCTTTACGTTGATACTCGCCAATCTTGTTTGCACGTTTAGGCGAACCTTTTTCAAAGCCAGGGCGTAGCTTAAATGCAGTACGGAATTCTGTAATCTTCTCAAGTATCTCAGCTTCTGTTTTATCTGTAAGTACCATAAGCAATAGTTCACTTAAAAAGTCTTGCATAAACACAGGAGTGTCTGAACGTTTAAGATCAAGACCCATTGCTTTTACTTTACCTACTTTACCGTCGACGTCCATACGTTCGCCTTCGTTATCATAAATCAAAGCCGCATAACGTTTCTTTGTAATAAACAAGCCTGACTCTGCAACAATTTCTCTACCTGCCGCAATAACGTCCGACCTGCTTTTTGGACAATGAAATGCTTCCATCATAAACTTTGGAAATGTTTCATTTGCTTCTTCACAAATTTGATCATAAAGTTTAAGAACGTTTTCTTTACCCCAAGGAATAGCACCTTTGTTAATATCTTCTTTTAGTACAGGGTGGGCACTAAAGTAAACAGAATCTGTATCACCATAGATAATACTATCGCCTACATGATCATATTTGCCTGTAATAACTTTGTTTACTTCTGCACTCATGTGCTTTGCAATAGCTCTACCTGTTAGTGTAGTTGATTGTCCAATACGTGGATCAAAGAATCTACAACCTGGATTTAGAATAGCACCATACAAACTGTTCAAGTTAATCTTTTTAACTAGCTGTCGTTTATCCCAAAACGCTTGTTCAATTTTGTTGCCGGCATCAATAGCTTTACCTTTTTGCTTTTGCAATTCTTTACGTTCACTATACCAACGTTTAAGTAGTCCTGGAATAACTCCGTCAAACTCGTTAGTTAATATAGTTCCGTTAGCAGTTAGCATCCACGGCTTGTGCGAATCAAATATTAATTTGTATACTTCGGCACCACTAAGTATTTCACTTTCACCGTTTTCAAAGTCAACAGTAATACTAACGTCTTTCTTTTGTTCCATAACTGCTTCGTATTCGATAGTACCAAAGCGGCCTTCCCAAGCACCTGCAAACGACTTCTTCTGAAGCGTCATTGCATCTTCAACCATTGCGTTAGTTAAGTCTGGACGTAGTTGTCCAACAACTGTTGCTGGATCCATATTCAATGCACGAATAACACTAGGATACAGACTGTTCAAGTCCATACTACCAATCCACTTGTGTACACCTTTTTTAGGAAATGCAACATAGGCACCCGCGGCAGGATCACTACCTGGCTCACGTTTTACTCTGTTAGGAACTTGCATACCTCTGTGATGTGCTTCGTTAATAATAGCTTGTTCTGTAACTGCAACTGCACCCATAGTAGTTTGTAGTAAAACTGTGTTACTGTGTGCTAGTTCGTTACTAAGGTCGATAAACTTTAGTTTCTTATCTAGTTTGTCTAGTAGTGCAACGTCTTGTCTGTTGTATTCAATAAACGTTTTAAAGTCGTTGTTATAAAGTTGATCTAATGTACCTTCGTATACAGTCTTGTTTTCACCAACTTCTAGTTCACCAATAGCATCTAGTCTATATGTGTGTCTTTCTTCATATGTATACTTACGATATAATTCTAAACTATCTAAATGTACACGACCAACTAGATCATATGTTTCTGCTTTACGACCATACTTTTCATACTCACGTTTTTTAGGAAGTTGTTTCCACAAACAAAAACGTCTTGTATCATCTTTACTTAAAACTCTTTTTACACGATTGACAGTATATGGAATATCATAACCTTCACTGTTCCAACCTGTAAGTATATCACTATCTTGTATAATGTCAAGGAATGCTTCTAGCATATCGCCTTCTTTTTCATACAAGTATGTGTTAGGGAAATCTTTAACTTCTTCTTCTGCCTGTTCCATAGTTAAGCCTTTTGGAGGCATAGCAAATGTAACTAATGTATCTAACCATTGTAAGTGTACACTAATAGCAGTAATAGGCATAAACGGATCACTTGGATCAGCAAAGCCACGTTCTGGATCAAAGTCTGTCTCAATATCAAAGAACGCAACATTCAGCTTAGGCGAATCTGCATTTAAATAGTTTTCACTTAAACATTGGAAGATTGGATTGATATCACTTTCAAACAATTCTTTAGTATTGTTAATAGCTAGTTCTTTACGAAACTGTTTTGTATTTTTAGCAACGATTCTGCTTAATGGATCACCGTAAATACTTTTGTACTTACCACGTTGATCTTTATAATAGAATGTGTATTTGATTGGGTATTCTGCGTAAGAACGCTTACCATCTTTTCGTTCGACTACTCTGATCAAATCCTGATCACGATCGAACTGTGCGTCTACATAACTCATATTTTTACTCCTCGCATGTCACTTGGGGCTGACAAAAACCAATACTGTCGCTTATGGCCGACGATTACCTTCTTCTTTAATCTCTCTAAAATATTCATTTGCCTCTCTTGCCTTGTCGTCTATCCAAATGTCATAGTGTGGCTTTCTAAAACTCAATGTTGTGTATAGTACACCCCATTCAGCAAATTGGTCTTTAGTAAGCTCACTCCAATCTTTGCCTGTGGTACCGCCTCTAGCAGTCCAATAATGTATTTCATTGCCTTCATTATACAACTTATTGAAATGTTGTATACGTTGAACATCTGGTTCACTAAATTCATATTCACTGTTACTATTATAACAGATTGTTTGATCTATGTCAACCATATATTTCATATTACGAACAACTGTATTAATGCCCAAAGATTCATTGCTGAAAACCAAGAACAAAGTATAATTACAAATGCCGCTTGTCTAATAACTGCACTAACAATACCCAATAAACTTCCAACCAAATATAATGGTACAAATATTGTTGTTGCGGGATCTAATATAGTAAAGCTCAATATTGCACTTGCTGAGATTAAGAACAATGCCTCAATCATTTCGCAATAGAATGCAACAGGGCTTAGCCTATAGCTTGTTTTAAAAAAGTCGATTGCTCTATTCAAAATTATTTGTCCCTGCCAACTGTGGCTACTAGTGTTTCTAAATCATCAAATTCGTCAGCAACTTTATGCCATTCACCTTTTTGTGCGATCTTAATTGCTTTGTTAATAAGACTAGGCTTAATGTCTAGTTCTTCTGCTACTGCTTTTACAGTATCTTTTAGACCTAAGTTTAGATCTTCTACTTCTTGTAGTACTGTTACGCCTTCATTAACCAATCTTTCTAGTTTGGCTTTTTCTTCAGCGCCATATGTTCTATCACTCATATCAACTCCTTAATTAATTGTTATGTACATTATACACGAACTATTATTGCTTGTCAACAACTTTATTCCGCTTGTGTACGATGAATTGTTAAATTACCTGCTATTACTATTCGTTCTTTATCATTCTTTTGTTCTGGTACTTCGTGTGTTACCCAACCTGGGAATACTATTATAAGTCCTGAATTTGGAAATATTGCATTACTACTTGTTGGAAATACCAAAGGTGCATCATCTGGTGTTGCGTCTACATAGTAAACGAAACTCCAAATAGCAGGATGATGTGCATGTGGTCTACAACTATCGCCTTTTTGATATACTGCACCCCAACAATCTGTTATTTGATATTCACCACCAACCATATGTTCAAGACCATTTTGTACAACATCAATAGCAAAGTTAATAATCTTTTGAAAGTCAGGATCCTTAAACATTGTCCATTCTGTCATATCTGCTTTAACGTTTGTTTTTCGAAATTGGCAATCGCCTCTAGCTTTAATTTTTTCAGCTAGTATTGGATTGAGTGTTTCGAAATCATCATATACGTGGGTATAGATGTCAGCAGATTCTTTGAACTCTAGATTTTGCCTGTTTGGTATGAACATGCAATTATTTATGTAGGGGTGTTTACGGTATTGTTATTGCTGGTTCTGTCCAGCTTCAGCTTGTTTCATAAGTGCTTTGAACTTACCAAACAGTTGAGGATTTGACATCATAGATTGAATAGCAGTTGCATATGGAGCAATCGCTTTAATAATGTTTGGCGGTAATGTTTCACCTGCCGCAACTTTATCTAATCCTTTTGCAATTTGAGCACCACTTGCTTTACCACCAACAACACCTTTTAATGCTGTTGCTTTTTGTGCAACCTGTTGTGTTTGTTTTGGATCTGGTTTTGCATCTGCTGGAGCCGCCGCACCAGGTGCTTCTTTTACTTTTTTATTTCTTGATAACCGGTCCTTGGCTTTTTTTGCTCTATCAGCCTTATCCATATTGTCATGATAGTAATCTGACTTCATTTGCCCGACTTCATCAGGAGTTTTTCCTTTTGTGTCTATTCCTGATTTATCAAAATTTGCAAGGTCTGCTTTTTTATATTGTTTGTTGAGCTTTCTCTTCATCAAGGCTTTGCCAACACCTTTAAATGGACCTTCTTTTACAAATTTGTTTTTAGATTTTTTAAATTGTTTAAATCCTGTTGCAGGATCTAGTTTAACTGCACCGTCGGACCAATCTGTTCCAGTCCATGTCCAAGTTGCTGTGCCATCGTTGTATGCACTACCTGGTTTTAAATCATCAATTGATTTAGGTTCTGTTGTTGGTGCTTTGTCTAAAGGTTTTGCACCAGTATCTTTTGTTGGTGCTTTTGGTTTTGCATCTTTAGTATCTTTAGTACCTTTGCCTGCAATCCAATCATCTGTTTCTTTATCGTCAATGCCACCTTCTGGATCAATTGGTGCTTTGTTACCATGAGCGCCACCAAACTTTTTAGAAATTGCTGTGTTGGTATTAGCCATGCCTTTACCTAAACGATTATTTCTAACCAAGTCGTCTGCTTTACCTAGTACTGCTTTGGTATTAAGCCAACCTCCGGGAGGTGCTTCCATTAGATCCGTAATTTTCATGTTATGCCTTTACGCACTTGTTAACACGTTTGCCTGCATTCTTACCAGTACCTTTTTGTGTTCCAGCTCTCTTATAGCCTTTCCAACATTTATCAGGACCAGCTACTTCATCTAATTCTTCATCTGAAAGATTTAATGTAGTGTAACTATCTTTGCCACAGTCTGCACAGCATGAGCTAACTTTTTCACTTAGTCTACTTGCTAGTGATTCTTTGTATGATTCGTTCTTTTTCTTACTTGCTTTACGGTCTTTTGCTTCTGCGTCAGCTTTTGCATTGCCAGCTTTTTTCATGGCATCAATGCCTTCGGATACTTTAGGGTCATTACAGTTACAACCTTTACAGTCTGCCGCACATCCACAGTCTTCTGCTTTAACATCTGCTCCACAACACTTGTCTGAACAATGTGTGTCTCTTTCAGATTCAGTTACTGCTTCTGCTACTTCGTCAAATTTAAATTGGTAGTCTAAGTGATGATAAACACTACCTAAGTAATCTGCACTTTTAGTAATTTTACTTTGTACCCAGCCTTCTAAGCCTGCTGACTCGTCAACACCTTTAAGCATTTCGTGTAGTTTGATACTGTATTTTGCAATTTTGTATAATTCAGCTCTAGCCATCTGTACTTCATGGTCTGACTCAGCTTTGTAAGCCATGTCTGCTAAACCTTCTTTTAGTTGTTTTTTGTTCATTTTCATCACTTTATCTCTCTAATAGTATTTATCGTTTAGCTACTTTGCCACCAAAGAAACTGTCTGACGCATCTAGTGCATTGACTACTGTGCCGTCAGCTTTTTTCTTAGACTTCTTTTTAGGTACACCGTTCTTATCACGTGGTATTTGCCCATGTGCATGTACTGGATTTGCCACAGTTGCTATAGCACCTGCACTTGTACCGCCTGCTGTTGCAGTTTCTTCTAGGTCTTTTTGAAATAGTTCACGTATTAACATAACATTATTTATCCTGATTTAGCCATCTTGGTTGCTGTTGCGTACATAACTGCATCAGCATTGTCGCCATAACGCTTCTTAAAGTCACTTTTATTCTTTTTCATGCCCTTTACTATGCGTTCTTTTTCTTTATCTTCGTCTTTGCTAAGTTCACGTTCTTCTACAGGCTTATTAAAGTAATCCTTTAATAGTCCAGCAGTACGTTCAAACTTATGATCTTTGTGCTTAAATCCAACTCCGCCTTTAGCTTCCCAGTTTCTAATATTAGATCCAAAGTCGTCAATTAGTATGTTAGGTGTACCATCAGCTTGTTTAGCCCACTTGTATTTGTCTGCGGATATAATAACTTCTTTAGGTGGAAAAAACGCTAGGTTCTTTTTAACCCATTCACGCTTGTGTGGTTCTGCTTTAGGATCGTTAGCTAACGGAGCACTTAATATTTTGTACTCGCCTTTTAGATCTTTAATAATGTTTAATAAGTTTTGAGCATTATTTGTTAATGGTAATGATAACCAAAAATCATCTTTGTCTCTAATTGTTTGTAATGCACTTTCAATGTCTGTAATTTGTCGCCAATCTTTACCTACTATCTTCTTCCAAGCTGGAAAGAAATCAGCTAACACTCCGTCCATGTCTACGTATATTTCACTAACTGCTGATAGTTCTTTTGATTTTAATTCTTTTATTTGCGACTCAGTCATCCCCATATTAAATAAAGTATTTGGTTTTGTATTCTTATGTGCTTTCTTATGCATAGTATACAACGGCTTTCCATCTTTGTCAACCGAATTACCAAATTTCTTTGCTTCAATACTAGTTTGGTCCACTCCGACATCAGGAGTTGTGTTAACACCTTTTACAATGCGTCCTACGCCTTCTGATATCTCATGCCATCTCATTTCTTTTTTCTTCCTCTAAAACCCTGTGGCATATTTTGGTTAGTCATATAAGGTCTACTAAACCAAAGTTTAAACCAATCTTTATCACCTGGTTTAACACCCATTGCTTTTTCTTTCTTCTTTAGAGCAGTTGCAGTAATGCTAGGATTTTCATTAACGTTGTATTCAGTATAACCTGAAAACTCGTTAATCCCTGCTAGTCTCTGTAGAGTTTTTATATCCATTCCAATATTCCATTCGCTCGTTAAAACTAGCACGTCGAGCTTCGTGTTCTTTTAATTTTTTTACGTAATGCTCAATATCAATTTGTATCTCGTTCATCTAAAATATCTTTCATTACTCGTGATGCTGTATCTGTAAAACAACGTGGAGCAACACTATGTAATATTAAAGCTGGAACCAACAGTTGTAATTTAACTGCGGTCTTTAGTGCGGCTTTCATATGCTGTAAACCTGTTTCGCCTTTTTCTTCTAGGTGTAATTTACATTGTTGACTGAACATTATTTCTTCTTTCCTGATTTCATATTAGCACACCAGTGATACATTTTAGCTTTCTCACCTGATGCGTTCTTTGCACGTTTACGTAATTGTGTTACTGTGCCGTTACAACTAGCACCTGACTTCTTTACTCTACCTGGACGGCTCTTGCCTTTTTTCTTACCATCAGCAAAGTTTTCATCTACGTGTGCATCATCTCCAGGCTTACCAGCGTCTTGTGTTTTATAACCTACACGCTTAAGGCCTTTTTTAAGATGTTGTTTTTCTTTCTTACCACCAAATGGAACAATCATTACATCTGGTTCATCTCTGTTTGCACCTTTTTTTACAGCATCTAAATTAGAAATAGTTTTACCTACACGTAGGAAATCGTATGCTGTGTCAGACTTTGTAAGAAATGTATCTTTAGGATTAGGAATTTTTTCGCCTTCGCTTTTCATAGCGGCAACGTTACTAATCATTTTATAAATATCACCGCCTGCTTTTTTAAATGCTTGTGAAACTTCTTTTTCTGTAAACTTTAAATAGTCAACCATGTACATTGCAAGACCAGCCTCGCCGTCGCCTTTGTACATATCAATTAGGTCTTGTTCTAAGTTACTATTTGATGCTTCTTTAGTTAAGTTAGATCTAAGTTTATCTATTGGGTCTTGTGTTGAAATATCTTTATTGTTTGGTACTTTAACACTTACATTAATGTTTAAGTTATTAAATAAATTCTTAATACCGTTAACACTCTTTAGTGCTTTTTGCATTAGCTCTTGTTCATCTTCAGCTCTACTATCGTAAAACTTAATAAACTTCTTTGCTTCTTGTGGAGTAATTAATACTTCACCTCCGCTACTTGCACCACCTGTGTCTTTGTAACTTAACGGAAAAGGTTTACTGTCTTTACGATCAGCAATGTTATTAAGTACATCAAGTTTTGGTCTTTGTTGCTTTACACTATATTCGTCTAAACTTTCAGTAGCAAAATATTTGTCATTAAATTCTTCTAACTCTTTTTCAAATGCATCTGCTTCTGAAGTATCTGGTTTGAACTCTGTAAGTTCCTTTTCCATTTCTTCTTGGCTTAGGCCTTTCTTCTCCATATCTACTAGTTGCATATATAATTTTCTACCACCATATAATGCTACAGCAATACCTACTGCTGGAAGTCCATATGTGCCTAATGCTTTTGTAACAGGATGATCTAAGAAACGTTTAGCCCATGCCATAGCATCAGCAACCCAGCCGCCAACTTTCCACAACCCTACAAAGAATGTAATTGCCCATTTATTATTGTAAAGCCATTTAGCAATTTTAAGTGCATGTTTTCCGTACTTCAAAGCACCTAATGCAGGGCCTACCCATTCTTTAACATTTTCGTCTTGTGCTATACCCATGCCTTTTCTAACTTGGTCGTACATTTGCTGTGCCATCTGTGCATTAGCAACACCTTGTTTGAAACTATCAAAGTCTCCTTCTTGTGCCGCGGCTCTCATCTTACTTGCACTCATACCTTCAGCACCTTCTGCATCAGGATCACGCTCGCCTGCACTTACAATATTAATACTGTTAAAGTTATAGTCTTTACCGTTGTAATCATTTAATAATTTAGTAAACGATTGAATTCTGTCACTACCTGCTACGTATATAATGTCTGTATAGCCTTTAGCTTCTAGACTTTGCATAGCTTTTATAATAGTGTTTACTTTAGGATCACCTACTTCAACACCTGGAAAACTTTTAGATGCAAAATACATCTTTTCTGGGAATGGTAGTGGGTCTGTTTTTTTATGTTGTTTTTGACTTAAGAATAAAAAAGGATCACCCTTTTGTGATTTAACTACGTCAGCTAATTTTGCATGTCCTATTGTAGGAGGGTTCATTCTACCAAATGCAAACACCGCAGTCTTAGGTGCTTCAAACAGCTCACGTAAAAACATTAGTACTCTCCGTCTCTAAGGGCTTCCATTTCCTCGCTACAGATTATTTCTGCTAATGAGTTATATTCTTCTTTAGTTAAAAGTCTTGAAGGGTCTTTAGGAATATCAAATTTATTACAGTAATGTTTACAGCAAGAGTCAATCATACTAGATAAGTCATCTGGTACAGGACTTCTGCCACCTTTTAATTTATCTTGTAGTTTTGCCATTGTTGGATAATACTGTTTGCGATAGAACATTGGGTCATTCTTCATAAACACTTGCATGTCACCGATGACATCAAATCCTAAATCATTTTGTTTCGTTGGATCTATATCCGCAAACTCGTTTATCTTCATGTTACCACTTCCTACATGACCAGTAACGTGCCTTAGTACGTGGTCCTGGATTATCACAGTTGTGTCTTGCTCTAAAGCTCTTACGTCTTTTTGGATTATTCTTTTTAATGCTCATAGCTTTACCTTTAACACTTGATCCGCCGTGTCCAAAGTTTACTTTTTTTACATTACCTGTTTTAGGATCTTTTACATATACCTTAAATTTTTTAACATCGCCTTGCATAGGCTTGCCAAGTTTTACTTTACGTCCTTGGTACTCTGCTTCGTCCATTGGATCATCATCTTCGTTCCAATGCATAACGCCGTACTGCTCATAAAACTCATCATCGTCGTCATATGTTTCTTCAATAATATCTTCGCCAAGTCCTGCACTAATTTCAATATCAAAGTCATCGTAACCTTGTTCAAACATATAGTTTGCTAGTTTCTCAGCATATTCGTTTGATTCGTCTTCTGACAGTTGTCTTGGTAAAGCAATTTCCCATGCACTACCACCCTGTTCAGTTTCGTAAATGTTTTGATCAGGAAAGATACTTTCGTCTAATACTTTAGTCGTTTCCTGTTTCTCCATTACTATTCTTACAAAATGTTCCATCTTATCTCCTAGTGGTTTAACAGTACACTATTTACTGCTCCTGATGTGTAAACTGCTAACACTCTAACCCAAACAAAGTTGCCGGTAAAGTTTTTAAAGAAGTTACCATCGGACCCTGTTTCATCTGTATTAGTTATATCAAACCAATCATTATCTGTAGGCGTTACTGCTAACGTTCCCTGCATCTTAATTGTTCCGTTAAAAGCTAATAGGTTATATTGTACAGTATGGAAACCATCTGCACGACCGTAGTAGCCGTCTCCCTTAAACTTATCACCTGTAACAGTCTGTGTTGAACTATCCCCTGGGTGTGTGTTTGCTGTTAATATTGTTGTACTATTGGACATATAGTTATTTATCTAGATCTTTACTACTTACTATTTTGTCGATTCGCATCAAATCCTTCTTTAAGAACAGTCTAATTAGTGTTATAGTGCCTTCATCTTTAACATACATGTACATACCTTTCAAGTTATAACCACGTTTAATGTCACTTAAAACACGATTACCTACTTTAATCTTATCTCTATTCTTAATACAGAAGTCAGCTAAGTTTGGATCACTTGTACCGTTAAGCGTAATCTTATATGCAAAGTTGATAGTGTCGTTAATGATAACGCCTTTTGGCAAATCCACATCGTTGACTGGCATGTGTACTGTAGTTACTGCATTTAATTTTTTATCTAGTTGTTCGCACCATTGAAAATTGTTAGTGTAAACACCTAAGTGATACTGTTCACAACGAAGTGTGAACGCTTCTTTTTGTGTTGTAAATTCTGAAAGTAGTAGTTGTAAGTCTGCTAAATCTTCTGAGCTAACAACTATTTGACGTAAGCCAACACCCCATTTCACATTACCTGAATCTGATTGGAGTATGGCTTCGTCTATTGATTTTCTTGCTAAAGTAAAGTTCTTGTTTCTAAAAACAAAGCCTAAAGCATTTTTTAGATCAACTTTATACTTGTATTTGTCAAAGAATAATTTAGTACTGTCAATTTTGATCAACGGTTTCTGGCTCCTTGGATTTACTCTTTACTGTTTGTAAATCAAATGCACCATCTTTAACATTAATATGTAGTGTACCACCATTTTTAAGATCACCAAACAATAATACTTTAGACAACGGAGTTTTAATATCATTATCGATGACACGTTGCAGTGGTCTTGCACCCATCTTGCTATCAAATCCTTTATCAATTAAGAAGTCAATAGCTTCGTCTGATATAGTAGTTTCAACGCCTTTGTCAGTTAACATAACTTTAAGATCAACTAAGAACTTACCAACAATTTTAATCATTGTGTTCTTGTCTAGTTTACCAAATGTCATAATACCATCTAGTCTATTTCTAAACTCTGGAGCAAAGAACTTTTTAAGCTCACCATCATCGTGATCTTTTTCCATCTCGCCAAAGCCTACTGCATTAGTTTCAGCTTCTGCGGCTCCTAAGTTAGTTGTAAGAATTAGTACAACGTTTCTACAGTCAGCAGTCTTACCGTTACTACCTGTAACAAATCCGTTGTCCATAATTTGTAACAATAATGAACTTACATCTGGGTGTGACTTCTCAATTTCATCAAGTAGTAATACACAGTTTGGATTCTCTTGTACTTTAGTAATTAGTAAGCCACTATTTTCTTCAAAGCCTACATATCCTGGAGGTGAACCAATTAGTTTAGCAACACTATGTTTCTCTTGATACTCTGACATGTCAAATCTAATTAGTTTTACACCTAATTGTTTTGCAAGTTGTTTTGCTGTTTCAGTTTTACCTACACCTGTTGGTCCCATAAACACAAATGAACCAATTGGTTTGTTATCTGCTTTAAGTCCTGCTTGTGCTACGTGAATCTTATCAACAATACTATCAATTGATTCGTCTTGTCCGTAAATCTCAGCTTTCATATTATGGTTTAAGTTAGCAAGGTTGCTAGTTTCAGTTTCCATAATTTGTTCTTTAGGCATGTTAACCATCTTAGCAAGTTCAAACTGTACTTCTTTCATACCAACTGTTTTGTTTGGTTCTTCTTTAAGTTTAAATCTTGAACATGCTACATCTAGTAAGTCAATAGCTTTGTCAGGTAACTTCTTATCTGTTTGATACTTCACACTAAGTTTAATTGCAGTATCAATAGCTTCGTCTGTGATAGATACTTTATGAAATTCTTCGTAATACTTTTTAATACCTTGTAAGATATCTCTAGTAATTTCGTTGCTAGGTTCGTCAACACTTACACGAGCAAATCTACGCATCAATGCACGATCTTTTTCAAAGAACTTTCTATATTCTTCCCATGTAGTACTTGCTACAACTTTAATATTACCTTTTGTTAGAATAGGCTTTAACATATTAGCTAAGTCGTTTGATTGACCTTGTCCGCCTGCACCTGCACCACTAATCATGTGTGCTTCGTCAATGAACATAATAGTTTTGCCTTTCTTCTTAAGGCCAGCAATAACTAATTTAAATCTTTCTTCAAAGTCACCTCTGTACTTACTACCCGCTAACATACTACCAATGTCTAAATTGTATACGTTATATTCTTTAAGGAATTCAGGACAGTTACCTTGTACAATATTGTATGCAAGTCCTTCTGCAATAGCAGTTTTACCTACACCTGGTTCA
>Ga0098056_1000201_pt1 | contig 24319 bp, 36 predicted proteins | sample 17BtaG_FD_92583 | JGI IMG/M metagenome (GOLD analysis project Ga0098056, IMG submission 92583) | Marine viral communities from the Subarctic Pacific Ocean - 17B_ETSP_OMZ_AT15314_CsCl metaG | ecosystem: Environmental > Aquatic > Marine > Oceanic | place: Subarctic Pacific Ocean | collected...
ATGAACGAAAACGCAGAACGCATTAATGGTTGGGCAGCAATGATCGGTATCGTTGCCGCAATGGGTGCATATGCTACAACTGGACAAATCATTCCAGGTATTTTTTGAACTACGATTGGACGCTACTCCAGACGTTAGTGTTTATTGTCACTCCGTTTTTTCTGATGCTTGTTTTATCAAGTAAAGATGAAGACGATGATGACGGAACTGATGGTGGTATGATGATGCCAGTTTTCAATCCGTCATAGTTGACAAAAGTCTATATAGATAGTAAAATTTGATTGCGTTCAATTTCCAAATATGACATACAATGTTACTTTCGTCTCGCCTGACGACACCGAAACTGTCATCCAATGCGAAGAAGACCAGTATATCCTTGATGCGGCTGATGAAGCGGGTATTGATTTACCCTATTCATGCCGTGCAGGTGCTTGTTCTACTTGTGCAGGTAAAATTATTTCGGGTACTGTAAATCAAGAAGATCAATCATTCCTAGATGATGATCAACTGGAAGCAGGATTTTCGTTGCTGTGTGTGACATATCCTAAATCCGACGTTACAATTAAAACTGAAACTGAAGAAGAACTTTACTAATGATTGGTAAACTTGACCCAGAAGAACGTATTATGGAACCACCTACCATAAATGAACAAATCACTCTTCTTGCTCAAAAATATGGGTGGGAAGAAGGTGACAACATTGTAGTCGAAATGGCAGGAACTCAAGTTTCTGGTATCGACGTAGGTGAAGAGTATAACAAGAAGTGGCAATCACCTATTGGTACTCGTAAATGCAATAAAGAAGCATTCATTGTAATTAAAAATCTCACAAGAGATCCCTTTGAATCTTCTAAACCTATGGATAGGGAACATAAACCCCACCATCCATACGAACCAGTTGGTAAAACAGATGCCTAATCCAAACCAACTGTATGAGGACATGCAAAAGTTAGATGATTTGTATGAGGAATTACTTTGGCAACCAGATGATGAATTACAGTTCACACATGATGGAACCAAGATAATTATCACCAATAAATCACTGGATAAGTATAAATAACTATTCCTCGCACATTAAAAATGGCACTACTCGCGACGGTTGGAATCTTAGTAGCTACATTTATTACTGCTGCAATGATGACTCAATCAGGTGATGAAACAAGAAAAATGTAACATTATCTTAAAATCAACACAAATGTGGCAAAAACTATTATAAAATAAAGAAGTTCTAACAAGATTGTTTTCTTTTAACCCTATGAAAAATTTGCACCAGACATACGGCCACTACTTACATACTGACAAGCTGCTTGACGATCATGATATTAACGAAAGAGTCTTGTCATATGGGTGGTCGGATGATGGTTCAAAATTAATTGGATACTATGTCTTGACAGAACGCCACCATCTGTACTATAATCTAAATGACCAGCTAATTGAGAAGGTTCCTTCAGGTCAATTAGCTGATCGCACTGCTTGACAGATTTCAAAAAATCTGTTAGTATAAATACTTAACCTTCTTGAAATACAGAAGGTTATACTTAACGGGGAGATGTCGAAATCCCCTTTCATCCGTGGGTTAAACTCTACGAGAAAATACTTAAAGGAAAACAAAATGATCAAATCTGTATTCGCAGCACTGTCTGCAACTGCTTTCTCCGCCGGCGCTGCATTCGCTGGTCCTTATGTCAACGTCGAAGCAAACTCTGGTTTCACGGGATCCAGCTACAATGGAACTGCTACTGACCTTCACGTTGGTTATGAAGGTGCTCTTGGTGAGAACGCTTCATACTACGTCCAAGGTGGTGCTACTGTAGTCTCTCCTGATGGTGCTGAGAGTGACACTGTTCCTTCTGGTAAGGCAGGTCTTGGTATCGGTTTGACCGATGCTCTGGGTGCTTATGGTGAAGTCTCCTTCGTTGGTAGTGGTGACAGCAATGTCGATCGCGGTTACGGTACTAAGTTGGGTCTTAAGTACAGCTTCTGATTCACTTGACAATGTGATATAATGTAGGGGTCTATAGGACCCCTTTTTTTATGCTTAAGGTAATTTTTCATCCAGTAACAATCTTAAACCTAACTTTTGTTGGGACCTTGGGATTGATTCAGGTGGTCCATACCAAAGCACATCATACTCTAGAAACTGATGTGCATGGTCATGTACATCGAGCATTGAGAAAGAATCCAGAGTTGGCACGATCAGCTTGTTATGAACTTGACTAATGAAGAAAAAAGAACTCATTAAAAAATTATCTAAACGACTGGATCAAATAGAGTCGGACAATCTTATTTTGCTTACACGAGTTGCAAAACTTGAATCCAAATTTGACAATTGCGAAATGCCTCTAAATATTGTGTATGATTCTTCACTATGAATTGCACTTGGAAATGAAATTCGATTTTAGAGACTGACATGCTATCTACCAAATACAGACTACGACTCGAATTTATCTGTAAGAAGATCGCTAACAAGGAAGAAGTAAAACTAGATGATATGATCTGGGCAGAGAAACTTGCCAAACGCCATACTACTGCTAGAGACTGGTTGAAACAAGCACGTCGTCAGGCGTCACAGGACATCCAGGAAGGAACTGTTGATGACTTCATCAATAAGATGGGACTGGGAGATCCAGACCCCTCTAATCACCGTACAGGGTTCAATGGTGCCGATGATATCAAAGACTGGTTTCAACAAGATAAACCTGATGACTGGAGACAACGTGACTGATTATGTCTGTGTAGAAACATGGAACCCCATCTATGAACGTATACAGTACCATTGGGTACACAAGTCAGAGAAGGATCCTGTGCAATTTGTAAAGAACCTCAATCCAGAGCAAGAAGTCTTATGAGTAGTAAGATGTTGTTCTTGGTTGATGTAGGTAACGGAAGATGCGTCAGTCATGATGGATATATACAACTTGGTAGCTTCTCTCACACAGTAGAGAAACATCTTGAGTTATGTCCTGATCAAGAATGGCAAGTAACCTATTGGATGCCTGATCCATTTCGTATTAGATACCCAAGACCAAACTATCAACATACTATGAAGGCAAACGAGGGTTCACCTAGAACTGACAATGCTACCGATAGTAGACCAAGAGACTTCCCTGACCAACCAACAAATAGATTGGAGAGAACATTATGAAGATGTGGGAGACACAATGTGTTGGGTGTGGAAATATGGTTCCCGCCAATCAATGTCCTCAAGTTGGATGCTATGTCCCTTCTAAGGGCAAATACGAAAACTCTTTATGTAAACCCTGTTGGTTGATACGAAAATTATGGAAGTAGTTAAAACCACAATCGCTATTGAATATGGAGAAAATCTGGATGAATAAACAAATGAAAGCAGTTTTATATTCAAAAGAAAATTGTCAATGGTGTGATAGGGCAAGAATGCTACTAGACAGTGTTGATATTGACTATCTTGAATACAAATATGAAAAGGATTTTACCAAACAGCAATTCCAAATGGAATTTGGCGGTGAAGCCACATTTCCTCAAGTGAACATCGGTAACCAATATATCGGTGGGTTCAAGGACACCTTGCATTTCTTAAAAGAAAATGAAATCATTTGACATGACCTAAAATTTGTAGTATAATGACAGGGAAATCAATCGCAGTCTTCTGCTTTTACTCTTGTCTCTAAATAATCATAGATGTATAGAGGGACAACTTATTTTTCTTTCACTATTTGGACAATAACAGGGAGTAAACCAATGACTATAGCTGTTTATGTGTTTGTGGTACTAGGAGCTTTTCTAATGGGAACACTAACATCTTGGGTAGCCAAGGATTATATCGATGCTTTCATCGATAATGCTGCATATGCAAAAGCAGTAACTCATCCAGAAATGCTCAACCCTGATGGTACTGTCAATCAATCAGAACTACTAACACTTAATTTCTTGTCAGAAGACGACGAAGATTACGAAGACCCTATGAATTAAGATCATGATTCTCGTTGATATGAATCAGTGCATGATCAGCAATTTGATGATGCAAATTAAAGTCGGTGACAAACTAGATGAAAAACTAGTTCGACATATGGTACTCAACTCTTTAAGATCTTACAACAGAAAATTTAGAGAAGAGTATGGGGAGATGGTTCTTTGCTATGATAGTAAACACTATTGGCGCAAAGACTATTTCCCTTTTTACAAACAAAACAGAAAAAAAGATAGAGAAAAATCCAATCATGATTGGAATGCAATCTTTGAAGTTCTGAATAAAATTCGTGATGAAATCCGAGACAATCTTCCTTACATAGTTATGGAAGTGCCTGGTGCAGAAGCGGATGATATCATCAGTGCTTTGTGTAAGCATTCTTCAACAGTTTCAGACCAAAAAGTTTTGATTCTTTCTGGAGACAAAGACTTTATCCAACTTAAAAAATTCTCTACTGTTAGTCAGTACAATCCGCTACAAAAACATTTTGTGAAAGATGTAAACCCAATAGAATATATTGCAGAACATATCATTAAAGGTGATCGTTCTGATGGTATTCCCAATTTTCTTTCTTCCGATGATACTTTTGTTACTAACAAAAGACAACGACCAATAAGTAAAAAAAATCTAGAGAAATGGATTTATGCTAGTCCATCTGTCTTCTGTAATACACAAGAGAAGATGGATAACTATGTAAGAAACAAAACTCTTATTGATCTTGACTGTATACCTACTACACTTCGCGAAGAAATTTTAGATAAATTTAAAGTGTTAAATAGTAATAATAAAACAAAGTTGTCAATTGACTACTTCGTTAAATACGAATTGACTTCACTCATGAATAACTTGGAGGATTTTTAAATCATGGCTGATCTAGATAAAAATCAGATGCTTATCTCAGAAGTTCTGAAGAAAGTATCTAATGCTAAAACCAAACCACAAAAAATTAAAATACTAAAGGAACTTCGTACTGATGCATTAGTTTCAATTCTAATTTGGAACTATGACACTAGTGTAAAGTCTATGATCCCCGAAGGAGATGTTCCTTATACGCCAAATGATGCTCCTATTGGTACGGAACATACTCGTCTTATACAGGACTACCGTAAACTATTCCACTTTGTAAAAGGTGGTAATGATTCCTTGAATAGAGCTACTCGTGAAAAAATGTTTATTCAAATGTTAGAGGGATTATCAGGCGAAGAAGCAAATCTTATTTGTCTGGTAAAGGACAAGAACCTCCAGAAAAAATATAAGATTACCAAAGCTTGTGTTGACGAGGCGTATCCTGACATTGAGTGGGGGAATCGAAGTTGAAGAAAGGAATTAAAGTTCTCCATAAAAAATGTAATCCAGAATTAGCACAGGATAAATCACTTCCTTACACGGCATATCTGGTTCAATACACTGAAGATGGTGAACTCAGTTATGATATATGTACTTGTAGTAAACAAGTAGAACTATTTGATTTTTATTGGGATACTTACCGTACAAATTTCCTTCGATTTGATCAAACTGAAGGTAGAGTTAATCCAAAATTTTGGAATCCGCAAGTAGAAGATAAAAAATGACATCCCTAAACAGAGCTCTGGTAATGTTTCTTCGTAGAATGGAGATTATCATATCTCTGGAGATGGGTGGCAAGTTGGAAGCAGAAACTGCTTACCAAAAAATTAAAGAAGAAATGAAGAAACTTAAAAAATTAAGAAAAAAAAGTAACAAAGCCTCCTAACGGGGGTTTTTTCTTGACATAACAAGCTCTTAATGTTACAATTATATCATGTTCGGAGAAAACTATGACGGTTAAACTGGTCTCCATCACACCTGATGCTGAGAAACACATGGGATATGTTGCTAGGGTGTCGAACCCAAACAACCAAGACAACCCAAATTATGCTGGTCTTCTAAAGTACTGCATCAAACATCAACATTGGTCTGTGTTTGAACAAGCATTCTTAACCCTTGAGATTGAGACCACTCGTGGTATTGCAGCTCAAATTCTGCGACATCGTAGTTTTACATATCAAGAATTTTCACAACGTTATGCTGATTCTTCCTTACTCGCGGAGAAGATCCCTCTACCTGAACTACGGCGTCAAGACACCAAGAATCGTCAGAATTCTATTGATGATATTGACCCGTTTGTCAAACAGAAGTATGAGACCCTGATGCAGGAACACTTCAGAGATGCCATGTCATTGTATCAAACGATGCTTGATGAAGGTATTGCAAAGGAGTGTGCTCGTTTCGTGCTGCCTCTCGCTGTACCCACTAGAATCTACATGACTGGCAGTGTCAGGTCATGGATCCATTACATAGATCTGAGATCCGCCCACGGTACTCAGAAGGAACACATGGACATCGCTCATGCATGTCGCGATATTTTTAAAGAAGTTTTACCTACTGTTTCCGAAGCACTTGATTGGTGAATTATGAACATCTTTGTTACTGATGAATCTCCATGGAAATCTGCTGCTGTCTTACCAGACAAGCACATCGTAAAGATGCCCTTGGAGACCTGTCAGATGCTCGCTATAGTCGCTTCAGACAAGTGGGGTCATAGTTATGGTACATTACCCAAAGCAGACGGTACACCCTATGCTACTGAGAAGGGTGCATTCCGTAATCACCCCTGCACCAAGTGGGCAAACGAGACTGTAGCAAACTCTCGATGGTTGCTTGAGCATGGTATGGCATTATGTGAAGAGTATTTCAATCGGTATGGAAAGATCCATACTTGTTTCAAGACTCTCCTTGCTGCTGACGAAATCATTCCTTATGTAAAATACGACAGTCATACTCCCTTTGTCTTTGCAGGACCTGATGAGTATAAATATGACACCAGCATTGACATCTTCACTGCTTATAAGATGTATGTTGCATCCAAACCATGGGTTGCAACTAACTACTTACGACTACCAAATAAAAAACCAGACTGGGTATAACACATGAGACATATTTTATTTACTCTAAAGGGTTGTAATGTAGAACTTATGGAGGATAAAGAATATATGAGGGGACTTTTATATATGGCTGCAAAAGAATCTAAGTCAACTCTTCTTGATTTGACTGTACATAAGTTTGATCCACAAGGACTTACTGGTATCGCTATGCTTGCAGATTCTCATATCAGTATTCATACTTGGCCGGAAAAGGGTATGGCAGTGTGTGATGCATTTACATGTGGTGATCACACTGATCCACAAGCTGCAGTAGAATATATGAGAGATAAACTTGAATCTACTGATATGGTTTCTAAAATGTTTATCAGACCTTTAGACTAAATAAAACTACACTACTTGAAATTATGCCTACTTATCCTGTTATTAACAAAGTGACTGGGGAAAAACAAACCCTTCACCTGTCCATGAAACAATATTGTGATTGGAAAGATGGTAATCCTGATTGGGACAAAGATTGGTCTGCAGGATGTGCAGGAGTCGCAGAAGTTGGCGAATGGAAAAACAAAGTTGACGGTGGATTTAAAGATGTCTTAACCAACATCAAAAACCATCACCCACATGCCACATTTGAAGTCTAACTAAAATTATGACACGAAAGAAAAAGTCTCTTGCTGATACTAGTGCAAAGGTGATGCGGCGAAAGAAGCCAATCAATTCTGATCAACTTCTTGATATCCAGTCGTTAACTCCAGCTCAAGATAAAGTTTTTGATGATTGGAAACAGGGTAAAAATCTTTGTCTCTTTGGTTGTGCTGGTACAGGTAAAACATTTGTTGCATTATACCTAGCACTTAAGTCTGTCTTAGATGATAGTACTCCATACGAGAAGATCTACATCGTTCGTTCTTTAGTTGCTACTAGAGAGATTGGATTCCTTCCAGGAGATCATGATGACAAAGCTGCTTTGTATCAGATTCCTTATAAGAACATGGTTCAATACATGTTTGAAATGCCATCTGATCCAGACTTCGATATTCTGTATGATAAACTAAAGGAACAAGAAACTGTATCGTTCTGGTCTACAAGTTTTATTCGTGGTACTACTCTCGATAATTCTATTGTTATCGTTGATGAAATGCAGAACTTGAATTTTCATGAACTTGATAGTATAATTACAAGGTGTGGTCAAGATACAAGAATCATTTTCTCTGGTGATGCCGTACAGTCTGACCTTGTAAAGACTAACGAACGCAATGGTATTCTAAATTTTATGAGTATCATTCAAAACATGAAAGAGTTTGGTTGTACTGAATTTAACATTCAAGACATTGTTCGTTCTGGTTTAGTCCGAAGTTACTTAGTTGCAAAAATTGAATCAGGATTTTAATGTTTGAACATGTAACTATTGATCTACCTAAAAAACTTAAACGTGAGGAGATCGATGGCAAAAGATACTATCGATTGCCAAATGATGATGTTACTAAATTAGTATCGATCACGACAGTCACTGGTTTTAAGTCTAGAGAAGATATTGCAAAGTGGCGTCGTAGAGTCGGTGCTGCAGAAGCAAACAAAATTTCTACTCGTGCAGCCAGTCGAGGAACTGATATGCACACACTAGTTGAACACTATCTGTTAAACGAACCTCTACCAGAGAAACAACCACTAGCAGAGTTTATGTTCAAGTTTGCAAAACCTGAACTAAACAAACTGAGTAAAATTCACGCTCTAGAAAAGTCCCTATATAGTAAACAACTAGGTGTAGCAGGAACTGTTGACTGCATCGCGGAGTACGACGGTGAGCTCGCCATAGTTGATTTCAAGACTTCTAAAGAACCAAAACCTAGAGAATGGATTGATAGTTATTTCGTACAAGCAGCTGGTTATGCCTGTATGTTATACGAACTGACTGGCATCGCCGTCAAAAAACTTGTTATTATTATGTCATGTGAAAATGGAGAATGTAAAGTCTATGAAGAGTACGACAAGCAAAAGTATATTAGATTACTTATGCAGTACATCCGTAACTGGAAAGAATTTAATGAGTAGACAAAAGGACGAACTAGAGAATTTACTTGAGGGTAAATTCTTAACCGCTTCTAAATTCTCATTAGAGATTGAGGAGATTGTTCGCGACTGTAAAGGTGAATTAAATTACATCGAGGCAATTATTTGTTATTGCGATGAGAATAAAATTGAACTGGAAACAGTAAACAAATTAATTTCTAAACCACTCAAAGAAAAAATTCGTGCCGATGCACAAAGACTTAACTGCATCAAACGAACTACAAGGGCTAAACTACCATTGTGACTGGGTTTGAGGTTTACAAAACCTATCTAGCAATCAAATTACATTTCACGAAGGACGACTACAACTACTTTACTTTCAATGGAAAGTCTAGGGCATCTGAGTCGTCCTTTGAAAAAAGAAAGGACAGATACTTTTTTAAAAAACTTGGTACTAAGTTTGACAAAGAAACTATCTTACAATTTTTTGTGTCTCATTTTGTAGAAAACAGTAACACATGGATTGGAGATCTATCTGTCTACAACTCTTCAACATTTAATGCTTGGAAGAAAAAAATACAATCAATGACATTTATGTTTGAGAATGACATAGATTACTTAATTGATGTATGTAATTTTGAAAGTATTTTTGATTGTAAGACTGGTAATCATCCAGTATTATTACAAGCATATTTGGGCGAAAGAATAACACTAGAAACTATGGTGATACTTAATTCATTAGTTAAGTATATACCAGACTTCGACAAAAAAATTAAAGAACCTGTAGTGTGGCCAGATGTAAGAAAAAAGGTAGTAAAATACGAACCTTTCTTATCTGTAGATAAGAATAAATACAAAAGTATCGTAGTTAAAAAAATAAATGGCATTCTTTGATGACATTCCCATTCGTGCTGAAGCAGCAGAACTCTTTGATTTATATCAGAGAATGATGCAAATCAGTATGGGTGGGTTACATAGTATGGAATTGAAAACAGAATATCTAGATAAACTTTCTAGAATTTTAGAACTTCAAAAGATCATGTGGTTCAGAGCAAAATACTCTGAGGAAGATGATGCATTTGAATTTTGCCAACATCTTAAAAAATGTGCCGAGATGCTAGGATACAAAGGTGACATTGATGAAACCTTTAAAGCAATGGAGAATGATGTCGCTTCATGCCGAGAAATTCTACAGGGGGAGTCTTGACTTCCACCCAATACCCTGTTATAATGATTCAGTGGACAACACCACACAAGCCAAATACGAACAAATACGGAGACACACATGACTTTTTCTTCCCTCAAGCGCGACTCTGCATCCGCTTTTGAAAAACTCACAAAAGAATTAGAGAAGGTTGCATCTGGAGATAAAGGATCCAATAGAGATGACAACCTTTGGAAACCTGAGATGGATAAATCTGGTAATGGTTACGCAGTAATTCGTTTCTTGCCTGCCCCTGATGGTGAAGATATTCCCTGGGCAAAGATCTTTAGTCATGCATTCCAGGGACCTGGTGGATGGTATATTGAAAACTCTTTGACTACTATTGGTAAATCTGATCCTGTTGGTGATATGAATCGCGAACTTTGGAACAGTGGTTCAGATCGCGATAAAGAAACTGCTCGTAAACAGAAACGTAAACTGTCTTACTACTCTAACATCTATGTTGTTCAGGATCCTCTGCATCCTGAGAACGAAGGTAAGGTCTTCCTATACAAGTATGGTAAGAAGATCCATGATAAGATTGTAGAAGCAATGCAACCTGCATTTGCAGATGAAACTCCCATCAATCCTTTTGATTTCTGGAAAGGTGCTAACTTCAAACTGAAGATTCGCAAACTTGATGGTTACTGGAACTATGATAAGTCCGAGTTTGATTCTCCTTCCACTCTTGGTGGGTTTGATGATACTCAACTCGAATCAATCTACAAGTCTCAGAACTCTCTTGCAGAACTTGCTGCCGCTGATAAGTTCAAGACTTACGAAGAACTTGAAAAGCGTATGAATACGGTTCTTAACTCTAAGAAGACGCCTCGTATTGATCCAGAGACTGCCGAAGACGAAATGTTTGAAGCACCTAAGTTCAACACTTCATCTGGTGGATTCAACGATCCAGACATCACTGGTGGCAACCAGGTTGTTCCTCAGATGAGTGCCGAAGAAAGTGAAGATGATGCAATGTCTTACTTTGCACGTCTCGCTGAAGAGTGATAAATAGTTCTGTCGCTCTTTCGTGCGCGACACGCTACGAATAGGAATATCGCTTTATTGAGGGGTTAACCACCCCTCTTTTTTTATGCCGATCTAAAAAGTGGTTCAGAAATTCTTAAACCTTTATTGTTAATCTTGTACTTAGTATTATAAGCAAGCAGTTTTTCTAATTCTTCTGCAAGTAAATTCAAATATCTTACTCTTGGTAAAATAATTTCTCGTTTATTTTCATTCAGACTATATTCATATTCACGATTAGTAACTGCAGTCAGTCCTTGTGCAGCAGTTACTGTATTAACAACTTGAGTTGTTACGTTATTAGTAGTACTGGTTGTATAATATTCAAAAGACCAGTCAGGTAGATAACCAGAAACTAATTGTGGTGCAGATCCTTGATAAAATTCAATGATAACTCCTTGATCTAATACAATGCCCAAGTCAACATCTGTAATTCTATCTGTTTCCCAGTGTCTAATATCATCAATTTTATCTCCATACTTAACATCGATATAGTCATCAAGTTCATCTGGTGCTAAGGGCCACTCAGATCTTATATCAGTGATATTATTGAGAAGAAGAATAGTCCAATACCATCTTGGATCATTAAATTCTTTTAAAGCAATTCTATCTGGTGACTCACCTGGATTAATAGTATATGGAACTGAAGAACTATAGACTGCATTAAAACTATCTCTCGCTCTTACTCTACGAAAAATATTTTTAGAAATTTTAAAGTCACCCTTTCTTTTGAAATCAGGGTAAAGAAAATTTGGCTGGGAATCGAAAAACATTTTTTTTATTAGTAGTTGTTTTCTTTAACTTCAGTTGAAGTAATGATCTCAGTTTCTGTGAAACTTAATGTCATAGTATATGCAACAGGATCAGCACCTTTATATGTAGCCCAAATTGCATCTGGTGTATAGTTAATAGATACCTGAGTTAAAACACATGGTTTTAATTTTGGTAGAGATGTAATTTCACTATTGTCTTCACCATTTTTCCAACCAATTCTAAAAATATTCGGAACGGTCAACCAACGATCGGAAAGGTTACCTGAATCACCTTCTGACCCTTCTTTCAAACCAAGTCTAGAGTTATAATCTGGTAGAGAATTTGCTCTGATAGTTTTAATAATTCTTTGAATTGCCGCAGTCTCTCCTGAATTTCTGGGGACAAGTTTCCAATCAAAAGTAAACTGTCTCATACCCACACCATTAAATACCTGTTCGGTATATGGATTCATAATTTTTCCAAAACCATTTTGAGTAACCTGTTGAGATCCGCCTTGACCAACAATACTATCTAATAGTTTCATCGCAACTCCAATCTTACCACCACCGGCAAGAGCCTGTAGGTTTTTGGTAATAGATTCTGCACTATCTGCATTAGCAAAACCTTTTCCAATCGAAGGTAATAATTTACCAACAACTCCAGATCCTTCTTTATAATTTGGACTATCTTGGTATTGAACATTATTGGGTATTGGTAAAATAACAGTACCAAGTTTTGCTACATTTGTTTTTTGTGATTGAATATTACTAAGAAAAGTAGATTCGCCAAGGTTATCAATACCAAATGAGTTCTCTAATCCAGACTCATCTTCAGTAGCAGTTTCTCCTTCTTCACCACTAGTTTGTGTAGCAGGTGTAGTTCTAAATTGTAGTTCAGTTGTTTTAACAAATTTAACAATATCCATTTGCATATAATCATAACCTGCACCAGCAGGCCATTGAAGACCGTCACCTAAGACAGAACTACTAAGGTTAACGTTTGCGGCAAACTTCCTAAGGTATTCTGGGAGTTCTTCGACGAATGATTTGCTAGACATAAATATTTCTAATGCCGCTATTTCCTATAGCTATATATGAACACTTTGAAGGGTAGATATATTCCGAAGAACATTCGGAAATATAGAGGAGACTATAAGAATATTATTTATCGTTCTTCGTGGGAACTTAAGTTCATGAAATACTGTGATTTGTATGACAGTATTCTTGAATGGGGTAGTGAAGAAGTTGTGATTCCATATAGATCTCCACTTGATAATAGAATTCATAGATACTTTGTAGACTTCTATATTAAAGTAGAAGATGCAAGTGGTCAGATTAAAAAATATTTAATCGAAGTGAAACCCAAAAGACAAACCAAACCTCCAGCAAAACCAAAGAGACAAACTAAAAGATACATTAGTGAAGTCACTGAGTATGCAAAGAATCAGGCTAAATGGAAAGCCGCAACTGAGTTTTGTGAAGATAGACAATGGAACTTTATGATAATTACCGAAGACGAACTTAAGGTATGAGTATATTTTCAATAATCAAAGAAGCTGTTGGAAACGAACCAAAATCATTTGGTTGGTATCGTGATAATGTAAAAGTTCTTTTTAAGATGAGTGATTTGTATGCTGATTTAGTAGAACAGGAAGAGACTTTAAATCCTATCCCTGGTCAGTTATACATGTTTGAGTATAAAGCAATATATGCAGAAAGATTAAATTTTTATGATAGATTTCCCCTTGTGTATATCACTGGCGGTGGGGATCCTTTTAGAGGTATCAACTTACATTACCTTGCATTGAGACCTAGACTCAATCTAGTATTAAATCTGGAAAATGGTGTGATTGCAGGTGTTCCTAAAAGAGCCTATCATAATTATTTGACAAGGGGTTTAGAAACTCCACTTTACCTAATAAATAGTGATGATTACAGAACTGCTGCCTTCTTACCTGTAGAAGATTTCGGTGGTACAAGTAGAACAGCAGTCTGGAACGGAGCCAAACAGTCATGACAGTATCTAGAATTTCAAATATCCAAACTTTGTCAAACTACAGTGAATTTAGAGCTGCAGTGACACGTCATGGTTATAGTATTAATAATCTATATGATGTCATCTTCAACTTACCTGCTAGCACTAATGTATTTAATGAACTGATAGCACAATATTCTGGTGCTGATGGAGATCAACCAATTGGTTTACAAGAATGTCTGAATCTATTAAGACTGTATACCAATCAATGTACAATGCCTGGTGTCACTATGGCTGATAGTGAATACAGAGTAACTAATACACCACAATTAAAATATGCATATGGTGCTGTGTTTAATGAATTTAGTGTTACTTTTACCATGGATGCTGATTCATTAATCAGAAAAGTTTTTGATAAGTGGACCAATACAATTTATCCATACTCGCGTTTTCGTGGGGACACTGGTAATACTGGTCCATTAAGAACTTCATATAAGGAGGATTACATTGCAGATATTTCAGTGATTAAATATGAAAGATTTAAATCTTCTAAACGTAATAACATAATCGTGGGAAGTAGAATTCCTAAGAATAGAATTATTCCAGGAATTGATCCTAATGATGGTGATTTTGATTCTGGATTTGCTGATAACATTGCTGTACATGCTGTTAAGATGAAAAATGCATTTCCAAAATCTATTGATTCTATGTCATTATCTTCTGAAGGTGGTGCATTAACACAATTTTCTGTAGCATTTGAATATGAATCACTGCAGGTTAGTACGTTAAATGAATTGCAATCATTTACATTTGATCCAGATAAAGTTACAGAGAATGTATCAGGATCTGTACTTAATTTAGTAACCTCTGTTTAATCGTATAAATATTTTCAGATTATATTATTGTCGTAATGCCTTTACCAAAGTTAAATGCACCATCTTATGAATTGGTGCTTCCGTCAACAGGAAAAAAAATTCGCTATCGTCCATTCCTAGTTAAGGAAGAAAAAATTCTTCTTATTGCTATGGAATCTGAAGATGAGAAACAGATGCAGGAGGCGGTCAGACAAATCCTAAAGAACTGTATCTTAAGTAGAGGCATTAAAGTTGATGAACTGGCAGTATTTGATATCGAATATTTATTTTTAAATATTCGCGGTAAGTCTGTTGGTGAAGAGGTAACTCTAAACCTTATTTGTCCAGACGATGGAGAAACCACTGCTGAGATAACTATTGATATCGAAGATATCAAAGTTCAAAAACCAGATGGTCATGAAAACATTATCAAACTTAATGATGATGTTTCTATTGTAATGAAGTATCCAAGTATGGAAACTTTCGTTAAAAATAATATCACTGGTAGTTCAAGTCTTGATACTGTATTTGATCTGTCTGCTGATTGTATCAATCAGATTGTAGAAGGTGAAGATGTTTATGAATCAAAAAGTTTTTCTAAAAAAGAACTTTTAGAATTTATGGACAGTATGGATAGTATACAGTTTCAATTAATTCAAAAATTCTTTGAAACTATGCCTAAATTATCACATAAGGTTTCTATCACCAACCCAAAAACTAATGTAGAAAGTGAAGTTGTTATTGAAGGTTTAAATAGTTTTTTCGATTAGTTCTAGCTCACGAATCACTTGAAAACTTTTACAAAACAAATTTTGTAATGGTACAACACCACAAGTGGGATCTAGAACAATTAGAAAACATGATACCTTGGGAACGAGAAGTTTATGTTCAGATGCTCATCGAATTTATCGAAGAGGAAAATGAACGAATTAAAAGTCAGCAAAAATAACTAATGCCAGCACCTTTAGCAGCCGCAGCAGCACCAGCCATAAAAGGATTACTCGGAGCAGGAGTTCGCGGGGCGGCTACTGGTGGGTTTAGAGCTGCAGCAGGTAACGCTGCTAAAGGAATGGCTGCAGACGCCGTAAAAGGTGGCGCCAAAGAAGGGATGAAGAACTTTGCCCGTAACATGACGGGTAAAACATCGGATGATTATAAGGCAAGAGTAGATGGTGTAAATCCAGAGACTGGTGAATATCTAACACCTGAAGAAAGAAAAGCAAGATTTAAGGGCTTTGCAACCAGTCCAGTAAAAGAATCTTCACAGAAATTATTACCAGGTGCAGCTCAACCTCAAGAAGTACCTGCTTTAGCTCCAGCTGGAGGAGTAGGTAATGATGATCAACAAGAAAAAGTTGTAAATCATCTGGAAAAAATTCAGATGTACCTAGGAAAACTTCTGATTATTGAAGAGAATGCTTTATCTAGGTTGCAAGATAAAATTTTAGCAACCGCAAGAGAAGATGATAGAGATGCGGCGGAAGAGGAAGAAGAAAAACAGGAAAAAGGAAAACCTAAAAAGAAATCAGGAAACAATCCTATCGTTAAAGGAATAAAAAAGAAAGCAAACGGTATTTTTGCTTTTCTGATGGACTTTGCAATGAAGTTTGTTGGAATGAAAATTCTTGAGTGGATTTCAGACCCAGAGAACCAAGAAAAAATACAAAAAATAGTAGGATTTTTTCAAAGTGTACTCAGTTTCATTACCACAGTAGGTAATATTATTGGGGATACATTTAACTTTAGTGTTGATGTAATACAAAAAGGTATTGAGGGTATTACATTCTTAGCTGAAAAAGTTCAGGAATTCTTTAGCTTTGAATGGTTAAATATTGATACATTATTAGAACCACTAACACCAATTGTAACTTTCTTTACCGAAACAATTCCATCAGCGATGAATGGATTCTTAGATGGTCTTGCTGGAGTAATTACAAAGCTAGATAATATTCCAAATCAATTTGTTGGTATAGTACAAAAAATTACAAATGGTTTCTTAGAATTTATTGGTCTTCCACCTGAAGACACAAAACCTATAAAGCAACCAAGAGATGGTGATACAGCACCAATACCAGAAGACGGTAAATCTTTAGTACCATCATCTACTCCGAGTGGTTCGGATTCGGCAGAAGAATTATCACCAGGGGAATCTAAACCACCAAAAATGAAACGTGGTGGTTATCTTTCTGGTCGCACACATGCTCAAGGCGGTCAGGTAATTGAGGCAGAGGGTGGTGAGTATGTAATGAATAGAAGAGCAGTTGCTGCAATTGGCAGGAACAAATTAGATGCAATGAATTTTGGTAATTATCCTGCTGTTGGTAGAGGAGAAAGAGAAAATCCAAGAAGCATGGCGTCAACTGGTGGAATAATTACTAGAGGTAAAGCAAGGTCTGGTGGGAGTATTATTAATATTGGAGATAAAGCAAAGTCTGGTGGAATCGTCCAAAAATTTGCCGAAGGTGGTCCAGTTCATCCTCTTCTAACTAAGATGAATGATCAGAACATTAAAAAAGTATCTGCTCCTGTAGGTCGTTGTGTTACAGGTTCTTTAGATACTATGAAGAGGAGTGGTGTTCCCGAACCTGCTGCTACTGGTCTTGATGAGGGTAACAATCCCAGAGGTGGCATGGTTCAGATGATAAAGGATTTTGGGTGGAAGAGTATGGGTGGAACTAAAACTCCCCTTTCGAGTCCTTATGGAGACGTTTCACCAGGAATTTTTACAAAAGATCAATACCTCAAAAAAGTTGATGAGGGTAAAGTTCCATCTGGTGCATTAGTATTCCAGACAAAACATCCTAGTTGGACTGAAACCAGTTATAACTCTAGGGGTTTTGACATGGCCATTGCTCAAAAAAATGGCAAGGCATTATGGAATGGAGTACTAATCAATGATCCTTTAGTGTATGCTAATACTAAAAAAGTTGTTGTATTAACACCTGATGGAAAAGAGAATAATGGTACTGCGGGTCAATCTATGGATAGTGGTCCCGATAATGCTTCTGGGAGTACTACCACCACTGTTAATGCTGATGGTACTACCACAACTACTACAACTACCACTACAACTCCAAAGAAAAAAACACCAGAGGTTGATCTTAGTGTATTAAAAGCAATTCTTGCTGGACCAGAGTTATCTGGTCAACCGCCTAGTAAATCATCCAGTTCATTAAAAACTTTGCAAAGTGAAAATAACATATTGACTACACCTGGTATTCAATATGATGAATCGAATGAAAAGATTTTTATGGCTGAAAAATCGCCATCATTTACAACAGGATTTGATGAAAACATTTTAGGTGGATTAGAATTAGGTGAAAATATTCCACCATTTACTCAAGCAGTATTTCCATTTAATCTATAATGAAAAGCGCTATCACACCTTACCAAGGTAATCAAAGTAATTCTCTGACTGTTATATCAAAGCCTCAACAGTCTATGTCGATTGTTCCTGTCAAGAAAGAATCTGATGAGAACCAGTCCGTAAATAAAGCAGAAGTAACAGTAAAAGATATTAGAAAAAATGTTTTAATGTTGCTCAGAAAGAGACAACAGAGAGATAGACTAGAAGAAAAATATAGTAAATTAGAAGAAAAACTTAATCTAAAAGAATCTGCAAAAAATGAAGAATCAAAACAAGAGAAGTCTTCATTTTTATCTAAGATGGGTAGTGGAGTAAAAAATAAAGCGGAAAAAGTTGGTGGAGATTTGTTTGGTGCTATAGGAAAAATCTTAGGATTTATGGCTTTAGATTGGATATCTAAACCAGGGAATCAAGCTGTCCTAGAAGGTATTGTTGAAGGTGTTGGACATATTATTAGGTTTGTAGATTATTGGGTCACTGGATCTGTTGACAATCTACTGTCTGGTTTTGCAAGCTTTGTGGGTGGAGATACTATTCTAGAAAGAGTAGTAGGATTCTTCCAGATGACTGCTGGATTTTTCGGTCTAAGATATTTCTTAAAACCACAAAAAATTATAACTGATTTATTAAAAATTAGAAAATTTATTATGGAGGGTGGTGTAAGAAAATTAAAAATCTTCACCAAGAAATTACAAAAATTTGGATTAAAAAAAGCACTTAAATTTGCATTCCCAAGATTATCAAAACTAATATCTGGTATTGGAAATATAGGTTCAAGAATTATCAACGGTATTAAAAAGGTAGTAGGTAAAACTGGGGCAGGAAATTTATTTAAAAAAATTGGTAATGCAATTTGGCGAGGTGCTGGTGAGAAGGGCGCTAAAGTCATCATGCCAATTTTGAAAAAACTAATGAAACCAGTAACAGGATTCCTAAAAAGAATCCCAGTTGTTGGTGGATTGATATCTTTTGGTGTCAATTTGTTGTTTGGTGATTCTCTTACTCAATCAGCATTTAAAGCTCTTGGTGGGTCACTTGGTTCTTGGATTGGTGGTGGAATAGGATCACTAATTCCAATACCACCACTAGGAACTTTTGTTGGTGCATTTTTAGGTGGTGTTGTTGGTGATTGGTTGGGTAGTAAATTCTATGATATGCTGATGAAGAGACCAGCACCTGAACCATCTGAAACTGAAAAAAATGCAGCTAAAGTTAGACGAAAAGAAGCAATACTTAAAAATAAAAATAGTGATTTAACACAGGGAGAAATTGATGTCCTCTTAATGGAGGAACTGGGTATTACAAGTGAAGAATTAGAGAAAGCAAGAAAATTCAGTAAAGAAGCTAGAGGTGAAGAAGAGACCACAACTACTACCACAACAACCACCACTACGACTGGTGATAATGATTCATCATCTGTATCTGTCAGTGGTGGATTTGATAAAAAATTTGCAGCACTGCTGGGTGATTACGAGGGACTAAAACTAGAAGCATACGCTGATGCTAACTATGGGTGGGAGATTCCTACCATTGGTATTGGTGCAACTTACTATCCATCTGGATTCCGTAAGTCTGGCAAGGTTCAGAAGGGTGACACTATTACTGAAGATGAAGCATATTGGATCAAGTCTCAACATATTATTGAGCATCGTAAGCGTCTCGTTAATGAGGTTGGTAGTGACTATAGTAAGGCACCGAATAAAGTAAAAGCAGCTCTTGAGTCTGTAGTCTTCAACTATGGATCTTTATCTGGTGCTGGTATTTTAGGTGAAGTAAAACAGTCACTGAAGAGTGGTGATTATGGTCCAGTTATTAATGCATATCGTAGTAGTTTAGCAAGTCACAACGGCGGTATAAACAGCTGGCGTCGTAATGATGAAGCAACTTTGATGGAATCTGGAAAGAGTAATCGTACTGGTATTCAGTTTGATTCTGGTGGTCAAGGTGATGGTAAACCTAATAAATCTAACAAATTTTTAACACCAACTATCAGTGGAGGCAATAATAAATCTTACGACTCTCCAATACTAAATCGTGGTAGAGGTGGTGGTAAACCTACCATGTCACCGATTACAAAGTCACCAACAAAGAGACATAGTGTTATGTCCGAAATGAGTATGAACGCAGTACAGAATAGAAAATTTGCAAAAAATGGTAGTGGAAGTACTATCATAATTAAAACTGGTGGTGATACATATGCTCAGTATACATCTATTGCTAGTTCACCCAGTAGGCTAAATAGTAGTACACAGATGAGCCACAAGAGGGGCCTGTAATGTCACAACAGTTTGAAGGAGATTTTAGTTTAAAAAGTATTAAACTTTATCCAGTAGTTAAGACTGGTGGATATGGTGATGCTATCGATATTAAAGAATTACTTGCCGAAGTTACATTACAGGAAAGTGTTTTGTCTGCAAGTTTATATTGCAGTGTAGTATTACAAGATATCGATCAAAATTTAATTGACTCATTACCACTGATGGGTCAAGAAAGAATAGAAATAAAAATTTCTGCTGGATCAACAACATGGAATCTTAGATTTTATGTTTACAGCATTGATGGTAGAACAATGCAAGAAAAAAATCAAGCTTATGTTCTTCATTGTTGCAGCTTAGAGGCATTAACTAACGAATCAAAAAGAATTGCAGAAAGACTTGATGGTGTGAAAGCAGAAGAATTTTTAGAAGAAAAACTATCACTAATTAGTAATAAAAAATTTCATAAAGATTCTAGTCTTCATAACTATAACATGTACATTCCAAATTGGAGGTTATTTGATACCGCTATTTGGTTTAGAACAAGAACTGTTTCTACTGCACATAAAGACTCAGTAGGATACTTATTTTGGGAAGCGTTTGATGGTTATCATTTCAAATCAATTGATGAACTTATAAAACAAACTCCATACCCAAGAGTAGGTAAAAAATATTCATTCGCACAGGGTAATACACCAAGTGCTGGTGATAAATTTAGGATTATCAAATATGCATCACCAAAAGCATTTAATGTATTCAATGATGCAAGAGCAGGATCTTTCGCACATGATGCATGTTACATAGACATCAATCACAGAACGTATAGAATTTTTAGAACAACTGCCGATGATTTTTGGGATGATAGTAAACATCTTGGTAAATTAAAACCATATAGAACTGATGGTCCAGTTAGTTTTAATAAAGGTGCAGGTAGAATGGTCTACCGTCCAACAGCTATTAATACTTTTGGTAAATGGAACGAAAATCAATCAATTAAAAAGACAGATAATATTGATGAACCAAATAAGATGTATGAGAAAGCAATTTATAGATTTTATTTCTTGGAATATAACAAATTAGATATTGCTGTTCCTGGTGATCTAGATATAAGAGCTGGTAATCTTATAGATATTAGTATGCCATCCCCGTCAAAGAGTGATCAGGGAGATATTAAGTCTGATAGTAGACTTAGTGGCAAGTATCTAGTTAATTCGGTTACGCATACACTAAATAGAGATAAGTTGAGTACTAGAATTACTCTAACTAGAGACTCCTTTGGTGGCAAAAACATTGCTGACGAAAAAGCCATAGGTGATCAAGTAGACATCGGTAGGTAAAAATGGAAAGTATTGAACAACACATCAAAAAAGATAAAGAGATTTTAGATAATTCATCTATATCTCCACAACAACGCCGACATATTGAAGGCGAATTGCATGAACTACAAGAGTATGCAGAACACCACAAGAAGGAGATTGAAGAAGGAGATCATCACGATCCAACATATTTGGAACTATTCTGTGATCAGAATCCTTCCGAACCAGAATGTTTAGTTTACGAAGATTAATATTTAATGTCATTAAATCCAACCCTCGATAATCCTACTTTTTTAGGCCAACAAGATTTCTCTTGGTGGTTGGGTACTGTTGTCAATGCTGATGATAGAGATGCAAAGTTAGGGAGAGTAAAGGTAAGTATCTTAGGTTTCCATGAAACTGATACAAAACCTGCTGACTTGCCCTGGTGTATTGTCATGCAACCCACTACCAATCCAGCAATTAGTGGGGTTGGAAATGCTGCAAGTCAATTGAAACCTGGCAGTTTTGTTATGGGTTTCTTTCTTGACTATCCAGACTGTCAACAACCAGTGGTCATGGGAACTCTGTTCAGTGAAATTAAAAAAGTCACTGTACCAAAAACTCAAGACAACAGAGATCGTATTAATGCAGCACAAATTTCAGAACCAAATCAAGGAACTGATGCAACTGTTACACAACAACCTGCAGAATCGGAAGCTGCAAATGATGGTAAACAACAAACTGTTAGTAACTCAACAAAAGCATCATCATTACCTGGATCAAGAACAAATCCATCTGGTCCTGTAAATAAAACAGTTGCTAATGGTAAAGACAGTGTTGCAAATACAGTTGCTAGAGAAATTCAAGCTTGTATTGATGATTTAGCAAATGCATTTAAAACTGGTAAAATTTACGATCCCAATTCTTCAAATCCAGTTTTAACAACAGATCTTAATGCAGAAGAACAATTAATTTCTGTTTCAGGTGCTACCTCTTTTCCACCAAGAGGAAAGATTAAAATTGGTAGTGAGATTATTGGATACAATGGCAAAAATAGTAACGGTCTGACTCTTGTTAAAAGAGGAATGGAAAAGACTAAAGATGTTGATCATAAAAAAGGTTCTGCCGTTAAATTTATTCCGAAAGGAACATCAGCAAAAGAACTTGTAGGTCAGTTTTCTGATACTGCAGTTGACATTCAGTCTGCAATGCAGCATTGTTTTTCGATTATCAAAAATTTAATTTGGTATATCGTAAATCAACTCAAAGCATTTATCATGGAACAAGTGACAAAATTGCTTAATACAATTGGTCTTGCATCAATTAGTCCCATTCCTTTATTTGTAAAAGGTGTTACTGAAATTATTATTCAGTTACTCCGTACTATTGGTTGTACTCTTGATGAAGCACTCGTTGATGCAATCATGGGTGGTATCGAAGGATTTATTGAAGAATTTGTAAATGGAATTTTAAATAGTCTTGCCGATGTTGCACAAAGTTGGGTTGATTTTGCAGAGAATTGTGTCAATCAAATTTTTGGTTCTATTTTTCAACTGGTAGAAGTTGCAAACGAAATTTTAAGTGTAGTTGATAGTATAAAAGGTATTGTAGAAAGTGTAGGTGACATTAAATCATTATCAAGTTTATCTGATCTATCTGATGTAGCAAATATTGTTGGGTTCATTCTGCAACTCTTAGGTATTGGTTGTAATAGAGATACTGAAGGACCAAAGCAAGTAGATTGGTCAACTTGTGATATTACAGGCAATAATTGTAGTCCATTTAATTTTGAAATTACCAATCCAATTCCAGGAAGATGGTCTCCAGAGTATTCAAAGATGTTTGTTCAAGCATCTGAGTCTGGACATATTCTTGCTATGGATGACACTCCTGGTTCGTCTAGATTAATTTTAGAACATGGTCCCAGTAAATCTGGTACACACATTTATGACAATGGTGATGTAAGAGTTACTAATAGTCAAAATCAAACAGAAATTACTATTAAAAATAAAAATGTTGTTGTTAAAGGTAATGCTAATCTAGAAGTAGAAGGAGATTATCATTTAAAAGTAGGTGGTAACTATCATCTAGAAGTTCGTGGTCAAATGAATTTATTTTCGGTAAGAGAAAGTAAATTTACATTTGCTGGTGAACATAAAACAGTTTATAAAAATGATTCAGAATTATCTGCCCATAATGGTTTAGCAATTGGAGGATCTAAAGTTGGTATCTCTGCGTCTGGTCAACTAGATCATATTTCTCCAACTATTACTAACTTGTGTACAGAATTTAATACTGTTGCAACAGGATCTATTAATGAAATTTCAACATATTATAATGAGTTTACTTTATTGAATGGATTAAGACTTCATGGTCTTTCCGACATTAAATTAAACCTAGGTAGTACTGCGAGAGCAGCACTTGGAACTGATAATGATATGGTTGCTGGTGCTCAAACAAAACTGAAATTAGGACAAGAAACAAATGCAACTATCGGTAATGAAACAAGGACTAAAGTAGGTGCAGCACAAGAAACTGAAGTTGGTGCAAAATCAGAAAATAATTTAGCATTAAAAATCAGAAATATTCTTGGTGCAGATGTTTCAAATGTGATTGGAATTAAAAGTCAAACTAGTATTGGTATTCAAACAAAAGCAACACCAGTTATTAACATTGACGTTGCAGGACTTATTAAGCTTACTTGCTAAGCACTTTTTCTGAACCCTGGCA
>Ga0098056_1000208_pt1 | contig 23931 bp, 18 predicted proteins | sample 17BtaG_FD_92583 | JGI IMG/M metagenome (GOLD analysis project Ga0098056, IMG submission 92583) | Marine viral communities from the Subarctic Pacific Ocean - 17B_ETSP_OMZ_AT15314_CsCl metaG | ecosystem: Environmental > Aquatic > Marine > Oceanic | place: Subarctic Pacific Ocean | collected...
TCATATCCACGCGATGGGGATTTCTTTACTATTCTGCTTAATTCAAAACACCAAGAAACATTTAAGTCTATTCACATGGATTTTGATATTGTTGAGATAGAAACTTCTCCGGAGGTTGAGGGTGGTAATCCTACAATCACAATGGAAGGTATTGCAAAGATACCTAGATTATTTGCTGAAGATTGTCAGAACTTAGATGCTGATAATTCATTAAATCATTTAGAGTTAGTGGCAAGAGATTTAGAACTAGGCCTAGCAACTAATGTTGAGGCACCAGATGATAATCAACCAAGATTACAGGCTTATATTACTTATGCAGATTTCATAAAAGAAATTGTAGAAGATTCTTATATCTCGGATGATGCTTTTACAAAATACTATATAGACCAATATTACTATTTGACCTATGTGAATATTAATAAAATATTTAATGCACCAAATCCAAAACTAGACGAGGTGATGACAGTTCTTGCATCCTTTGCGGCTTCAATGTCAGAAGGAGCAGAACAAGAAGAGGGTGGTGAAAATAAAGGTGACCAAGTTGAAGTACCTTTAATGTTAACCAACCATAAAGATACAAATGGTATGTCCTGTTATGTTGATAAGTATGAATTGATAAACAACTCATCTAAGGTTAGCCTCGCAGCTGGATATGCTAGAAACATCCAGGTGTATGACAATAATTCTGATAAAGGTGAAAGACTACAAGAGTTTAAAGTAGAAGCTCTAGTAACTGAAGACCTACCAGATATTGAAGCGCCACTAAAAGGTAATGAGAAAGATAATCGTTATGAGACTCAAGTAAAACATAAATACATGGGTAGACAAAATGCTGGTGAGGATGGCCTAGGTAATACTCACCCTAATGCAGCTTTTTCTAAATTACATAATATGCAGAATAAAATGGAGATTGAGAAGATGAAGGTTAAAATGATTTTGTCTTCATTTAATCCTTCGATCTATAAGTTTCAAAAGATTCCAGTAATAATGTATCACTATGATGGTCAAAGAGCTGAAGCATCAAAGCAGGGTGATTACAAAAGAGAAGAAGCTGGGTTTTCAGATCAACCATTTAGTGCTGGAAAGGCAGAAGATGCAAACGATGCACAACAAGTAATGGATAGATTCCTAAGCGGTCATTATATTATAGAGAATATTGATTATGTTATTGATGAACCAGATGGTGGTCTAAAACAAGTGGTTACTTTAATTAGAAGAGAGTGGCCTACAAGAATTAAAAATTTAGAGGAATAAAAAAGAGAGATAGATAATACATGGCAGACTTTAAAAGACAACAGGATTTTAGAAAAGGATCGTTGCTTCGTAAGATAAACGAAGATCCAACGTATCTTAGCTTCTTTCTAGTATTTGATACTCAGAGTAGAGAAGAGTCTCCCCTGTTTGCAGGTCCAGCAATGGAATACCTAACTCAAGTCTTAAACCAAGACTATGCTGCTAAATATTCAGTAGCATTAGAAAACTTTCAAAAAGTATTATTAAAGATTAATAAAGAGTTGCCTTGGTTTTGGCAAACTATTTCAGGCGTTGATGCTGCAATGACATATAACAATCTTGCAGACCCTTGGTGGGGAGCTGAAACACCTAAACTAGAAATAGAGTGTTTAGAGGAGAATGTTGAATTAACAGCAATTGGTCTAATGGATTTATACAAGAGAGCTTGTTATGATTTTACTAGATGGGTAGAAGTTATTCCACCAAACTTAAGACACTTTCAAATGCAAGTATGGGTTAGCGAAGTTAGAAGATTTCAACAAGATACCGGTGCTAAAGACTTAGGCTTCTTTGATAATCCAGATAATTCTGGTAATGGCGGTAATGTAACTAAAATAAATCAAGAATTTAGTTTAGAAGCAAAGCCATTTATTCAACTTAACTTTTCACATTGTGAGTTTGATATAGATAGTATTGCTCCAATGTTTGCAGACCTAGGTAAAAACCCTGAATTAAAGAAACCTAAAATTGGAATTAAGTGGGGTTCAGTTCGACAAATTAATCAGAAGTTAGGAGCTAATCTAGTTACAGAGGTAGATGATAGCCCATTAACTCAAGCAGCTCAGGGTGACTATAACCCATTCGATCCTACAGCGGATAGAAGAACTGTTGATGATACAGCAAGAGGTGGATTTGCATTACCTGGAGATCCTACTTTTAAATCTGTACTAAAAGATAATACATTAGGTAAGATTGGAGATGCTGTCGATGATGCTATTAGTGGTATTACTGGTAGAATTGATTCTGCTAAAAACTCATTAACATTACAAAACAATTCCGATATTGGTAATGTACATGGTAAAACTACAGGCCTAGCTTCAACTCTAATTGATAGAGCTACTGAGTCTGTTTTAAGTAAATTATTATTAGGTAATGTACACGGTATATCTGGAGGTTCATTACTAGATGCCGTTCAAGCAGGTTCAATAAACGCAATTGCAAATCAATTAGGCGGTTTATTTGGTGGTGCTAATAATTCCGGAGGTTCCGGCGGTATAAATGAAAAAATTCATCCAGCGGGAGTTGATTCATCACCAGATGGATTCTTAAACTACAGAATACATGAGTCTGGCGTGGACTCTACTCCAGATGGTAACTTAAACGAAAACGTACATGAATAACAGTGAATTATTTAGAGACAATTTACGTGATGCTCATTGGTTAGGAGAGGTAGTTGATATTGAAGACCCTCTTCTTCAAGGTAGGGCAAGAGTAAAAGTATACGGTAAATTTGATAAGCTTCCAAATGAAGCTATTCCATGGGCAACTCCACAAAACAGAGAAGCACCTGGTATGCATATTGTACCTAGGGTAGGAGATATTGTTGCAGTAAGATTTGACAACGGAAATATCTACCATCCAGAATACTGGTTCCAAGTAGACCAGAACGAAGAATTAAAAGCAGATATTTTAGAAGCATCTGGAGAACCACACAATGTGATTAGTTTGGTTTACGATGCAGAACGTAATGTAAGAATATATCATTCTCCAGAAGATGGTCTAGTAATTACCAGAGGTGAAGGTGCAAAGGAAAGACCTATGATGCAAATCGACGAAGAAGGTTTTATTAAGATCTCAACAGATGCTAAAATCTTTATGGACTGTGGAGATATATTCATATCTAACGAGGGCGAACCTGGTGCAGATGAAACTGAACCCGCAGTAAGAGGTCAATCTCTACAAGATTGGCTACAGGCTTGGTTAGATGATTACAATGCACATATACATCCAACTGGTGTTGGACCATCAGGTCCACCAATGCCACCTACTCCTGCAACAGTAGCAAAATTATCCGGTACTCATATTAACTATCAACAAAGAAATAAGTAATTATGCCAGCGAATTGGGGAACATTTATTCCTGACTTAACCAGTACATTACTTAGTCAGAAGTTTACAAAACCTGGAGGTGCAGAGATTTCCTACAAAACACCTGAGATCGGTGCGACTAAAGTTTTAGGTAAAGACTTTAAGCTAGATGAAGATGGTAACCCAGTTCCTTTTGCTCCAATAAGTATTATAGGTGGTGGTAAAACTCCTTTAGGTAATCCTGCAAATGCAGTCTTAGCGACTAACCCTGCAACGATGGTTAATGCTAATGATAAAAATCCTCTATCTGGTAGATATGATTTTGGTAAACAGGTTGCTCAACATTATTTAGATGCAGTTAAAGGTTTAGCACAAACTCATGTTGGTGAAACTCATACTAATAATCCAGGTGCAGAAACCATATTAAAAGAAGGTTATGGTATTGCATTCGAAAGACTTTTAAGAGAAGGTGATATACCTCTACAAGACCAATACGATGAAGATGGTAATCTAATTGAGATGGGTAAGGAGTCACATCCTGCCTATGCTGATTTCTGTCCGGAAGTTGAAGAACCTGATGCAGAAACTATAGCTGCACTAGAAGTAGAGAATAATAAAGCATTTAATGCCTTTGCGTCAGGTGAGAATATACAGAACTATAATCTGTTTAAATTTAAGTTCTATCAATTCCCATGTTTAAGCGGAGCTGAGAGCCAAGAAGAATTAGAGGTAATATTTGCTAATAGAATTCTAATGGGTTATGAGTTTATGACGAATGCAAGTGCAAGATGGGAATATTTTGTATGGGCATGTCACTTAGGTAAAGAGAACTACACTAACTCTAGTTATGAAAATATTAGTAGTAATTGTAGAAATGATATTGCAGACGCAGGTTATGACTATAAGTTATTAGCTGATAATGTATCTAAAATGGTTAAGGACGGAATCTTAGCTGCACATCCAAAAAATGAAAACAATGTATTCTTTGGACTAGGTCAGAATTCTGAATTAAAACAAAGAATTACACGCGAGGCTACAAAAGATATTGAGTTTCCAAAGTTACTTGATGAAGATGAAGTAGATGTTACTCCAGCAGTATGTCCTATAAATCCCTATAAAATTCAGGTTGCACGTGACTTTGAAGGAGATACTTCTTTAAAACCTAAAATCTTAACCATGAATGTAGTTGCAACATTTACATTCTATCCTGGTCTAAGAACTAACATAAGTTCTGTAAGTAATGGTATCTATGTTATTAACAATGAGAAGGCTCTATTTGCAAAAGAACGTATTAAATATCCTAAACCCCATAATTGGGTAAAACAAAAGTATAGAGATGCTGAATGGAAAAACAAATGGAGAAATTGCCCACCTCAAGGTAAGTTAGATGCAGCCGCTAGAGCTACCGACGATCTTAAGTTTATGGGTAAGTCAAAACCTGGTTATGCATTCCTAGCCCTAGGTTGGAATGGAGATAATTGGAGTGGAGGCGAAGCAGGTACTCAATATAAATTTGAATATCATAGAGTTTTATGTGCACTTAAAGCTGCTGAAAACTGTGAAGAGCCAATGACTGAAGTTCCACATCCATGGGACCCAAGTGGCACAACTCCAGGTGGTAAGACTTATTCTGGAGATCCATATATGATGATGGCTAGAGTGACAATTGCATATTGGTATGCTTGTATTGTTAAACCATTTAAACCGACTCCTTCTGCTCCACCTGCACTGATTCCAGCACCTCTAACAGGAATTTATATTCCAATCTATTATGGAAGTGCAAATCGTCTAGCAAATAATCTGAGAAGAGCTTGGAATACAGGTAAGTCTTTTGCTACACCTGGAACTCAACAACCAGCTTCTCAAGCTACAGCAACAGCAGTTGCAGGAGCATACGCGTTACATTTATTAGAGTTTAAACTACTTTACCTCGGGGGTATTCCAACTCCTGCTGGGCCAGTTCCTATGGTAGGTTTTGTACCAATTGTATTTTAATGAAGCTACCTAAGATTATACATCAAATATGGATAGGCCCAGACCCCATTCCGGAAGACTGTAAAGCGATGGCATATAAGATGCAGGAAATGCATCCGGATTGGGAGTATAAACTATGGGATAATGAAGCGGTGTTTGAAGGGCAGTTTAAAGATGACCCCTATTTAAAAGATTGGAAAGATAAAATTAGTTCTGACTATTTACTGCAACCTGCTTTTATTTCAGATAGAGTTAGGCTTTTAATTCTAAAGGCAATAGGTGGTATTTATGTAGATATGGATGCTCTTGCTATAAAACCGTTCGATACTTTATTAGATAAACTAAATGATAATATTACATTTTTTGCAGGCGCGTCACATGGGCCATCAAATGAATATGGTATTATTGAGCCAATAATAGATGTTACAGTTTTAGGTGCTGTTCCAAATTGTAGAGTTATTAATAAGTTACTAAGTAGTAACGATTTCCCTATGAGTGGCCTACATATCTCTAGAGATCTATTCAAATATTTAGATTTTGATATGGCTATCTTCGGTAAAGATTATTTTTATAGCGATAAAGATATAACCGAGAATACAATTATTATACATGAACCTATTAGGCTTTTAAGCTGGGCTCATTCTGGTATAAAACCTTGGTGGATGGAAGAAGATTAACCCCAGTCCTTTTCGAAAGTATACCAATGGTCTGCAGACGCACAGTCGCGAAGAGCATCAAGAACCATATAAACCTTTTCGTCAATAGTTAGGTTGTCTAGGATGGCTCCTACGTGCATCTCAATTAGCAAATCGTCGTTAAGGTAAGAGGACACTTGTCTTGCAATTCCAGTAACTAATCGGTAAGTATTATCTTCTACGCTGTTGTATCTACGACCCGAATGATATTCAGTGTAAGTATCTACTTCAGATGCATGTTTAATCATTTTATCCCAGAGTTTATCGCCGAGTAAGTCTCGAACCTCTTGACAAATAGATTGGATTTGATCTTTGTGTTTTAGAACGGCTTGGTAGCCCGAGCCACCAACACCGTTACATTTGATTTTTTTATAGTTAAATTGTTCCATTATGCTTCTACTAAAGTTATATTTTTAAAAGAGTCTTCTAATTTGTAAGCGTTATCGGCCCAGGTCTTAGAGCCAATAGCCGACCAGTGACCATGATCCGCCATCTTTGGGAATGAGCTATGGATGGTACCTATAGTTATGTTCTCCAAGATACAGTTTGCCACTGTGGCGAACTTATTGCCTTTAAGTGCCAAGGCAGTTAAATAAGTGTCTGACCCTGGGTGGGTAGACTTAAGTTCGATCGTCTGCAAGGCATTCTTCTTATACCTATTAACTAGGGCTTTAAGCGTGGATTTACCTTCAGATATAGTCATCCATCCAGCTACACATTTCGTAACGACCCTATAGTCGTATTCCACATCCCATTTAAAGCCATATTCGCTTGTATGGAATTTGTGCATCTTATTACCAATTTTCTGTTCGATCGAGTAAACTGTTTCCCCGCTAAATCCTTTGTGTTCTTTAATATACATAGTTCGTGTTTGTTTTTAATTACAGTACTAATATACGAAAAATAATTGACATAAAAAAATCTAGAGGCAATTATTTTGCCTAAAATGACAAAGTTTTTTGTAGATACATATAATAACAATCATATTTACATATTATCCTTAAAAGACTGCTTTACATATCGTTGCTACTCGTGTTTTTTCTACAGTTCATAGAAGAGCTTAAGCCAAAACAAACAAAGATGCTACGTCCTGTAAAAATACCCACAATAGCAGAAGTCTTTGCAAATGGAAGTACTTTAAGGTTTATAGAAGATTCACTTATGTGGAACCCTCCTAGAAGATCTCCACACGTCCTAACTAAAATAGCTCCACTACACCCTAGAATAGTAGGATTAACAACAGAGGTTAGTAAAGGTACATATCTAATTCAATTAAATGGGATATACTCTATTGAAATTTTACAAAGAACATTATTTCATGAATTAGCACATGTATATCAATTTGAAAAAGGCATACTAAAAGAAATGGGTAAAAGAATAATATGGAAAGATAGTCTATATGACTGGAGTCAACCATGGAGTGAAAGACCTTGGGAGATACATGCTGAAGAATTAGTCGAACAACTCTTTGTGCCTATTTGTGAAGATGATATATAAATTATGAAAACACCTATTGTTAAGTATAACGATAAATTATTAGATCGACTAAGCTGGTTTATGAAGATTGGCGGCATAACTCTTTGGCCATATATTATTTTAAGAGAAAGATATAACTCTACAAAGTATTGGAGAAAGAGAGCTGCTAGAATTATTAACCACGAGTCTATTCATATCAGACAACAAGAAGAACTTTTAGTCTTACCATTCTATGTACTCTATATTACAGAATGGTTTATTAAGCTATTCTTTTATGGCAGAAAATCTTACTATAATATTTCATTTGAGAGAGAAGCCTATGATAATGATGATAACTTAAGCTATCTAGGCAAAAGAAAGAAATACGCTTGGATAAAAAGAATATTTTAAGTGATATATAATATGTTACTAACATGGTATACGATAACCTTTTAAATAAAAAATAAATGTCAGCAAAACGAAGACGCATCGGAGCAGATGCAACCACAACAATCGCAGTCGAAGAACAGACTCAATCAACACAAACGCAGGTAGAAGTTAAAACTACAACTAAAGAAGAAAAACCTGCAGACCCCTACGCAGAATTTTATGATGACAATGGAGAGTTTCTTTGGGAAGCCTATGAAGGTACTTGCCCAACTAGAAATAGAACTCCAAATCCACATGTTAAAACTAACAACGGTGATAAGGTCTACTCAAGAGAGCCTTATGCACAGGAGTTATATGATAAGATGGAACAGTATGGCCAAGATATTAAGCCAGTCATAAATGAGGGTGAAATACATGATGGTATTATTTATGGCATTGACCATAATTATATCACAGTAGATATAGGTTATAGAGAATTAGTTTATGTAAAGTTTGGTAAGGAGTCTGATGAAGTTAAAGCATCTTCAGTAGGCGACGAGACTGCAGTTTTAATTACAGAAACTAAAGGTACTTTAACAGGTACGATTACAGGTGGTGTAAAACATAAAACGTTTACAGATCTTAGAGACGGAATTGAAGAAGGTAGAACAGCCTGGATTGGCCATGTGAAGAACATGATTGACAAGGGTGGTTATGTAGTTACTGTACAAGGTATTAATTGCTTTATGCCAGGTTCATTAGCAGGTATAAATAAATTATCTGACTTTAGCTCTATTGTAGGTGAAGAGATTTATGTGGTACCAGTTAGCTTCTCTGCAGATAGAGGTACAATTGTAGTTTCACATAGAAAATATTTACAAGCACTTATTCCAACTGCAATAGAAGAATTAAAACAGACAATCGAAGAGGAAAGAGAAGGTATAGTTACAGGTACTGCTAAATATGGAGTATTTGTAGAGTTTAGCAAATGCCTAACTGGTATGATTCACAATAATGACCTAGACGAAGAGACTCTAACTAAGTTTAAAGCTAGAGATATTAAGCCTGGGGATGCAATTAAGTTTAAGGTAAAGGATATTATTAGTAATAACAAAATTACACTAACTCAAAAAGATGTAGTTGAGGTTAATCCTTGGATAAACATTTCTAAGAGGTATACAATACCATCTGTTGTAGAAGCAACTGTTAAGTCTAGAAAAGACTATGGTTTATTTATTAATATAGAAGATGGTGTGACTGGATTACTACATATTAGTGAAATGGGCGAAGAAACTATGTCTGTATTTAATCCTGGTGATAAAATAACCGTTCAGATCACTAGAATTGATGAGGCAACTATGAAGGTATTCTTGAAGATGCCCCAATAACTCTCTCAGAAGAGTTTGATATATATTGAAAGTTAATATTATACTCTCAATATGCAAAAACTAAATAGAGACTCTAGTAGAATTTCGATCCTGAACGGAAGCCAAATTGGTGTCGAGTTTGAATTCTATTCTAATCTAGAACTTGAAGAGACTCAGAAGTCTTTATCTAAACTACTTAATCGTAAGATTAGGCTAGAAGATAAAGCACATTCTGACTTCCAACCAAGCAATGAGGTTTTCAAAATGGAACCAGATATGTCTGGTGGTAAAGGGCTAGTCGAACTAGTTACTGGTGCCATGCAATATCGCGATGCTAGATTAGTTATTATTAAAATGTTGGGATGGATTAGAGAGAATGGTTATACATCTGACCGTGCCTCTATCCACCTTAATATGTCTTTTAATCCTGATTACTTGGAAGACCCTATGATGATTTCTAAAATGAATATTTTAAAGTTTATTTTAGAATTTGATGAGAAGAGAGTTTACAAGTATTTTCCGAACAGAGAGAATTCAACCTATGCAAAATCCATTAAATGGGTTATGCCTAAACATGAAGCTTTCTACTATAATGAAGATTTAATTAGTTCGGATAACTTTACCTTTGCTAATACTAAATATTATGGTATTAACTTTGAAAAGGCACAAAAGAATTATTTAGAGTTTAGATATGTTGGTGGTAAAGATTATGAAAAAAGGCAAGATGATATTCTACATTTAGCTGAAATGTTTATCATGTCAGTATGGAAATCTTGTTTTAATCCTGTATTTACTCCTGAGAATAAAATCGAAATGAAGAGGATTCTGCAGAAGAATGCGCCTCTTATGGAGATGTTAAAAGACCATACCGCCGTAAATAAGCATTGGCCTAAGATACATATACTAGTAGATTTGCAAGATAATGAGCAAGTTATTGAAGTCCAATGGAATAGATTTAAGACTAAAGTTTTAGATCTTCTATCAAATGGAGGCATGGAAGAAGGTTTAATTAACTACGATTCAGATTACGGATCGGTTCAGGTTAAAGACGGTAAATTTAAAACAGCCTACTTGTTAGATGGATTTGAATTTGTAAACTGCGAGTTGGCTGGTAATATTGAAAACAGTGAACTTTATAGCTGTAAAGTTAACGGGGCTCAGATATTAAGATCAAGTCTATACCAAGGTACAGAAGTTTGGGACTCTAAAGTAGAGTCAAGTTTTGTACATGGGAGTTGTACTTTAAATAACTGTTATGTCTTTGGCAAGGACGGTATTTTTAAAGGTAAAATGAATGGAGGTATTTTTAGAGAAGGCGGAGTAGGTTCTCATGCTAGATTCTCGGATGATACTGAAGTTATTGTAAGTAAAAAAATTAAAGCGTAAAAATGAGCGAAATTAGAGAAGGTAATAATACTAACTTAGGTACCGAAAGAGATTTTGGGCAAAACTGCTTAAACGACTTTTTACAAGAACTAGGTGATGATTTAACCGGTGCTTGTATGGTTCCTATTAATTTACCACAAAGAGAAATCGTTAACATTATTAAGAGAGCTAAGAAATGGTTCTATAAACAATACGAAGATTCTGTATTGGAAAACTATTACGTTGTTCCTAAAAATGTTTTTGAGTCTGCTTATTTTAAAAATACTAGATGTTTAAACCTACCTGGAGCTAATGCTGACGGTGGAGGTTCTGTATATTCAGTTTTTGGAGTACACGATTTATCATCTGGATTTAATGGAACAGGCCAAGGCATGGATGTTAGATTCAGTGGCGGTGGTGACTTCTCATTAGATAAAATGTTATTTAGAGGTATGTATGAAGGATCCGGTCCTGCTGAAGCAGCTGAAGAATTACAATACTACGTACTAAATGCGTCATTGGCAGATATGTCAAGACAGATTTTAGAAAACCCTATTAGCTTTCAGTATGCTAGACTAAACGGTAAGCTGAAAATAATGGGAGATACTCCAAAGGGAGATTGTATACTACATGTATACGAAACTATACCAGACTGTGCACTTTACTCAGATGAAATTTTCTTTAGATATTGTTCTGCGAAGATTAAATCTGCACTTGGTGCTAAGTTAGGTATATTCAAGTTTGCATTACCGGGTAATGTAGAATTTGACTATGATGCTATTAAAGACATGGGAGACACCGAATTAGAGTCAATAATAGAAGAAATCAAAGGCGACGAAGGCGTAGACTATATGTTTCACTCGTAATTAAGCCGAATACATATATAAATGGAATTTTATATTAAATACATAGGTGACCCGAATTACAACGCGACACAACTACAGAATAATGGTGAGATTGAGCAGTTAATTACTCAAATCGAAACCACTTTATTCACTAGGAAAACTGAGGTTTTAGGTTCTCCAGGGTTTGGCTGTAATCTTGAAGATCTAGTTTATTCATTAAACCAAAATGAGTTTAATATTAAACAGGAGATTACAAATCAAATAAATAATTATTGTCCCCTAGCTGCTAAATATAAGGTTGCTACTAATGTAAAATTCTTTAAAGGTACTGTTAGAGATATTGCCTATGTTGATATTACAATTGATAGTAAATATTTAGTACAAATAAACCTAAGATAAAAGAGATAAATAATAAATGGCACAACTAAAATTTTTAGAGACAGTTAGGACTAACGCGGAGCAGATTAAGGCCGACACTAGAACTTATGTTAGCAGAGTTTACAAGAGAGCTAACACACTTTTTACTGAGGCGTCTCCTTTTGCTCAGATTATTTCTGTATTCTCAGAATTATATGAACTAATTATGTTCTATATTGAGGATGCTGTAGTAGAACAAAACATATATACTGCTCAACAAGCAGAATCTATATATGGTATGTCAAGATTGACAGGCCATGATGCAACAAGAGGTTTTGCTGCAACTGGAGAAATAGAATTTAGATGGAAGCCGGGCGCAGACCTTAGTAAGATTTCCGGTACTGGATTAAATATAGATCCAAGAGCTGAATTAAAATGTGAGTTAAATGGATTATTCTATACGTTACTATCTTCAAAGGATAGATTTAGATTAGAAAAATCTAATAATACAAAAATTAAAGCAGCAATAATTCAGGGTAAATATGAAAGACAAAACGTAACAGGTACTGGAGAAAAGTTACAGTCTTTTAATATACAAACTCAAAAATTATCAGATCATTCAAAGGTGGGTGTTTCTGTAAATGGTGAAAAATGGACTAAGCATAATTCATTATATGATTTACTAAATAACGAAAAAGGCTACTTGTTAAAAACAGGTATTGCTGGAGGTATTGATGTTTATTTTGGTAACGGTGCTTTTGGTGCTATCCCTCCTACGGGCTCTACAATTGAAGTTGAATATGTAAAACATGATGGTTTTATGGGTAACATAGATGATGGTAGAGATATAACATTTAAGTGGCAAGCAGAGGGAACTGATTCTTTAGGAGGCGAGCACGATCTAAATGAGTTTTTAGATATAACATGTACTTCATCTCCAAAAATGGGAGCAGATAGAGAGTCAACAAACTTTACTAAGATTATGACGCCACTTGCTTCAAAATCTTTTGTTTTAGCAACTCCAGACAATTACGAGTATTTTCTATCAAGATATGGAATGTTCTCGTATATAGATGCTTACAATACCACATCGGATGAGTATTTAGATGACGACAATGTTATTTACATATTTGCAGTGCCAGATGTAAGAAAGAAACTAGTTTCTGGTCAAGACTACTTCTCTATTCCAGAGAACGAAATGTTCTTCGACCAAAATGAATATGATAAAATGGGACAAGTAATTCAGGACAGTGGCCAGCAAATGGTTACAACTGAAGTTGTCTTTGTAAAACCTCAGATTAGAAAATATAGTATGGATATTAATATTAGATATTTTGAAGGGTTTACGAAAGAAGAGATTTTTAATGATGTCAGAGCGAAGGTAAGTGATTACATGTTAAATGTAACAAGAAGAGATAAATTACCTAAGTCTGATATTGTCTATATTCTAGAGGAAATAGAAGGTATTGATGCTGTTAACGTTAGGTTTATTTCAGAAACTGAAGAAACAGCTAGAAGACTAGGCTACTTTGAGTCGGTTACAACAACCATCCAGCCACAAGAGCCAGTAGTCTTAGAAGATATAGGTAACGGTAAGCAAAAATACATCTTTTTCAAAAAAGTAGAAGAAGTCAAAGTCGTGGACGTTGATGAAGCTACACAGATACCGTACACTGTCGCTGGCTTAGATCAGTGGGGTGATATAATTATGGAGAAAGAGGAAGTCGCAGTTTTTAGAGGCGGATGGCAAGATCGTGATGGTGACGAGATTGTTGATACAGCTCTAATTAATGCAGAAGCAGCACTGTCTGTTAACTTCGACCCATCGCCGGTACCTAGGACGATTTATACTAGAGTACAGGCTGGAAACAGAAAAGCCTTGAAATAATGTCGTTATATAAAGATCTATTATCATATAAAAGAAAGAGCCTCTATAAGGTAGCAAGAACTAGAAAGGACGCTAGGTTAAACACTGGCGCTGACTATCAAGAGGTAGGTCTATTACAAAGGATGTTATCAAAACATATCCAAAGAAATCAAACTCTTAGTGAGTTCATTTCTTTTTTAAACGATTATCTTTTAAATATTCTAAAAGGTCCTAGATTTCTAAAAGGTTACAAGAATTATACAGTTAAAAAAGACGATAAGTATATTAGATAATTATGTGGAATAATTTAAGATTTTTTAACGGAACAACAAGTGAGTTACAGCTTGAGCAAATAGATGGCATCTGGGAAGGTTCTATCTATTTACCTGTTGTATCTACTCAATTGTATGAGACTGTTAATCTATTTATTTTAGAAGAGGGTCTAGATACTAATGGTGATTCTATTGTTAATACTCCAGTTTCTCCGGATAATGTAATAACTTCATTTGATTTTAAATGGGAGCCTACTAAAATAGATGAGTCTGAAGATATTATTATGTATGGCTATACTGTAACTGATGGTAAACCATTTATTAAAGAATTAAAAACTCAAAGCAAAGACTTAGGTTTATTTTCAAATATTGCAAGTCAAGATGCTGATTACTTTAAAACTTTAAACGAAAATAATAACGTTGCAATTCAAATTAATATAGCTCTTAACTCTATGACCGAAGGTGTTCATAAGAGAATATTGGAGGTTAAAGCTGGGACAGAGGTAATTGCAAGAATCCAAGTTTATGGTGAGGTTGAAGGTGAAGATGAAAGACTAAAAGTTTTATTAGCTAACCTAGGTGCAACATTAGACGACTCTGATTTCTTACTATTCAAATCACATGATATATCTGAGCAATCTCCTGACCAGGTTTTAATGAACCAAAAGAGAAAGGAGCTATTATTAGAATTACATAATATTAAGCCTTTTGTTGGTACATATAAAGCTATCCTAAATGCGATAGATTATTTTGGATATGACAAAATTACTTTAAAAGAATATTGGATTAATGTAGATAAATCAGAGAATAACTTTGGTAAGCTACATGCTATTCCAGTACCTAACTCATCAGTAAGAGGTGAGATGACTAGAAAGAGATTAAAGTTTAAAGTACCTTCTTCGACTATGAAGAAGACTAGTAGATTTTCTTTAGTCTACAGATTAAATGAGCCTAATGGAACTTTTGATGATTTTGATATTGCAAATGTAGATGAGGTATTTGATTATACACCCGATGAAGTTATCATTAAGCTATATGGTTTAAAGAATAGACTACAAAGAGACTATCTACCACTTGAAGCTAAGATTATAGATATTACTGGAGAAGGTGATTACTTTACAAATAGAAACTTAAACATCTGGAAAATTCAGAACCCAATTGGTTTCTTTACTGAAGGACATAAAATTAAGTATCAGGTATTTCCTAATGATAGAGATCTTTTTATTGAAGATACATCAATGGTTTTAAAATCTGTCTTAGATCAAAACGATGCTACTAATAACTATAATACTTTTTTAAATCTTAAACCAGCAGAAGAGAGCACTCTAACTGAGGCTCAAAGAACGGAGATGAAAGATATTTACAGAGAGTTTTATAGAACATATCACGATAGAGAATTACATTCATATAATGAGGATATTCCAATTGGATGTCCAGTTATTTTAGATGGTGTACCTTCTTTCGATGACACGTGGGATGAGGCTGTTTTTGTTTGGGATGACGCAGTAGATGCAAATGCAAACTTAAGAGTAACTTGGGATAACTGGTGGAAGAAATGGGTTTATGAGATTGAATGGTTAATCGATGGACCTAATGGTTTACACCAGGAATATAGAGGCTCGATTGATGACTACAAACAATTACCACTTAGTTTACCTTATGTAGGTTCATATACTGTAGAGATGAGAACATACGACCTATTCGGTCACATGTCTTTCTACAAAACAAAGGACTTATTTAATGTTAAATTAAAAGATTTAGAATTATATGGTATCTATAAATGGTTAAATGCAGATACTGAGTCTCGTCAGTTTACATGGGATTCTAAAAAGATAGAATGGAATAAGTCTGGAGGTTACTGGGGATTCCCTCAAGACAATCAAACAAAAGTCGAGGATGCTATTGCAACTATGTATTTAACCCTAGACAGATCGAATTATGTACACGATGAAGAACAGGGAGTTAGATTCTCTACTGTTAGAAGATACCAAGATGTATATTCAGAAACTGGATATTCAGAAACTACTGGACCGTATACTTATGATGAGTCTACTTTTAGATGGAAAGATACAAGCCACTTATGGTGGGAAGCAATGAGGGTTGGTCCGGATTTAGCGGCTTCTTTTAAAATAGATTGGATTGAGCAGGGGGATACTTTAAGAATTGTATATAAAGACCCTGTAACTGAGGTTCAATCTTTTGGTGAGCATACTATTACTGTACCTACTCCAGTAAATGCTGCAGATTTTGCAGGATGGCAAGCTGTAGTTGCAGACTTAGAATCAAGTGAAGACCCTATCATAAATAAATTTAATTTTAATCCTGTATTTGAGGACTTTGATGATGGTGGACAAATATTAGATTTTATGCACCATATACTTTGTGTAGGTAAACAATATTCAAGAACTTTTGATTTCGAAAGTGTGGATATTATTAAGGCAAGTATTGCATCTAATGCTCAAGTTAGTGGGTTTATTCACCAAAAATCTTTTAACCCAACATGGGATGATACGAAAGTATTTAAACAACATGCGACAGTAGATAGATCGACGCATGTAACTATATCAACTGATATTTCTAAGTTTCCTGGAGCTAAAAATCCAATATGGACTATTACGAATCTAAGTAACCCAGAAATCAATGATATATACTATAATAATATGTGGCTAACGTACATTTTTAAGGAGCCGGGTGACTACTCTATTCAACTTGAAGCGGAAGATACATATAACAACAAAAACGTCATAAGACGTAATATGATAAAAGTAAAATAAACTAAAATGGCAAACATTACAGAAATTTTAGGTACCGATTCGGTATCGTCTTCAAGACCAACTATTAACAGTAACTTTGAGTTGTTAAACGACGAGTTAGCTTCAGTAATTGCACTATTAAATCCTACTACAAATAACTTAAGTGGAATGGATGGTGTAACTACTAAAACATTGACAGTTAATAATGGTGGGAATCTTTTAGTAGTAGGTACTTCTGGTCTAACAGTTAGCACAGAAGCTACATTCTCTAACAACGTTTCATTAGGTGGAAGAATTGTTAAGTCTGGTGTTATTGGAACTGCTTCAGTTCCGGCAGCAAACTTAGCCCCATCTGTTATTGATAAAGGTTCTTATTTTATTGGCGGTGGCTTTACAATTCCACCTGCAGTCGATGGGACAGAAGTAACTTTAATTAGCACATCTGCTAGCTCTATTACAATAGGTGCTGGACAGAACGCTAGTTTAGCTGCAACTAATATAGCATTAGATGCTGTAAACTCAACGATAACGTTAAGATGTTTTGAAAACAAATGGTATATTATAGCTCAATACGCTTGTACTATATCCTAATAATTAATTAAACCGAAACCTAATAGATGGCAACTCCTTTAGTTAGAATACCACAGCCACAAGGTGGCACGATGTATGCTTTTGCTTCGTCAGCAAGAGATATGACTAGGGCGTTTAACAGTTCTGATCTAAATTTTGAGTTTAGTAAATTCGCTTTACTAGACTTACCAGATTTCACAGACTCTGTAAACGGCTCTAATACCATTGACTTTGAATTGAATTTAAAGCAAGCATCCGGACAAACTTATGTAGCTGGACAACCCAATGTAGATTGGGCTCAAACTTTCCAGAACTATGCTTTGAATATGGAAGAGATTCTACTTCAGGATGATGACTATGACCCGATTATTTTAGCATCAGATGCTGAAAAGATTTTCTTTAAGTGGTTATCAGCTTTAGGCGCGATTGGTTTTAGACCAACAGATTCAAACGAGTCTTCAGTTGGTGCATACGCTGAGAACGATAATGCAATCTTAGGTGGTTCGAACTACGATAGAGTAGTTAAGTATTTAGGTACAATTGATGCAGAAAATGATGTGGCATACCAAGGTAACACATATCATGAAGTCTATATTAATGTGCCAACGTCTGTTGGTAATACTCCACTGGTTTTATTTAGACCATACGACTATAACACATCAGCTACAAAATTATTCCCTAGTGATGCAAATGCTGCACAAGTAGAAGGGAGAGAGGGGCAAACACACCCAGATCCAAACATAAACCTAGAACCAGTTGTAGATAACTGGTCGCAAAGCCAAGGTGCTTTCTATGATATTGCAACAAATGCTACAGATTCAGTAGGTATTGATTGGGACACATTATCTTATGCAGGAATTCAAAATAACCCGGATGTAAAGTCTCTATTAGACTTTGCAAAGACTGGCCAACAATTTAGATTTAATGCCGTTTTAGTTTACTACGATTTATATAGTCAGTCAGTTCCAGCAAACAGATCTACCAACCTATATGGTATCTTAATCTTAGATGATATTTTAGATACTTATGGACCTGGTACTAAAATTCACGAACAAATTAAATTTAAGCCAAATGAGGTTACTGGTCTAAACGGTAACGCATACTCATTAAAGTTAAATCTTAAATTTAATTCATCTCTAGATAATGTAGGGGTTGAGACAAGTGTAAATGACTTTACTACTTTCTCGATGGACCTTTTTATGGACACGACTACAGCTTTAGAAAATGCAACAGATTTATTATTACAGACTAATAATAGATATGCAAAAGTTACAGAGAGATTAGATAGTCTAGAGAATATAATTCTAGGTACTGCAAAAGCTGCAGAATTAGAAGCTAGAATAAAAGAAATAGAAGATGACTTTACAGCATCTTCATTACAGTTACAAGATTCATCGGCTTTGCTAAATCTTGTAAATAACGCACACTCTAAAATTAATCAACTGATTGATGGTACAATTCCGGTAGAATTACAATATAATACAGATGTAATTTTTGCAGGAAAGGGAACTACAGTTGATAAATCAATTGCTGGTAAAATTAAGGTAAACAATACTGTTGATGGTTATATGGTTGCTGATGTATTTAGATGGGATATTAATTCAAGCGCTGTAGTAAATCAATTATCTACTAGTAACCTATTCGATCCAGGTGAAGCAGATCAATATGGAGTATGGTCTAAATTAGTACCATTTTCTAATAGGTTAAGCTTAAAAAACATAACCACTACTGGTAATGCGTTCAATGGAAATCTAAATATATACATTGATGATTCTACTAACGGATGGACAAAGGGTCAAATCTTTAGAGTTGCATTAGATAATATAGACATTAACGGAAATAATATAAAAATTTGGACGAGTACATCTACCGGATTCAATCAAGAAGTTGCAAATATCAGCCCGATACAGTTGATTACTTCAACTCCTTATATTGAAGTTGTATGTATGGACCCATCCAATTATATATTTGAAGCAGATATTTTAAGATAATATGAACACAAACAACTCTATTTCTAACTCATTAAAAAAGCTCTTAGAGCTTAACACTAATTCATTAAAAACTTTTGAAAGAATTAATGAAGCAGTTACTACTAATCAGAAAAGTATTCCATTAGAGATACTTACTGACGAGGGTACTAAAATAGTATCTATACCTGGGTTTGGATTTATGCAAAAAGAGTTGCAAAGATTAGATACTAATCTAAAGGCTCTAACTGGTTTAGGTAAAGGTACGACTAGAATTAAATTACCAGATGGAACTTTCCAAAATATTATTACATCTGCGCTTAAGAGTCCAGCAAATGATTTAACTGCGGTAGCAAGACCGATTAACTTCTCGACTGCTCCAAACTATTTTGCTGAAGACTTTTTAAACCCAATGCTTAAAACTTCTTTTGATGTAAGCGGTCAGATTCCAAATGACACTGAAAGAGTTTTAGTAAAAAGAATTATTTTTGATTCTTCAAATCAAACTGCAGTAGACTGGTTTAATGAAAATTATAGAAACCAGGAGAACATAGATTATTTAACTGCTATTAGAGATGTGGTAAATAATAGTATTGCATATATCGTTGATGAAGAATTAAGAGATATGCCATATAGAACTGGACAATATACTGGAAAGTTTGATGTCCTATCAATTTCAAATTCACAAAGAGAAGTTATTGAAGGTGGTGTAACTAAGAAACAAGCTATTAAATTATACACTCTAGATAAATTAACTTACTCTGATAAATCAAAAGATCTAGACCAGACTGAATTAATCCGCGTAGGTGATGAATTGATGGTCGCTGGTGGCTCTAAAAACACAAGGTATGTAATTGACAAGCTGGACTCTTCAACTAGACAGGTTGAGCTTAGATTGATTGAGGGTTATGAACCAATTAAGATTGGAGCTAATGTACTTGCTATCTATAAGAATGAAGATAATAATCTACAGGTTGAAATTCCATGTGGATTCAACGAGAGAGTCTTAATGTTTATGAAGGCTATTGATGCTGATTCTAAACTATTAGCAGAGAACTGGTCTCCAGGTGTTGGTTATTATACAAATGAATTAACTCTTACTCAAGAGGATGGTGTACAAATTACACTTGCTGAATTCTATAAAGATAATGTAGCTGATTTCAGTAGAATGATTGATGCGTTAAAGGTGGATTCAGTTCCTCCAGCTGCAATTGGTGTATCTCCGGATGCTCCGGTTTTAAATTCTGAAAACTTTAAAGTTGTACAGGTTAATACTCACTTAAGTGCAAATGACGCTAAAGGTAAGATTACAAAATTATCTGCTGATAAAATTACAGTCGATGAAGCAGTTAAGAAATTAGATTCAACTATTTCTAAGAAGCGTGGAGAAATTGCTACTAAGAAATACAGATCTGAAGTACAAAGAGATAAAGATAAATCAGAATTAAGCTCTTTAATAGAAGAAAGAGCTTCAGAGGCTAAAATGTTTAGCTCTATCGTAAATCAAATACAAAGTGTTTCTGCAGATACTAACGTTAAGAAGGCATCTCCTAAATATAGAATTAGAGGTTTCTGGGCAATACCAGGTGCTAAGAAGGTTGCAGATACTGCAGACCAAGAAGTAGTACAGTTTATTGTTGCATATAGATACCTATCAACTTCTGGTAAATCAGGAGAGGCTGCTCAACTTAAATTCAAAGAGGATGGTAGAGAGAAAACAGCAGTATTCTCAAACTGGAATGAAAAGAAAACTAAAGTAAGACCAAGAGCTAAGTCGATTGCACCAGATGGTACAGTTGCTACAAAGTTTACATGGCAGCCATCAAGAGTAGAAGATGGCCAAGAAATTAACTTTAACCAATTGGATATTGCAATTAGTCAAGGTGAAACTGTAGAGATTAGAGTTAAATCAATTTCTGAAGCAGGTTATCCTCAGAATCCAATTATGTCAGATTGGTCAGAGTCAATGACAGTTGCTTTCCCAGAAGCTGAAATTGATACTACTGATATTGCAGCAACAGTTGAAGCTAACCTAGCTGAATTAGCTAGAGTAAGAATGAACGAGGAGTTAACTGCTCAAGGTATTTACACTCACGTTGAAGATTCATTTACTGCTAACGAAAGCTATTACGCACATACTGCTACAAATATTGCTTCTGGATTTTTAACAGAAGAACAAAAGCCAATCTCTGTATATGATAAAATTGCAGAATTAGAAGCTCAATTAGCGGGACTTAAAGGTACTGTTGAAGCTGAAGTTGGTGAACTTGTTGTTAAAATTGTTGATGAAGATGGTACGGTAACAAATGTAACTAAAGATCAAACAGTTCAAATCTTTGCCGGGTATTATGTTAACGAGGTAGCAGACTTAAGTGTTAGAAAAGGACATATTGTTAATAAGACATTTAGACTACAGTTAGAAAATAGTAAAGCTTCTAAACTAGAATTAGTTTCTAGATTGGTTGGTGATAGAAATAAACCAGCATATAGATCTTCTGCTTCGGCATCAACTGAAGCTACTAACTTCTTTGGAATAGATATAAACGATGCAGGTGGAGAAAGCCCTGATAAGAAAATAGAAAACGATAGTTACTATTTAACAGAGGGTAAATATGATTTAGCTCCTATTCAATATCAAAATGTAGATACTGCTCAAACTGAAAAGACTGGAGATGCTCCATATCAATCAGCACAAAGAAGAGGTCAGTTTATCTATAGTAGATTTATGGATATTGCAAACCAAAACGCACACTATATTGTTGAGCCGCTTGAAACTGTAACAACTCCATTTGATATTACAGATTACGAACATGGTTTAAGCTATGCTTCTACATTAGCACAAGGAAATTCAACTCAAGATTTTATATGGAATGGTGATTTCGTAGCAGGTCAAGGTACAAGCGCTTATGGAGTTAATGAGTCTTTCGATCCTTCTAAAGTAGGGGTTACTTCTATTTCAACAATAGGACTTTACCCATATAATAGAGGTTTATATTTACATAAAGACCATCCATTATTAGAGAATGTTTGGGAAGATGCTAATGATGCTGGGTCTATAGATATAGACGCTGTTAAAAAATCAATGATTTTTTCAATGCCTAAAACAGCAACACAAGCTACAGGTGCTACATTATTTAGTTTCTTTGGGTATAACCGTTTATTAAATAGTGCTTCAATTGGAAATAAACAACAAACAGCATTCCATACCGGTAAAGGTTTAAAACACCAAGATTTATGGGCAAACTCCAGCACGCCGGAAGATTTAGGAAGACCTATTAAAATGTCTTTCGAAGAAAACGACCAATACTTATTAGGTGGTAGATCTTGTGGGGCGTTCTTATATATGAATCCAATTAATATGGAGGCTTTAAAAGTTGGAGGCGATACTAGAAGAAGTAAAAAAGAAATAAACCCTAAAAAAGATAATGAATCTAACGCAGTTTCTGTTGAGGTTGTATTCCAATATAGAATGACAGATTATTTTGGTAATAACCCAGATATAGATACTGGTAGAATTGGAGGATTTGCTAGATTAGCCTACAACAATTTAACTTATACTAAGAAAATAGGTTTTGACATTTTCGATAAATATGGTGAACAGTTTTCTTTTGACTTAGAAGTGTTTGCTAAATATAGTCCTAAAGGTAAAAACTTAAACTCGATTAGAGCTGCGAGAATTACAAGAGACTCAGGTCCAAGTAACCCAATCTCTACATGGTATCAAGTTCAAAACGGTAGAAACATTCTGCAATAATCCTTCATTTAGTTAGATAATAATCTTGATATATAATAGAGACGGAAATATCTCTATAATAAGATTTAAAACTAAATGGCACAAATTACCAATTTTACAGTAACATCATGGGCCTCTGAGCAAGATGCATGGACAAATGGACCAGCAGCAGTATCAGGAGGTGGTGTAAATATACAAACAGTTCATTTTAATGAAAATGCAAATGGCGTATCTTTATCACTAGAGGCTGGTGACATATTGTATCTTGACCCCGCTTTTGTTGGTATTCTTAATGGAGGTGATAATTATTACTATTATGAAGTATCATCTGTTGGACATGTAGTACAAGTTGCTGCAAACGGTGTTGTAGGTGCTCCGGCAACCACAACCACAACAACTGCGCCAGTTTATACTTATACAATTTCTATACAAGATGGAAATGGTGCTACTATTAGTTCTATTAATGAGGGTTCTACATTTAACGTTGTAGTTACAGTAGATCAAGCTGGGCAAAATGAAACTCTTACAGCTACAGGAGCTGCAGACGAGTCAGATTTTACAACATGGCCTTTTGGTGCAGGAAACACTTCACAAGTTTTAGATTTTTCATCGTTAACTACACAGACTTTAACGTTTGTTATTGATAATGATACAACTACTGAAGGCAATCAAGATATTATTTTTACTTTAGATGACGGGACGACTGAAACTCTAACTATTATTGATTCGAGCGTAACTAACCAGCCACCTACATTAGGTAACGGTTCGTTTAGTGTAACTCAAAACAATAATAACGATTTTGTTAATATAGACCTGTCAGATCCTTCATTAGCAGACGACAATGAAAACGATCCAATGACATGGACTATTGTAAGTGGTCCTAATAATGGGTATTTAATAGACCCTGATGCTCCGGCAACTCAAATTGCAAATTATCCGCATGTTATTGCTAATTCAGCTCCTACTATTAGATATTACCCAGATAATACTGGTGCTCCATCGTCTACTACATTTGTCTTTAA
>Ga0098056_1000211_pt1 | contig 23552 bp, 18 predicted proteins | sample 17BtaG_FD_92583 | JGI IMG/M metagenome (GOLD analysis project Ga0098056, IMG submission 92583) | Marine viral communities from the Subarctic Pacific Ocean - 17B_ETSP_OMZ_AT15314_CsCl metaG | ecosystem: Environmental > Aquatic > Marine > Oceanic | place: Subarctic Pacific Ocean | collected...
AACTGGCTAGACAGGAAGAAAGGCAGCGTGCCCTTGTTGAGGACGAACGCCCAGCACGTCGCGCTCTTGTTGAAGCCGAACGCCCCGTACGTCGCGCTCCCGTTGAAGACTCTACTTGGTACGAAGACCTCGCTGCGGGTGCAGGGGCTGGTGCTGTTGGTACGTTTGAATCGGCTGCGCTTGGTACGGCTGCGCTGCTTGAGGAGGAGGAAGAACTAGCAGCCAGAGAAAAGATTCAGGGTATAGCCTCGCAATTCACACCTGAGTTCGGTGATCCTGATAGCTTTGCGTACACCGCAGGTACGGGTATAGGTTCCCTAGCGGCGTTCTTCTCGCCCCTTGCGCTTCCCTTTGTAGTTCCGGGGGGCGGTCTTGCAACCGCTGTCGCTGGGGGAGTAGGTCTGGCGGGAGCAACCGCACTCGGAGTAGCAGGTGGAGCCGGTGAGGCCAGCGAGCGTGCCCGTGCCGCAGATGCCACTGAAGACGAACGTAATACGGCAACACTACTTGGTGCCGGTGTCGGTCTATCTGAAATACTTCCGTGGATGAAAGTTCTGGGCCGGGTACCGGGAGTAAGAAATCTTCTTAGTAAGACTGATATTGCAAAGACTAATGACCTAGCTAAACAGCCTTCGGGTCTTCTGGCTACGCCTATACGTATCGCAGGGAAACTAGTCAAGAGAGGTGGAGCAGAAGGTGCCCAAGAAGTTTTTGCGGAGGTCGCGCAGGACGCCATAGAGAAATATGGGTATAACCCGGACCATCAGTTCTTTGATGGTGCAGGATTGGAAGAACTGAAGAAATCCGCTCAAGCGGGTGGCGTAGCAGGCGCAGTTGCACAAGCTGCAATTATGGCGTTTGGAGGTAGAAGGCGTACGGCTACCCCATCTGCTTCTGACGAGGTTACCGAAGGGACCGGTACCTTAGCTACTCGGGGCGAACTGTTTGATGAAACAGTTGAGGACGACATTGGTAGCCTTGTAGCTGCTTATGATGAGACTACAGGTCCTCCTGAAGCTATTCCCGAACAGAGGGAATTAGATTTCGGTTTAGACCCGGAACCGGTAGACAGACCGGAAGCCCCTAGTAGAGGGCCTACTCCCGCATTGGATGTTAGGGAACCTGCGACAGAAGAGGGTACTGCCGAATCCCAAGTTGCGGAAACGTCTCCGCGTAGGGTGCTGAGTGTAGCGCAGGAAGAACTTCGTGCACTTGAAGATATAGCAGCAGAAACAGACCCCGAAATCAGGGGTGCCGCGCTGGATGCTAAACGTATTAGCAAGGAAGACCCCGCAGCACTACCCGAGCGCATTGCTGCTGTACGTAGCACCATAGACGAAGCCACCAGAGCACTGCCTCCAGAGCAGACCGATCTGTTCTCTACACAGGGGGAATTAAACTTAGGTCCGTTGGAGACCCGCGAGTTAGACGACGCCACTATCGAGGAACTGAGTGCTGTAAGTGACGCTGATCTGGAAGGGGATAGATTTCTAACAGAACAAGCGCAACCCGAACAACCCCGGCCAGCACCTGAAGTAGTTGACGCTAAGTTCTTAGATGACCTTGGAATCCCCAAGAAAGGGAAGGCTGCTGAAGCCCTACGTAAGGACGTAGAAGGTAAACCCCTTAGCGCTCCTGAGGTGCGGGAGAACCTTACGCAGTTTGCTAATAACAGGCGCGTTGGGGCAGCTACCAGAGCGAACATCATCCGCAATATAGAGGGCACACCGGAAGGTCAGACAGACCTTTTCATGCCCCCGCCACCTACCCCTGCGGTAGCTCCAACCCCTGCGGTAGCTTCAACTCCTGAGGTAACCACTACTCCTGAGGTAGCTCCAACCCCTGCGGTACCCGTTACTCCTGAGGTAGCCACTACTCCTGAGGTAACCACTACTCCTGAGGTAACTCCTTCCCCTACAGGAAAGAAACGAAGAAATCAAGGGACTCAAGTACGTGGTTCCGATCCTTCTGTAACTCCTAGGAGAATACAGACTAAGAGAAGGATGCCCCCGGAAACGCCGCCCAGCAAAGTAAAGCAGCCTACGGAAGAGGTAGCCAAGAAAAAGGCTAAAGACGACGCAGCCGAGAAAAAAGCCGCAGCCGAGAGAGAAGCCGAGGAGAAAGCCAAGAGAAAGGCCGAGAAAAAAGCCGCAGCAGCTAAGAGAAAAGCCGCAGCCGAGAGAAAAGCCAAGAAAAAAGCTGAAGAAGACCTAACGCTCCCTAAGTATAGGGACCTCTATAAGACTTTAGGTGAGTATTTTGCTACACGATTCAAGGGGGTACGCAAGGAATACGCTACGAAGGAAGATATAGCCAAAGTAAAAGCTATAACGACAAGGCCGACGACGGCAGGTAAGGGAGCCCTAGCGTTAGCTAATACTAAGGCTGTCACCGTGCTCAATTCTCTCGACGGGTACTTTGGTAAGACCCCCCGAGTTAGTGATGCTGTTTCATTGGCTATATACGACGTAGTTACCAAACAACCGCAGTACAGACCGCCTACCGCCGACGTGGCCCCGGAAGAGAAAAATGCCATAGAGGCAGAAGCTGAATTTTTCAAGCATATGAGTGCTAAATCCGGAGCGCGTGTACTTGCTTGGGTCGAAGCTAATCTGTCCCCACAGTTCAATACGTGGGTGCGGGAGCAGCGGGAAGCAGTAGAGCTAGATATAGCGAGGCGCGTTGCTGAAACAGAAGCTGTAGATGCGACTCTTGAATCCGCGAAAAAACGGAACAAAGCCATTGCTCGCAAGAACAGAGCCGAGGCAAGGCAGAATAGGACAGAGGCAGAGCAAAGGGAGAGAGACGCTAAAGCCGAGTTCCTTAGACAACAACGTAGCGGGAAAGAGCCGGGGCCAAGTACAGCATATCTCGATTCAACCGCGGAGGAGAACCTAGAGACGTTAGATCTTTCTGATCCGGATCGTCAGAATCGGGCACGGAGCCCAGTAGATGATTACTATGGTTTTGATTTACCGAGCAACGCTCTCGGTGCCTTGAATATCCCCCTTCACCCAGCAGTTGTGTCTGCCTTGAGCCGAGGAAACCTCCGTACTGCGTTACTCACGCTTGCGGATATGGCTCCGAACACCCGTGTGCAGAATGTGGCGCAGAAGCTGGTTAAGGTTGTAGGCACGACCAAGGTTGAAATTGTACCCAACCTCAAGAATACAGCGGGTAAACGTTTAGCAGGGGTGTTCGATCCCACCACTAACACAATACGTCTCTCAAAAGCCGATGGATTAAACGCCCATGTACTACTCCATGAGATGGTGCACGCAGCCACGGCAGAGACGATAGCCAATAAGAAACACCCGTTAACCCGGAAGCTGCAGAAGCTCTACGACAGCGTTAAGAACAAACTTCCTGATGCCTATGGTATGACCGGGCTGGAAGAGTTCGTAGCTGAAGCGTTAGGTAATCCCAGTTTCCAGTCCGATCTTGCCTTAGTCTATCCTGATGGCAGTGCAGTAAGCGCACTGAAGCGATTCTTCAACACCGTGGGGAATTATGTACGCAAGCTGGTAGGTATGCGTCCTAAGCCTGTACTTAATCGTTCAGCAATGGCTGAGGCTGACAGGCTTATTGAGGGGATCTTATACCCTGCTCCGGAGAGTCGTTCCGGGGCGGAACTTGCGATGGACCCCAGAGGGGTTCTGGACGTAATAACCAGTGGCAAGGTAACCCCTCCGAAGCTACCCGAAAAGGATAGGTTCAACTGGTTACGTCGCGGTGCTGTAGGGGCTAAGGATATAGTACGTAAGTTACCTGCAATAGGTACATTTGGGCTGTTTAGTTTCCACTCTATCCGTGACTTCGCCGGGAAACTTAGTCCCGAGCTAGGGGCTAAAGCGGAGGCCCTAGAGAAGCTAATAAACGCTCAACGACGTAAGACGGAACTTTCCGATGAGCGTGTGGGTAAGGTCGCTAAGCACCTAGTAGAGTGGGTGAAGACTGCGACAACGGAACAGTATGTAGCCTTACGTGATGTTATCTACAGCCAGACTCATGGGGCAACCATATGGCAGGTAGATCCGACTTTATCCAGAAGCGCAGCGAAGAATAAATACGACGCTGAGAAGTTCGCCATATGGGAAGCCCAGCGTACTGATTGGGAACGCTTGGGGGATGATGGGCAGCGTACGTATAAACGTATGCGTAACGAGTACAAAAGACTGTACTCCGATCTCATCGCTACTATAAATGGACGGCTTGATGCGCTTAAAGATGGGGTAGACCCCAAGGACAAAGCTGCCAAAGCCGAACGGGCTCAGACTATAAAGCAGGTAAAGGACCGGCTAAACAAAGCCTTGACGGCATCGGGGGGGTTGGACGTGTACTTCCCGCTCCTGCGTTCCGGAGAGCATATCGTTACCTACGAATTAGTACCTGAAGCTGTAGTAGAAGGCGGGGACTCGTTTGTAATAGAACGCTTTGAATCAGCCGGTGACGCAGATGCTCATGGAAGAGCACTGAAGAATGACCCACGAGTCCGTAAGGTAAAAGTAACTACAGATGAGGAGTATTACGGTCCTGCAGGGCATAAGAAATATTCTAGGGATGCTCCCGATGGCGCACTCGTTAATGATGTGCTGCAGCTACTTGATAAAGGTAAAGTCCCGTCTGAAGTTAAAGATAGCGTCGTACAACTTTTTGTCGATGCACTTCCTGAGACAGCACTAGCTAAATCTTTACAGAAACGTAAAGGGACCTTAGGTTACATACCTGACGCAATCGAGGCGTTCGATAAAAAAGCGTTCTCCCTAGGACGCCAGATCGTTCGTATGCAGGAGACGGCGAAACTTAAAACCCTTGAAACCGAGATAAGAGAGACAGCCGCAGCCGTATCTACCACTAGTAGTTTTTATTTACTACCACTGACCCCGACCAAAGTTGCCGACGAGCTTATAAAGCGTTCTGAGTTTGCAAGGACAGGTGGGAAGAACAAGATCCTAGACGCCATAGCAAAACGGGCCAATCAGGTGGCTTTCCTAATCACTATCGGGTTTAACCCGTCTTCGGCTTTGGTAAACGCTAGTCAGGTACCTCTGGTTGGGCTACCTATGCTTGGAGGCAAGTACGGGTACGCAGAAGCGACTGCTGCTATAGCTAACGCCACCAGACTTGTGTTCACTGCTCAGAAAGGCGCTCCTGATGCACTTAGACGCCGCCTTAGCATTGCCCACGGAGTAGATGCGTTCTACGTAAAAGATGATAGCGGCAGGCTAAAACTAAGGACTGATTTAGATCTTAGTCCGGAACAGACAAGAGAATTACGAGAGATACAGCCTCTGGTACAGGGTGCGCTCGATCAAGGCATGTTGACTAAATCGTTCCTCCTTGACGTGCTAGGACTACATGAGGGGCAACGTCCTACCCGTAAGAAATCCGCTGGGGGTATGCTCGACAAGATGGTCGAGATGTCCGCTGTAGCTTTTAACCAAGTAGAGCGGTTTAACCGGCAGACTATGCTGGTCGCTTCGTATTCACTCGCTAAAAAAGATATAGCAGCTAAAAATCCTAAACTGTCCGCTAGGCAGGTGTCTGCCCTCGCAGTAGAACAAGCCATAAAGGACACCACTGAATATAACGGTGGTGCTTTCCTAGAGACTGCCCCCCGAATATCTCAGGAACACCTTGGGCGAGTAGCGTTCATGTACAAGACCTACGGTCTGAATATGTACTACATGATGCTCAAGACGGCGAGTGCTATGTTCAGAGGAGACCCTGCAGCGGCAAAACAAATGGCGGGTCTGTTCGGTACCAGTGCCTTCTTTGGTGGTATAGCCGGGGTGCCTCTATACGGGTTGGTTAGAAGTATGGCTGACCTGTTCTTCCTTGATGATGAGGAAGAAGACTTCGACAATTTTATGGCCCGTCTCTTACCCGATGTGGTTCGGACCGGACCTGTCAATGCTGCGCTAGGTGTAGATGTAGGGTCTCGTACGAAACTATCTGATCTGGTAATTGCAGAATCGAGGTTCGTCCCCAGAGGAGAAAGTCCTGACGATGCAGTAGAGAGAATGTGGTTTGAGACATTGGGTGTTGCCGGTAGCGTAACCAAACGGGCATTGCGTTCTGCAGAACTCTTCGGGGAAGAAGGGATTGCCTCTTCCCGAGCTTGGGAACAAGCGTTGCCTACAGGTGTCGCCAATCTGCTGAAGGCAAACCGACTAACGGTTGAAGACGGCTACCGGACCCGAAATAGAGATCTTATCTATGAGACATCTCTAGGCGAAAATTTTGCCCAGTCTATGGGGTTCAGTCCAACAGGTTATGTTGAGGTCCAACGCAGGACATCTCTTGCTGCGAAGATAGATGGAGCACTTACAGATAAGATGAACCGTCTCCGAAAACGTTACCGCATTGCGTTAAGTATGGGAGATATGGAAGCCCTAGATGAAGCCATGAAGGACATCAGGGATTGGAACGCCACGGAAGCGCAGAAGGATGCGAAGCTACTCATAACCATGAAGTCATTACGTAGAAGTGTAGATAGTGCAAACCGACTACGTAAAACCATGGACGGTGGGTACACGCCTCGATTCCCAAGGTACATAGAGCAGGCTACAAATTAAAAAACCCCCCTGTACCTAGTGGTAGAGGGGGGTAAATGGTTGGAGATAGACATGCTTTAACTGGCCGTCCGGTATTAATATATCACAATGTACGCCAGACTCTAATACCCAGTTGCTCCCCTTCTATTCTCGGTTCACACCTGACCGACCACCCTTTGTCTGAAATTACTTTCTTAACCTGTACTTCCGCTAGGTGAGTGTTGATGCACGGTACAAATACCGACGTGCCTATACTCATCCCATCCCAGTTAACAATGATCTGAACCCCATCAGGATGCAGGTCGAACGTTCGGAGTATTGGCGTTAGCATCTATAGACTCTACGTCGAACTTCATAATTATTACGTCAGACGACGGTAGCTGCATATTGGTCCCTTTAGTCAGTCGGACCTTCCCCCGTTTACCTTCGCAGTGTTTTATGACCTCGTTTATAAGGTGCGCGTAGTTAACTTGCAGAGAACCACACCATTCCTTGAGGGGTTTAGGCTTAACGTAGAACAGCTTAGTGTCAGTCTCGTATCGAGCAATGAGCTTCCCTCGTGCAATCTGCTCCGGTATCACTAGCTCATCCAATCCGTTGCCATGAACGGAGCGGTTATCCAGCGTGCTTTTGATCTGCAGAATGTAGCTTATATTTTCAGTGAAGAAATCATTCATAACGTCCAGCACTGATCTGCTCATACCCTGAATGTTGCTTTTATTCTGGGGGATCAAGTCAGACATGACCCATGAAAATACTCGCTTGGGATCAAAATTAATTAGTCCAGCCTTCTTCGCGATAATCAGCCCGGTCATACATGCTGTAATAGCAGAGGACCAGAACCGATTTTCTGCTGTTAGCCCTCCGTGGTTATCCACACGCTGCTGTACAGTCGTAAGTAGTTGGCGATACGCATCTAAATTTTGCATCAGGTGTTGTAGGTATATCGGACCCACTAGGCCATAGTTATCGTATAGCCCCCGCTCAAACTTATCCGTTATATTTTTATCCTTCACCTCGTCAAAGATCCGGTTCACTTTGCATTCCAACACCCGTTGGGCCTCGGCTTTCGCTGCGAGTTTATCTAACGAGATATTTTCTATGATGCTGTTGTTACCGGTAAACACCGCCAGTGTTTGCCACGGTGCCCCCGTGTACCGTTCAACATTTGAATTAGGCGACATCCGCCCCCGTTGCTTACCCCCGCTGAACTGATACACCATGTCGGAGGCTTCCTTCGGGCTCATGTTAGTTATCTCATCAACAGCTACAGGTATATTGTGGTACACCTCGGCTCGATTCATTTTGTAACTTAACGTGTCATCCTTCGTGAGCATAAGCTGCTCCGGATGGCCCCACACTCCGTTGATCGCCAACAGCATCGCTGTCTTACCTGTACCACTGTCATCGTTATGGAAATGAATAGCGGCACACTTCACGTTCATTAGTTCCATCAACGGACTGCCGAAACTAATACCCATAGCGAACTGCTGTAAGAGAAACCTATCGTCGTCCCATAGTTTTATGTTCTTTTTCCAATCCTCCAAAGTACCTTTTGGTTCAAACATCGGGAACAGCCCCATCGTCTGTACGGACGGCGGGTTAAACTCTATGCTATCGCGCATTACTTTCTGGCTACCCAGTACAAATGCACTGAGCGAATCGTCGGTCCACCCTAGTTGTTTATAGGCTTCCTCTGCGACACCTGTGGCTTGTAGTTCGTTTATCCAGTTAGTTGTGTAGGCCATAAGATCGTCTATCCGAAGTACCGCTACCCCCTGACTAGCAAGGGCTCGCCTCAATTCTTCCCTAGATGTGACTGCGCTGATTGGTAGTGTGAACTCCCGTACGCCATCTTGGGGGAGATGTAGCCGCAGCACCACTGACTCCCCGACTTCTGCATCCAATACACGCTTAACAACGTACAAATCATTATGATAAATCTGCCGTTCCTGTATTTCCCCGTCGTCATCCCGCTGCCGTATGTAGATACCTCCGTTGGCACCTCGCACGTACGGGGCCGGGTATTTCGGGATAGCGTACTCGTCCTCCACCGGTCCAGACTCGGTATATAGTCCGGTCTCCTCATCGACTTCGGCGGTACGTACGTTACGCCCAAGTGCTATAGGGGATTTTATCTTGCCCCAGTGAGGGCAATCCCCGCATACACCTTCGTTAAACTCATCGAATTTAGCGCATGTATACGGGCCTTTAATAAGGCTGACCTTGTAGGTGGTCTCTTCGGGGGAATACTCTGGATGGTTTCTGGAGATTATTTGAGACGCTTCAACGGAATCTTCGCAGAACTTTGCGATTGATAACCCCGCTCTCCACAGCGGCTCAACCATAGTCTCCTGATCTTTTATTATGCTACGTAGTTGAGCGCACCCCTTACCGTCTTTTATCTTCAGTAAAATATCTCTGAAGCTATACTTGAAGTTGCCTATGAGGTTATCCATAAGCGCACTTCGTTCTTCCCTCGCGGCAGGAACTGGTATCAGGTCCCGCCCAAGCAATTCAGAGAATGTATCGAAGTCTACTGGCTCACTGAGGTCTCCCCCGGCCAACAGTCCTACAGGCACCCCTGTAGTTTTTTTATAGTTGTGTGTGTCAGGCACTCGGAGTATGCGCGCACCGTCTGATGTAACGGCTGGGTCAGCGCCGAACTTATTATCTGCACATAGTCGTTTCAGATGGTCCGCAACAGGGAACCAGTCGTCATACGGGATAGCTTCTGTAAATGCCCAATAGACATGCACCCCGTACCCACTACTGAGTATGAATGGTCGGGGTAACTTAAACCGTGTACAGAACTTACGTAGGGCTCTTACTGCTTCGCCCTTGGAAGAGAAATCTTTACCGGGACCGCAGTCCAGATCGAGAAATAGCGATTGAAGTTGGGCTATGTTGTCTACCCGTCTTGATCCGGGTTCCCTAAACGTGGCTAGGGCGAAATAAACATCGTACCCCTGTTCATCAAATCGCTCGGCCTCTTCTATTAAATCTTCAATAGACTCATAGAACTTTTGGACAGGCTGCTGCTCTGTCCGTTTTGATGCAAACAGGCAATAGTGACCTGAATCACTAAGGACCGTCTGTAGAAATGTTATTGTGTGCACAAACCTGCTGTCCCCCGTGCTGCAATACGGTGAGTTTGTGCAGTAGTTGTTACGATTGGTGTCTTACCTACCGCACCGGGAGAGACGCGGTGGCGCACGACACACTTCATCGTAACTATTTCAAAGAGAGTGGTAGGGCGAATGACCTCCTACCAAAGACTGACGCTACTGCTCGCCTTTCCCAACTTGTGCGCCCTAGGTATAGAACGACCTCACGGGGGTTCAGTCGTCCCAATCGTCAATTATTGCAGCAAGATCTTCCTTCTCTTCCGCAGGCTTACTGGACTTAGCCTTCTTACGGACTACAGGTTCTTCAACCTTCTCCTCTTCGGCTTCCTCCTCTTCAGCCTCTTCTCCGAATATATCATCAGAGCCTTCAGCCACCTCTTCTACCGGTTTAGCTGTAAAAGGATTATCACTAGCAGTGAAACCCTCGACTTTACTAAACGGATTACGTTCCATCTCTGGGGCTAAATCAATAACCTGTATTGCGCGTAGCCGAAGGCTAACCCCATGCCCCATAGTCCCTGAGTATGGGACCAACTCACAGTGTATGTTCACGGTGCTGCCCGTTGTGAGTCTAAACCCATCAGGCAGTCTGTTGGTTTGAGCATCGTACCCCTGCGGTTTAGCCGTAGGATTACCTGAGTACGCCGCCTTTAGCTTGGCTCTCCCGATGAACTTACCGTCATCGTTCTTCTGCCATGTAGGCTTACTGAGGGCAGGCCAGCCTTTCTGCTTACGCTCGCCGTACGCGCTTTTCATAGCGGTAAACAGGGCCTTAGCGGTTGCCTGTGGCATGAGAAAATCCAGCGAGTACTCCGCGTTATCATCCGTTGCAGAACACGGTACGGATGAATTCTTACCAGTGTCGAACCGGTATGGCTGATCGAGTTTAGGGTAACGCGCTTCAACATTCTCGATCATAAATGTTGAGTTTTTTACTTCCGCCATGTGTCTAATCTCCGTTGGCATAGCCCCCTTCGACAACCGAGAACGGCATAGAAGAGGGTTGGGGTACTACAGTTTCAAACTGTAATAGTTTTTTAGTGTCCGGATCGTTCTTCAGATCCCGAACGTTATTGAACTCATCCTGCTCCAGTGGGCGCACCGCCCTGAAAAATAACTTAGGAGTGTGGCTACTTCGGTCAAACGACATCTGAGTCACTACACTAATCGCAGACACGTTCCTTGCTGCTAGGAATTTAGCGTACGCCTGTAACGGCATACCCGAACTGTCTGACCCAAACACGCTCGTCGCGGATAGTTGTAGGGCATAGACATCCTGATACTCATCCATGCTCACGACTATGCGCTGACTGTACCTACAGGCACGACCCCCATTGCTCCCAGACCCACGTATATCTTTAGGGCAATCTATACAACGCACCGCTTCCCGTTGGGCTTCCGGTACATTGGGGGATGGGCGTGCCGTATCGTCTGACCAGCATGTAGGCGCTTTCGGTGCAGACGGGTCGAACTCTCCAGCATAGTACTGCCGACTGACCGGTGCTGCATCTACGATAACGACATCTAACTCCGGATCATCGAATACATGGGTTTCGTGCCCACTATCAATTATCCGGAATTGATTGTCCCGTAGGCTCAACCGTTTCATTAGATGTCGTCGTCTATATTAATATCAGTAGCTACGTCACCGGTGATAGATTCCTCGCTGTCTTCCAACAGGGTCTTTTCTATCTTCGCTATGTCGAATCTGTAGGTGTTCCCCACCTTCAGATAAGTGCTCCTCGGGATACTCTTATTGCGTATCCATGTGCGGATAGTCGAGACACTAACGTTGAAGTGGTCAGCCACAGCATCAATCTGGGCAAATCTACTAGAGGTCATATCTTTTATTTCCTACGTACACTGACAGAGTATTCTGTGCTGGCGTTCAGCCCTTGTGGGACTAGCTCCTCATTTTCGGTGAGCCACTCCTTAATGTTGCCTTGGTGTACCCGCTTCTCCAGTAACTCAGGGCACCCGTGTTCCAGAATGAACTCATGGAACTTCTCCCAATCGCTCGTCCAAAATTTAGTTTTCGTGGTACGGTAAAACGATCCGGATTCAGTTTTAACGCTCGTTACGTTGTTGGCGTTACAGTGTTCCAACAGGGCGTCCTTGATCTTGTCCTGCTGGTCAATCAACCCTGCGTCTTTCTCCGTAAACGCACGTTTGAGTTTTTCACGCTCGTCACGTATACGGATAAACACTCTCGTTAGTGTATCAACATCGCAGTCTGACATCCTGCCCAACCGTTCTAATTCGTTGTAGGGCAGAGACTATACTAGCGTGCTCTACGCTAGTCAAGCAGATCTTTGTATAGATCGATGATTTTTGAGTGTACGTCGATTCTATTATCAAGCAGTGCGTAGACACGCGACTCTACAGGGGACCCCTGTAGTTTAACTACCGTGCATTTATGATCCTGCCCCGCCCGGTGCACACGGGCATTGGCTTGGGCATATGTCTCAAGGGATGCGGTCGGACCCCACCACACAATCGTGTTCGCTGCTGTCAGGGTAACACCGTGCGCTGCAGCTTGCGGTTGTATCAGTAAGACGCGAGGCTCTTCACTAGTCTGGAACCTGTTAAATATATCGGTTCTCCTCCGAGCGTTAACGGCCCCATTGATTACCTCTGTAGGTACCCCATCCGCAGTCAGCTTCTCATGCAGTAAAGATATTGCATGTCTGAACGGTATAAACACGAGTACCTTTTTACTGCTCTCTTCGATCACTTCCATCAACACCTTGTAGCGATGCTTGATGTCGAACTCCAGTACCTCTCCGGTGTCGGTGTAAATAGCCCCGGCGCTTATCTGAAGGAGCTTATTCATATTCACGGCGGCGTTGGCTGCTGTAACGTCCTCTCCCGCTGCTTGTAATATAAATTTATCTTTCAGTTGTTTATAATACGTAGACTGCTGCCGCGTTAGTTCAACCTTCCGGTTCACGTACACCATGTCAGGTAGGTCAAGGCACTCCTCTTTCGTGAACCGTATCGCTGGCTGCAGAGCATCGAATACTGTCTCTGTCGCGGTATCTTTAGGTATCCATTTGAACTGCGTAACTTTCACCATCACCTGATCGCGGAATGACCCAAAAAATCTAGGGACACCCTTTGGGTTCACCATCTTGGCGAGCCCATATGCATCAACAGGGGACTGAGCCGCAGGTGTACCTGTCATCATCCACACCCATACGTTTGGGCCAACGAGCTTGTTAAGGGTCTTCCAGCGTTTGGTCTGTGCATTTTTATAGTGGGTAGCTTCGTCCACGATAACCAGATCGAATCCACCTGCTATGAGGTCATCCAGCACCGTCTCTACGCCATCATAGTTAATGATTACGAACTCGGAGCCTTGCGCTATGATTTCTTTACGCTTGTTACGTGACCCGTGCGCTACGTCCACCGTGCGGTGCATAGCGAAGGTGAACAGGTCAGCTCGCCATGCACTGTCCATAATCGAGAGTGGGCATACCACCAGCACTCGACTAATAACACCCTTATTAAGCAGGTAGTCTGCGGCCCAGATTGCACTGGCTGTTTTCCCGGTGCCCTGCTCGTTAAAGCAGAACGCCTTTTGGTGCAACGTAAGGAAAGACGACGTAGTTTTCTGGTGGCTATACGGTGTGACGTTGCCCGACCACTTGTACTGCCCGAGAATGGGGGACGGTACATTTATATCTAGGTTCTTTAGGACACGAGTCTCATCGACGCCCCAGTTTACGACGACCTTATCACCGACTTTCTTACTCTTCGGGATAACCTCCGTTACTCTGTCAGGGTTCCGTAGCTTCAACAGCACCGCTGCGTTCTTAAATATTTCCATTATCTACGGCGACGTTTCGGCGGTTTACTGAGTGACCCGCCATGTGCACGGTTTGCACTGCGGCTTGCAATACGCACCCCATCGGCGTTAGATCCGCCCCGACTTAACGGCTTGTTATGGGATACGTCTTTGCCCTCACGGCGATCCGCTTTCCCGTTTTTGTTAGCGTCCTTACCGTTTTTATCTATCTTGCGACGTGCACGTTGACGTTCCATCCGATCAGAATGTTCGCCCCGTGCCTTCTGTTGCTGGTATTCTTTTTTGTAGTCTCGCCTACGCATTGTTAGTTCCTTCCGTTATGAGGGCATACAACCACCTGACAGTGATTCCTGCATAGCCCACTAGGTATAGGGTTCCAGACATCGTTGTCTGCCGCCGCTTGCATCGTCTGATAGCGAGTCAGCCATTTATCCCATAGACTGTCTGCATCAAATGAGAAATATTTTTCGCGTATGAACTCATCGCTCACTACGAACAAGAGTCCCGCGTTAATCTTTTTGACAGTAGGGAAATGTTTAAACGTAGCCATCGCCATAAGCTCTAACTGTCCTACGTCCGCGTATCGTGCGCTCTTCCCCGTCTTGTAGTCGATCACCCATGCCCTGTCGTCAGCCACGATCAACAGGTCTACGACGCCACGGAACCAAACATTTTTATCGAAGAAACCACAGGGCTCCAGATCTTCGGTGAGCCCCATTTTTAGTTCGCAATGTTTCTCCCCATACCTGTCCCGCAACGACTTCAAAACTGGTATCGCAAACGAGAACTTCTCGGGTATAGGCGTACCGTCCCGTATAAATTTTTCAGCCGCTGTGTGGAACAGATTGCCGTAACGGATGGCCTCTGTTTCAGTGAATGGGTACTCCCGTAGTATTTTTTCATGGTAGAACTGCTTAGGGCAGGTCTCAAAGCTCTTGGCTTTTGAGTACGACCACGGTGCAATCTTATGCGTTGTCTGCGGCTTCACCATATGATTTTCCGATTCCCGATTCGCATGTGATGGGCAGTCCAAGTGCCCATGCCGGGGAACGATTCATAGCGGTCTCGATGTAGCTCGTTGCGACATCAATCTCATCTTCCGGCACGCAGCACACGATAGAGTCGTGCACTGTAAGCACGACTTTGTACCGTTTCGCCACTTCCAACATCTGCTCACCGATTATGCAACGCGCCAACGCCTGACAGATGTTTTCCGTCACCTTGCCACCATAGATCTTGGTGCGGCCCCTACGAGTTTTATAAGAGAACTGCACACCTCGCTCACTCGGCTCGGCTTGAAGATCATCGTACCGTATCAGCAGTTGGTTCGGTAGCTTGATCCCGCTGTTGGCGCTATCCACTTGTAGTACGTTCGGTGCCAACGCAAAGTTTTCGTTGTTGTGCATAGCCTGCAACGCCCGTTGCGCGTCACGCCAGAACTGACTGATCTTCCAGTTGGCTTCCCGGTAGATATTTATGATTCTTCGTGCTTCATCTAGGCTGACGGACGTATCGAAAGCTTTTAGCTGGTCCTGAAATCGTACTGCCCCCATGCCATACCCGGCACCGAGAATAGTAGTCTTACCGACGAACCGCTGCTCCTTGGTGATTTCATCTTCAGGTACGTTATATATCCGTGAGGCCATTGCGATATACACATCGTCACCACGAGCGAATGCCTCTGTAAGATCATCCTGCCCCGCCAACCATGCCAACACCCGTGCCTCTATCTGAGAGGAATCGGCGTCGATCATTGTATGACCCTCAGGTGCAACGATGCTGTACTTCAGACGTTTACCGTTAGGGCCACGACTCGGTAGGTTCTGTATGTTCACCTTGTCGTCACCACCCCACCGTCCGGTATGTGCAGCGTAGTACCGCACAGGTATCGGTAACTTCCCCCGTTTTGCTATGTCGATGAACCGTTGGGTCCGCGTTTCTTCTAGGGTACTTTTATTACCTAACCTCGCGGACACTAGTGCTTGGACCTTGGGGTTGTCATGTTCTGCAAGGGCGGTGAACCCATCATCGGATTTCGCAAACGCGAACGTCTCCTTGCCCGTTGCAGGTGAGATCTTTAACGGAGGTTCGACACCCAGACCCTCCAGAAGCCCAGCGAACTTCTGGTTACTCATCAAATCTTCTTTAGCCACATCCGCACGGGATAGCAACTCATCCTTACTATCTCGGGTGCGTTGCAGGTGCTCTTCCAGCAGGGGCAGGTCCAGATCAACTACGGGGTCCGTGAACATACGCAGCGTCAGGTCGATTAACCGTAGTTCTTTTTTAGGAAACCCTTTCTGTAGGAATATGTGGAACAACTTGTACGTTAACTCTACGTCGTTGACGCAGTAGTCCCCGTATCTATCCAGTTCGGCAGGTGTGAAGTCCTTGCGACGTTTACCTATCGCGTCGTTAACTTCTAGCCCCTTCTCACCTATGCAATATCTCTCAGACAACGCCCTGAGACTTCCACCAACTTCCACCCCATGTAAAGCACGGGCAATGCAAAGAGTATCGGTATAGACCCTAGGATTAATACCAAAGCGCCAAGAGAGTATAGCCCCATCAAACAGAGTGTTATGGGCCAGTACCATAGCGTTCGACCAGTCGAACTCTGTGAAATATTTTTCAAGCTGAGTATGTGTACCCGATGCCCATTCGGTCGGTCCATTGTTTACCTTGACTCCTATGCCGATGGCTTCAAATCTAGGATCACGCACGTACTCCTCAGTCGTTAACTTACTGAGTGAATACTCCTTGTCGTAGTATGTTTCAAAATCTAGGGTTATTAAGTCCATTACTTCGCAAGCACCTCCGCGAGCTTCTGCATGTAGTGCTGCGCTTTCTGCAGATCAGAACTGTTTTTCTTACCCATCCTCGCGATGTACTTGATGGCGTTGCCCTTGAGGTACCCGACGAATTGGTCGTCGGTCATCCACGACTGCATTGCATCCCACGGGCGCACCGCTAGTGCAGTGTAGTGGTCCCCATCTACTTGGTAACTGTCCGCTGGGTCCGGCGGGGTGCGATAAAAGGCATCAACATGGGCTGTTTTTTTAGTGGAGGTTTTCCTACGAGAGTGTTTTTTGCGCCCGTTGTTTTGACGTTGAATCACGTAGATGTAGTTCCGGGTGACCTTTAGCACCTTCGCGGCTTCCGCCACCGTAACGTCTGGGTTAGCGTCCATGTACGCACGTATGCGATCTGCCTTGCTCTCTCCGTTAACGTTGTTGGTCATTGTCTCTCTCCTCTCTTATCTGTGCGCGTCTACGCATGTGCCGGGCATACCATAGGGATGCCTTAAAAAACCACCGTATGGGTGAATACTTTGGGGCCATATTGTGAGCTATGTACGCCCACAAAATAGCTTCCTCCCAATCGGTGCTACTTTTGTCCATGACCTTTGAATAAATCCAATTGGTCTGGATGAACTGTCTCACCTGTGAGGTGGTAAGTAACTTCTTCGATATTATTTTCATTGATTATTATTGCTATACCACCAGCGGCAGCGATGTCGGTTAAGTTTTTCTCCTGTAATGCAGTAGGTTTATTCTTACCGGCCTTACACTCTATACCGAAAAATCTACCGTCATAGCACCCGACAATATCGGGTACGCCGCTCTTACCGTATCCTCCGGTGACCGGGTAGAAGTAGTACGCTCCCAACTGTTTCAGTATCGAGGTAACTTTCTTTTTAACCTTGCCTTCTGGGGTCATAGGCAACTCCTGTGACATTTTTTTGTGTAGTTCTGACTCGTTAGCAATTGATGGGTGACTTAGGGGCTTCTGACTCGTTAGCGTTTTCTGGGTGGATTAGTCGTAATGACTCGTTAAGGGTCGTGGGGTGAATTGCACACTCTGACTCGTTCATTCATCGCGGGTGAATCTTTGATGATGACTCGCTGAAGAGGACTGGGTGTGTTTCCAGCTTTGGCTCGTTTATTGTTTTTGAGTGTGTCGCTTGTGTGCTGACTCGTTTCATAGCGCTGGGTGACTAAACTGTCGGGACTCGTTTTACGCTTCTGGGTGACTAAATGTCTTTGACTCGTTTAATGGATGTGGATGGCTTCCTTACTTTGACTCGTTTGGACCTTCTGAGTGGTTTAACTTCATATGGCTCGTTCGGCATCACTGGGTGACTACGATGGAATGACTCGTTTCATGCATGTGGGTGGATCGCTCTGTGTGACTCGCTTGAATCCATTGGGTGACTAGGTCCACCTGACTCGCTTGAGTGCGTTGGGTGACTTGCCGGTAATGACTCGTTTATGTTGTCTGAGTTATTTATCGTCTGGTGACTCGTTTTTACCGAATGGGCGACTATAGATCTCTGACTCGCTTTAGTTCATTGGGTGACTAGCCAACCATGGCTCGTTTAGTTGTCATGGGGAAATCAGTCAGAATGACTCGTTTAAGCTCCGTGGGTGACTAGGTGGTCCTGACTCGTTAGTAGATTATGGGTGACTCCTAAATCCTGACTCGTTTTGTAATCTTGGGTGACTCCGCTCGGATGACTCGTTCTATGAAGGTGGGTGACTCCGCTCGTATGACTCGTTTTCGGCTATTGGGGGAATACTTCGTTTTGACTCGCTCGACCACGCTGGGTGAATTCACGTACTCTGACTCGCTTCCATGGGTTGGGTGTCTACGTCAAATTGGCGTAATCCATCACGCTACCTTGTGTGTAATCTTGAGCTTGGCCTCGGAGTATTCTGGGGCGACGGGCAGTCCTTCCAGTGCACGCCACGCCTTATACAAATCGGTCAGGAATCGTTTGACCATGTAGCGCACTGCCATGTTGTGAACATGTCCCTTAGTTTTTTCTGCGTGGGCAGGCATGTTCTGTAACCGCGTCTTATAATTATCGTACACCTCGCGGTATGGACCCCCGGATTTGATAAACGATGAGCCCAGCACCCCAACCAGCTTCGTTTTCACGAACGGGTTGAACGAGATTCCTTTTTTGGTCTGTTCTTTGCCCTCGGCATCGGTGTATGTCTGGTCAACGAGATGTTCTTTCTGACGTGAACGACCCTTACCGTTGACGACATCGAGACCGGCATAAGCGTGAAGGCTCGACGGGTACTCGGCTTTATAAATATCGAACTGTGAAATAACTACAGCAGACATCATTGGACCGCAACCCTTCACGTCCTCAAGGAACACCTTGTATATTGGGAACTCCTTGACCGCCTGTTGGATACGCTTCTCCGCATCCTGTTCCGCTTCCATCAGGCTGTCATACATTTCTATCAAGGCGACTTCCGAGAACGTGGAGATGTGACCGTCCTGTTTGAAATTGCGTGGGGTCAGGCGAGCCACCCCATCCGTTATGCGGGTATAAGAACGGCGCAGGTTCTGCAGCAACAGCTTCGCGTCTACCTCTAGTTCTTCCTCGGACTCGCCGGGGTTCTGGCCGATCTTGTCCTTAAAATTCGCCACCACCGCGTTACCGATCTGAATGCGATTACGCTGAATCGTATAGAAACCGTTAACGAGGGACTTGAGTACTAGACTGTCTATATTCATTTTTCTTGCTCTCCGAACTGGTATCAAATGTGAAGTGCCCCGTTGGGCCAACGGGTGGGGCGGACCCGCTCACACACCTGAAAAATCAGGCTGGCCTAGAGATCTACTGGCTCGTAAACACAGAACACATCTGCGCTGAGCCGTCTACCTATACCCTCAATCTCCCGGTGCTGAGACGATTCAGGAACTGCGAACAGTGTTGCCACTGCGCGATGCATCCATACAGGTAAATCATTAATGTTTGTGTAATCCTTCAACCCCTGCTCGTCACTACCGAATGTTGTTGTACGAACGGTAATGTTGTCGGGGTTGAAGGTTACGTAGTGGATCGTACCGGATTCAAGCATAATGTGTCAACTAGTACGGGGACCCGTAGATACACATGTTGTCCTCATTATGGCGGTAGCCCCAACCGGGCATTTCGGTCTCATCCTCTAAGGAGTAGACCGGTAGCAGTCGGTCACGGAAAGACACAGGGACCTGCTGCAACAGGTCAGAAACTTCTATCAGTGCCACCGGGACCGTACGTAGTCGGGCCACTTGCGGTAGGTACGGTGCGTCCGGATCAATGACCACCTTCTGGGTCAGTCTGGACACATGCGCCCAGTCCATGTCTTTGCTCCAGTCCTCCGCGTTGTCCCAGTTCCGCGCCCCGTACACTAACTGTCTGCGATGTCTGAGTAATGATGGCGGTTGATTAGGCGCTTGCATCGCGTTGACCCTATTGACCACTAGCAGCTTCGCGCCCTCGGGGTGCCGGGACATAACAAACGTCATAGCCTCGGGAGGAGCCCCGCTGATACGCTCCAACTCCAGCACCCTAGAAAACTTACCGGCTAACGTACCGTCTGAGGGGACGTAGCCCCCCTGTATTGCGTGGTACAACTCTTTGAGGGGAGGTAGATCGAACACAGGTATTTTCGAAGAGATACCGTAGTAACTCCCGTATTTAGTGTTGGGGTCCTTGGACCCAAAGATAAGATCTTTTACAGCATCGTCCAGCAGGTCCGTGTTCGTTCGTTTGTTCGCCCCCCACGCTAGGCCAATGTCGTATAGCATCCGAGCCGCGATTGCTTCATCGGGCTCCAAGCGTATATTTCTAGCCAGAATATCCTGTGCGCGGCTCCACTTGTCGGTGCTGTTAATGTAGTGCCCTTTGCTAACGGGGTCGTAGCGGTAGTTGCGTATTCGATGGGAGTAGACCTGCCACCGTTTATTATTTATCCGATCATCTACTGTCACCGTGGCAACAGTAAAAGGTTGCCCCTCAAAGTAGACAGAAAATGCTACCGGCGATGTCGGCCCACGGAGTCCAGACTTCGGAACAACCCGTAGGCGTCCGTCCACGTTACACGCACGGTAAATAAACGACACCGTATCTACGATGCGGTCGGTCAAGATCCAGTTAGGATACGTCGGGGAGTGTCGGTGCTCGTAGTCTAGGATTTCCTTTATCCACTCGATGCTCCATCGGGATGAAGGGTCACCGTCCCAGAACGCAGGTGACTTAATCCTAGACGCATGTATTGCATCTGAAACAGGGGTGCTTGGGTACTTACGATCTGCTGCTAGAATGTTGTTAACCATACCCATAACTAAATGCTCTCTTCTGTGTGTGAATTTTTTTCTTGTATCTTGGCAAGCGCACCGGGGTTCTGCGCCCGTAGTGCATCCTCGTAACCAGTAACATATGCGTCGAGCCGGTGATGCATAACCTCCTTTGCGAGTGGCAGTCGAAACCCTCGGGGGGAATCAACCGCACCTGTGAGGTTATCCTCGTACCATAGGTGCCACTTGCTAGTGGGGCTGTCGGCTATCCGCTCCAACTTATATACACGGGTGTGGAAGTACCCCTCGGTCGTCCACCCACTCCGCTCTGCCATATCATTGAGGTAGTCGAGATTCCTAGTCAGTAAATAATCAGGGATCATGATTCATCATTCCTTTATGCGGATTCGTTTAGCCGAAGGATCGAAGTCCATGCTCCATCGTTCTTCGTCAAGTGTCCCAACGGAACCCCCATCTTCATCCTCCTCTACCACCACCTTCTGTATTCGGATGTCGTCGTCTTGAACCTCCAGCACCTCAAAGAGGTGGTAGTCATCCCACGTATGATTGAACTGACGGTTGTCCAGTTGAATGTCTCTGGCCTCTATGGCAGCTTCGATGGCGGATTCCGCTGAGACCTCAACAGCCCACATAACTCGGTATTCTTTTCTCATGTCTCTCTCCTAAAGCATTATGTCGGCATCGGTGACGTGGACTACCTTGCCCACAGTCGGATGCGCGTCTTTGTTATTGATGACCACCCACAGCACCGGGCAGTCCCAGTTACCCCAGTCACCGTCGTATATATCTCCATCGGTGAACACAACTACAGCCTGAGGTTTTACCTTGTGTTTGCGAAGATACTCGGGCACTACTGCCACTGTAGTACCACCACCGCCTAACGGCTTGGCCGTCTTAGCGATGTTGTCGTAGTCGGCTGGCTCGTAGTTCTCCAGCGGCCACACTTTGGTATCCCAGTACGCGATGCTCACACGCTCTGGCTTGACCTCTTTGCATATCCCAGCCACTTCCGACATGCACCGGGTGAACACGTTGTCCATCCACATCGATGCCGATGTATCAACGGCGAGCACCAGCGGACCCACCCGCTCCGATATACCGGATGGTAGATATATTCTGTGAGCCTGATACCGGCGGTTGGGTCTGCTGAACGTACGGGTGTCGTTGCCTCGCATCGTGCTACGGGTGAAGTCCCGCATCACCTCTCTGTAATTAATTTTGGGTAACGTCAGTTCGTCAAAGTCCAGCTCGCCTGCCTGACCACTGACCTTGCTTGCAACAAACTTACCCTGCCGTATAGCGTCATTGATCTTGCGCTTGATCTCCTCCTCTTCGTCAGGCGTACGCCCGTCGAAATTGTGGTCATCGAGAGGTACGGGTTGACCATCATCGGTACTGGAACCACCACCCCCACCACCCTGACCACCTTCGCCATCATCTTCGCCATCACCTTCGCCATCACCTTCGCCATCACCTTCGCCCTGCTCGTACAGGTCGTAAAAGATCTCTGGCACAGACCAGCCCCGGTACTTCTCGTCAATGCATAGCCCCTCGCATGGACGCTCGACAAACCCCGGATAGTTGCGTAACGTATCCTCGATAAACAGGTTGTCCCAAAAGTCCATCGCCATGTTGGCTAACATTGGGTTGAGCTTCGTTAGATGTTTATAGGCAAACATGTGCTGCCCTAACTCGTGCCCGTTCTCGTGGCAGACCAGATAGCGCAACTGCGCGTCGTTGAGTCCTCCGATGAACTCCCTGCCGTAGAGCGTGAGGTAGCCATCGGTACAGGCAGTTGCCACATCATCGACTACCCGATCCTCTCCCACCATGACAACAGCGTTCCATCCTGCTGCCGCCTCATGCTCTATGATCTGTGCCTTCGCCATAGCGATACGTTGCACAGGCGAAACATTCATTGCTGTATTTATAAGTGCCATTGTTGTTCTCTCCTTATGCGAACAGGTGCTTGTTAGCCATGTGCCAGTCGCCTGCACCCTTGGCGCTGGATATAAAGTCACGACGCTTCCGCCACTTGTCGATAGCATCGGTGGAGCTACCCGCCTTCGGTTCGTTGCGCGTTGCTATCATCATGAACAGCATCTGCACCTCGGCAGGCAGTCGGTACATGTACGTCATCCACTGGTCCACCCAACTACGATCCACTGCGGCAAGCGCCTTGAATAACAACAGGTAGTTGGCGGCAGGATTCGATGAGACAGGAGTGCCATCGGGGTCATCCTTGATCTGATCAAATGAGACGAGATCATCACCCAGTCGGACCATCGCCATGAGTGCTTCGCCAGCGACCTCACCCACCGAACCATTCACCCCTGCGGATATGATGCGGTTGGCGCTTGCGACACCTATCCGGTCCACGAGTGCGGCACGACCCTTGAGAACCGTAGACGCACGCTCCGCACTACGTGGCGAGAAAAATTTCTTACGTGTGGACTGCGGATGGTAGATGTACGGATTGGACTCGGGATCTGCGTGCTCTAAAAATATATCTGTGACTGCTGGAGTCTCCTTGATGAACGTCAGCATGGTGGTGTCCCAACCATTGGCTGCGCCGTACACGAGCAGGTCATCCACGGACAACGGCTTCATGAAGATTTCCACTACCCGGTCGTTGAGGTGGGCACCGATCTCATCACCCAGACCCTCGGCCTCCAGATTCGACAGGCCAATCACGTACGAACCTTCCGGCAGGTGGTAGTCATTCATCCTCTGCTCGTTCACCGTGTCGCCTATAGTGTTATGGCACGCCTTCGGAGCCTTCCAAATCTCGTCAAGGATAAGTATCACAGGACGCTCGGAGTCGAACCCCAACCCGGCGCGTGGCGTGAACTTTACGAACTTCTCCTCTTTGAGATCGTTCAGGTTGGCAGGCATCGACAGATCGCCTTGGTCCTGCATACCTGCACAGTTGATGATTATTACGTCATGGGTGGGCAG
>Ga0098056_1000212_pt1 | contig 23543 bp, 36 predicted proteins | sample 17BtaG_FD_92583 | JGI IMG/M metagenome (GOLD analysis project Ga0098056, IMG submission 92583) | Marine viral communities from the Subarctic Pacific Ocean - 17B_ETSP_OMZ_AT15314_CsCl metaG | ecosystem: Environmental > Aquatic > Marine > Oceanic | place: Subarctic Pacific Ocean | collected...
AAAGATGGTAAACATGTGGTTTTCAGAGATTATTTTGGGGATAATGTCTTAAAACCACCTAAGGAAAACTTTATGGTACCAAAAATTGATATCCTAAAACTTCCAATACGATTCATGGACGGATCGTCTATACCCTGGGCTAATAGAGTGAATGAATTAGCCTATAACCCAGAGTATCAAAACTCTATTGCTATGACTGCAAGTGCATATGCTGCACGAGGTCATAAAGTATTAGTGGTTAGTGATAGAGTAGACTTCTTAAGAAACTGTGCGGAACTCACTGGTGACGACGCGGTTTGTGTAACGGGTGCAATCCCACACGAAGAAAGACCAGACATAATTAAACAAATATTTGAGGACAAAAACATACTATATGGTACTCAAAGTATTTTCTCTGAGGGTATTTCGTTAGATATTCTTAGTTGCTTAATTCTTGGTACACCAGTAAATAACGAACCTTTACTTACACAGCTAATTGGAAGAATTATTCGTAATTATGACGGAAAAAAGCAACCAACTGTAGTGGATATTCATTTGATAGGGAATACCGCAAAACGACAGGCCAACGCACGACTTGGCTACTATCTTAAACAGGGCTATGAAGTATCAACCCTATAATAACCTCCAAAAAATACTACTTGACAAGAATCTTAAATTTTGATATAATATAATGATAAAATATAATTTTTTTAATGGATCATATATAGAATTCTTTTCAGCATCATCAGATGATAGCAGCAAATTAAGAGGAGCGCGAAGGGATGTTTTATATATAAACGAAGCAAATAATATTACATTTGAAGCATTTAATGAATTATCAATTAGAACTAGATTAGAAGTTTTTTTAGATTTTAATCCATCTAATGAATTTTGGGTGCATGAAAATTTGCAGAATGATCCTGATGCTGATATGATAATTCTCACATATAAGGATAATGATGCATTAGATCAAAGAATAGTTAAAGAAATAGAGAAGGCAAAAGAGAAGGCGAAAACATCTAAATTTTGGGAAAATTGGTGGCGCGTATATGGTTGCGGTTTGGTTGGGCGATTACAGGGCGTTGTTTTTTCTAATTGGCAGCAAATAGATAAAATTCCTGATGATGCAAAATTAATTGGAATAGGGATTGACTTCGGATATACGAATGATCCAACAGCTATTATTGAAGTTTACAAATGGAATGAAAAGCGAATAGTTAATGAATTATGTTATCAATCAGGATTAGTTAATTCAGAAATAGCAAAGAAACTTCCTAATGGTTTAATATGTTATGCAGATTCCGCAGAACCAAAATCTATTGCTGAAATCAGAATGCATAATAAAATGATAAAAGGCGCAAAGAAGGGAAGGGATTCAATCATGCATGGAATTCAATTAATGCAATCGCAGGATTATTTAATAACTTCTCAAAGCATTAATCTGATTAAAGAATTAAGGGCCTACATTTGGGATGTAGATAGAGCAGGGAAAACATTAAACAGGCCCAAGCCTGGACTAGATCATCTCATTGATGCATTGAGATATCATGAAAGCGAATCATTGAGCAATAAAAATTACGGCAAATATTTTATAAAATAGTACAAATCAAGAAAAAAACGTTTATATATTATGGAAGCAAATATCCAAATACCTACAAAATTAAATGAAATATCATTAGGAGATTACCAAAGATTTATTGAGGTATCTGAAAAATCTAATGATGATAATTTTGTATTTGAAAAGATGATAGAAATATTTTGCAAAATTAAATTAATGGAAGTTATCCAAATAAAATGGAGCGACATCCAATATATAGCAGGAAGGATAACAGAAGCATTTCAGGAAAAGCCTAAGTTTATTCCTAGATTTAAAATTCAAAATATTGAATTCGGATTTATTCCTTCATTAGAAGATATGAGTTTTGGAGAGTTTATAGATCTGCAAAACAACATGGAAAAGATTGAGGATTTTCATAAGGCAATGGCAGTTCTTTACAGGCCAATAACAGAAAAGAGAAAGGATAAATATGAAATTGAAAAATATGTTTCAGCAGCGAATTATTCAGAGGTTATGAAATATGCTCCAGTAGATGTTGCATTAGCAGCAAAGGTTTTTTTTTGCGATTTGCAAAAAGAATTATTGAGCAGTACAATTATTTATTAGAAAAATCTGATGATGAAGAAGGATTCGGAGACTTTTCGCAAAGAATTCAGTTTGCAAAACAATGGGGTTGGTATAGTTCAGTTTATGGAATCGCAGCAGGAGATTTACAGAAATTTAGAATCGTTACAAAATTGCCCATACATGATTGCCTTACCTTCCTCACTTTTGAAAAGCAAAAAAGAGATATTGAAAATCATGAGATGCAGCGACAATTAAACAAAAATAAAAGATGAGTTATTACAACATTCTAACAAAAATTAAAACTGAATTAGATGCAGATCCTTTCACAAATACAACAACAGAGGGGGATCTAAACGCGGTTGACTTGGCGAAGCAAAATATTTATCCTTTAACGCATATAATAATAAATAACGCAACATTTAGAGGAAATATAATTCAATATAACATGAGTATATTGGCAATGGATATTGTTGATTTTGATAAGGATGCAACAGTAGATAAATTTATTGGAAATGATAATACGCATGATATTTTCAATACTCAAATATCTCTATTGAATAGATTATACGAGAAGTTAAGAAGAGGAAATTTATATGATGATAATTATCAGATTGAAGGAGATCCATCATTAGAACCTTTTACAGATCGTTTTGAAAATACTTTGTGCGGTTGGACTTTAACAATGAATATAATTATTCCTAATGATATGACTGTTTGTGATGTTTGATAATAGCGAAATATTAGAAACGATTGAGAAGTTCAAGAACTTAGTTATTGAAGAAGCAAAAGGTAATCTTCAAAAAAAGAATGCATCAGGCGATTTATCTAATTCTATAAGAGGAGAAACAAAGGTAATGGCTAATTCAATCAGGATTACATTCGATATGGATAAATATGGATGGTATCAGGATAAGGGAGTAAGCGGAAAAAAAACGAAATATGATACTCCTTTTGAATATACTGATAAAATGCCACCGCCTAGAGCATTGGATAAATGGGTAATTAGAAAAGGAATAGCGCCAAGAGATGCATCAGGAAAATTTAAAGGAAGGAGCATTAAAACAGTAGGCTTTAAAAAATCAATAACTTTTTTAATTGCAAGAAGCATTTTTTATAAAGGATTAAAGCCTTCATTATTTTTTACTAAGCCTTTTCAGAAGCATTTCAAAACATTAGGCGAAGAACTACAAAAGAAATACGGATTGAGCATGATTAAATTATTTGATGATATTATGCAGGAAAGTTTAAAAAAATCTAAAACTAATTAACAATGGCGAATATATTTGCAAGATCTCCTTATATTATTGAAGTAGATGAAACATCAGTTGTTGGATCTCAATTAGATCTAACATTTTATTATCCTGGAACTTCTCCAGGAACAGCGCAATATACTTTAAAAAAGAAAATTCCATCATCTAATGATCTTAAAATGTATTATGATATTTCTCCTTATTGCAGGGAGTATTTGAAATTCACAACAAGGCAGAGCATTATCGGAACGCTTCCATCAACATCAGCAATTGCAGCATCTAACAATAATCAATATGTATTATTAAGAGTTCAGAGATACAAAGAAACAACAACAGGCCAATATGCGCTTTTAGATACAACAACTAATTATTGTTTTGATGGATATGGATATTATTCAGAGGGAAGCAATCCAACGAATTCAGATTATATTTTTAATGGATCAAAATATGCAACATTAAAAGAAGGAACATATAATTATAAATATTCAGCATTAGGAAATCCAACAGTAAATCAATATGATAGAGCAGGAATTTTAGGAGTATATAATGCAGCATCAATTGATTCTGTTAGATACACTGATTTAGTAACAGGCGGAACAACGACATTTTCAACTCCATTTGCATCAGGGAATACATTATATGATGTTCCTGCGGTTTGGGCAGGTTATTATGCCAATGGAAATAAATTAGAAATTTGGCAATCTATTGGATCTCCTTCTGCTGTTCTTTTAGGCACATGGTATTTTAAGCCTGTTTGCGAGCCTAAATATACTCCTGTTATGATTGACTTCATAAATAAATTTGGTTATTGGCAAAGAGAATGGTTTTATAAAGCATCAAAAAATAATATAACAGTTCAGGAAACGGAATATAATTTAATGCAATCTAGTTCATTAAGCTATTCAACATTAGAGGGCCAAAGAAGAGCATTTAATATTAATGGTCAAGAATCGATAACATGTAATACAGGATTTGTTGAAGAGGATTATTCAGAAACAATTCAGCAGATATTATTATCAGAGAAAATATTATTGGATTCTTTGCCTGTTACAACATCAACAAAAAACATTGATAAGATAAAAGGAATCAATGCAGATAAGCCAATTAATTATCAAATCAGTTTTAAATATTCATTTGATGCAATTAATTCAGTTATATAATGAAAAGAAGCATTCAAATATATGTAGAAGGAGTTAAATTAGATTTATTTAATGATGAGCAAATTAATGTTAATTCGACTGTTCAAAATATCCAGGATATTTCCAAAGTTTTTTGCGACTTCTCTCAAAGTTTCTCCATCCCTGCAACAGCAAATAATAACAAAGTTTTTAGCCATTGGTATGATTCAGACGTTTTTAAATATAATGGAAATCAATTTGATGTTAATATTAGAAAGGATGCGCAAATAGATATTAATTTAACAGCATTCAGAACAGGCAAGATTCAACTAGAGAAGGCGAATCTAAAAAAGGGAAAGCCTGAAAGTTATCAGATAACATTTTATGGAGATATTACAAGCCTAAAAGATAAGTTCGCAGAAGATTTATTATCTGATGTTGATCTTTCATCATTAGATCATTTATATAATGGAACAGAAGTATTTAACAGGATAACGGATAATTCAACTAATTATGATGTTAGATATCCATTAATTTCTTCAAAACGGAATTGGGTTTATGGCGGTGGATCAGCAGATGATATTACAGATACAACAGGAAGGATTGATTATCTTGAATTATTTCCTGCGGTAAAAATATCATCTTTATTTTCTGTTATTGCTTCTAATTATGGATTAACTTTTAATGGAACTTTTTTATCAGATCAAAGATTTACGGATTGCTTTTTATGGGGAAAAACAACAAGCGCCAATACGCTAGATTTTATAACGCAGCCAAAAAGAGTTGATTTTATTTTAGGTTATGCAGATGCAGGAATTATTAATGTTCCTTTTGATTTTTCAAATGACACGATTTCTTATTCCGATCAATTCTTTTTTTTAGCTACTTCATCATATCCATCTCCATATTTTAACAGAAGATTCAGAACTAGATTTACAATTTATGATATATCTTCGGCATCAGCAACATGGTATATTGATTTATACAAAGATGGAATTCTTTATTCAACAACGCAGGGAGCAGGAAATTCTAGTCAAACTTATACGCTATTAGAGGAATTAGTAACTCCTGGATTGAATTCTACTTTATATATGGAAGTTCGAGCATCAGAGCAGATGAGTTTTAAGTCTAGGGTTTATTCAGATGAATTATTTGATTACAATGATACATCAACAACAGGAGTTCCAATTATTGGAACAGATGTTTATACCGTTGCATCTTATGGGCCAACTCAAACATTAACAGGAAATTCAAATCTAGCAGGGTTCGTTCCTGAAATGAAGGTTTCCGATTTCTTTTCGGGAATATTAAAAGTATTCAATTTAACTTGTTATGGTACAGACATAGATACTTTTCAAATTGAACCTTTAGATATATGGTATCAAGTAGGAACTGTTCATGATATTACAGAATTTACAGATATTGATTCAATTAATGTTGATCGCGTTCCTTTATACAAAAGTATTAAATTGAAATATCAGGAAAGTGATTCGATTTTAAATAAACAATTCAAAGCATTATTTCAGAAGAATTATGGTAATGATGATCAAGAATTTTCGTATGATGGAAATGATTTTAATGTTCAGCTTCCATTTGAAAATCTAATGGGCCAAAGATTTGATAATACAACAACGCAGGTTGCGTATGCATTAACAGAAAACTTAGATCCATATACGCCTAAGCCTTGTTTGTTTTATATGTATGAAAGGCAGGCAACAGGAGTTAAATTATATAATGGATCATCAGTTGTTGATTTAGTTAATTACATGCCATTTGGACAGGATCTTTTATATAATGGAGTAGATAATTATTCTTTAAATTTTGGGCCTGCAATGAGTACATTTTTATTACAGCCTGTTCAGAACGGATTAACGAAAACTTATTATTTTAGCTATCTGTTAAATCTTTATGATCTACAAAACAGATTAGTTTCAGTAAAGGCAAATCTACCAATTTCTTTATTAACTACATTAAAATTAAATGATCGTTTGATTATTAGATCAAAAAGATATGTAATTAATGAAATGAAGAGTAATTTAACATCAGGAGATGTTGATTTTACTTTGCTTTTAGATTTCAGGGATATAATGCCAACATCAGTTATTCCATCTCCATCAGCCGCAGGATGTGTTGATGTTCCTATTAATCTTCCAAATGGAGTATGTTCCGCAGCAATTGCAACATCAACGCCAGGCGTAACAATAACGCCATCATCAGTAACTGCATCACAAATCATTGAGGTATGCGTTCCTGCAAATGCAAATCCTCAAACTTTATTAGTTACAGAAGATACAAATTTATTATTTCCGCCAATTCTTTATAAGTATATAAATACAGAAGATAATTTCAGGATTCAAACAGAAGGAAGCGCAAATCAAACAATAATTTTAACAGTTACATTTACTTATTGTAATGGAACAGTAGATGATCAAACAATAGTAATACAACAGCCATGATTGAAAATATATTAAACATGCTAAAATTGCATGAACATTTAGGAGAAACAGAAAATATTGAAATAGCCAAAGGGAAATATAAAATTTATAGAGGGATAAAAGATTTATATAAGCAGGAGAAGAGAAAAAATTATTTCAAAAAAATAGAAAATGGCAGAAAATTATAATTTAAATATTGAAATTACTGAAAAGGGCGTTGAGGAAATTCAAGGCAAATTTGATAGTTTAAGAAAAGAAATAGACGAAACAGAAAAATCAATAGAAAAACTTTCAGAAACAGAGGGCAAAAGTTTCCAGGAAAGAAAACATAATGCGAAGGTTGCTGATGAATTGAGAAAAAAATTAGCAGGGTTACATTTGGAATATGATGGATTAACTAAAATTCAAACCGATTATAACAAGGGATTAAAAAATACAGGCGAAGATTTGGGATCTTTGCAAGTTCAGATAAACAATTCTACTAGAAGGCTAGAAGCATTAACATTAGCAGGGCAGCAGGGATCAAAAGAATTTCAGGATTTAACGAATCATGTTAAAAATTTAAAAGATGCGCAGGAAGAAACTAAAAGTGTAATAAAAGGAACAACAAAAGAAATTCATAATTCAGGGGATGCGGTTCATAAATTTGAAACAGCAGCTGAAGGCATTGGCGGAGCATTAGAGGTTGGCGCAGTTGCTTTAAGCGCATTCGGAATGGAATCAGAAGCAGTTGAAGAAAAATTACTTTTAGTTCAGCAGGCCATGTTGTTGTCGGATGGAATTAAAAGTGTTCAAAAATTTAGTGAAAGTTTTGGTTTAGCAAGTAAAGCAACAAAATCATTTACACTTGTTCAAAAGGGATTAAATTTAGTTTTAGCTGCTAATCCATTTGCTTTAATGGTTACGGCAATTGTTACTATAATTGGTTTATTTGCCGTTTTCACAGATGCAGTAGATGTTGTTATTGCTAATTTAAAGGCAGTTTCTGATTGGCTTGGAATTACAGATTCAGAAGCCGAAGAAATGGCCAGCAAAAGAGAAGCAGAAGCAAAAGCAGCAGCACAACAGGAAGAATTAGCAAGAAAGAGAGCTGAAAGATTGCATAAATCTAAAATGAGCGCATTAGATAATGAGATTAATTTAGCAAGGGCACAAGGTAAAGACACAACCGAACTACAAAAGAAAAAATTAAAAAATGAAATAGTATTAAAAGAAGCAGCACTTGCAACTTTATTGGTAGAAGAAGCAAAAATAGAAGCATATAGGGCACAACTTCTTGCTATGAGCAAACAAGCAGGTTTAACAGGTCAATTAGGAAGGGCAGGTTTAGAAGGACTTGAAGAACATAAAACTAAATTAGAAGATACAAAAGCTGAAATAGAAAAACTAAAAACCGATTTAAAAATCGTAGATATTGAAGCGAAAAAATCAAGAACTAAAACAAAAAGTTTTGATAAAAAAGATACAAAAGAAGAAAAGGCAGAAAAGGAACGTATAAAAAAAGAAAAAAAGGAGTTAGAAAATGAGCGTAAAAGATTGCAAAATTTGCAAAAATTAAGAGATGATTTTGAAACTTCTTTAGAAGCGGAGACGGATATTGCAAATAAAAGATTAATTAGTGAACAGGAATTTGAAATACAATTAGTTCAGGATAAATATTTTAATCTAATAGAGCAGGCAAAACAATATGGATTAGACACATCAGTTCTTATAGAAAATCAAAGAATTGCAGAAGCAGAAATCAATAAGAAATATGAAGATGAAGCAAAAGAAAAAAAGAAAATAAAAGATGCTAAGGATAAGAAAGATGCGCAGGAATTAGCATTGGCAAAGGCACAAATGGCGATTGATGGATTAAGATTAGTTTCAGATGTTGCACAATTATTTGCAGGGAAAAGCGAAAAGGCCGCTAAAAGAGCATTTCAGATTAAAAAGGTTGCTGATATTGCAGAAGCAACAATGAGCGGTTATAAAGCAGTAATTTCAACATTTGCAAATGCTCCAGGCGGCCCTGTTCTAAAAGGAATCGCTGCAGGATTAGCAGGAGCATTTTCAGCAGTTCAAATTGGAAAGATTGCATCAGCACAATTTGGGGGTGGCGTAAAAGATGTTGATTCTGATATACCAACAGAAGGAGATGTAGCAGCAGCAGCACCGCAGTTTAATGTTGTTGGAGATACAGGAACACAATTAGCACAAATACAGCAACAGCCAATGCAGGCATTTGTTGTTTCAGGAGAAGTTACAACAGCGCAAAGCCTAGATAGAAACAGAATACAAAACGCAACAATTTAAAAAATTAACGTATTTAAATCATGAAGATAGTTGAATTAATATTAAATGAATCAGATGAAAAGGCAGGCATTGATGCCATTTCAGTAGTCGAATCTCCTGCCATTGAAGAAAATTGGATTGCATTAAATAAGCATGAAATTGAATTAAAAACAATTGATGAAGAAAAGAAAATTTTAATGGGATTAGCATTAGTTCCTCAAAAGCAAATTTATAGAAGGAACGAAAAAACGGATGAAGAATACTATATATATTTTTCAAAAGAAACAATTAGAAAAGCATCTCAATTATTTCTAAAAAATTCTAATCAAAATAATGCTACTTTAGAACATCAAACAAAAATTGAAGGAATGAGCATTGTTGAATCCTGGATCGTTGAAGATGAGAAGAAGGATAAATCAGCGCTTTACAATTTTAATGCTCCTATTGGATCATGGATGATTTCAATGAAGGTTGATAATCCTGAAATTTGGTCTAAAGTGAAAAAATCAGAAATTAAAGGTTTCAGTATAGAGGGTTATTTCGCAGAAAAATTAGAAGCATCAAAAATAAAAACAGATGATGAAATTTTAGCAGAATTAAAAGATCTAATTTTAGAATATGAAAAAGAAGAGAATAAAAAGCAGCAAAAATAAAACACAAAGTAAAACTTCTCCAAAGGGCGGAATTAGAGGATGTTTATGCGAAGATAATACTTATCATCCTGATTGCTGCGATGGAACAATTCACGCGCAGGGAATCGGTAAAATTTGAAGATAATACGACAAATAAAAAAAAATACGTTTATTTTAAAAAAGGAAATAAAAAATGAATACAACAGAAATATTATCAAAAATTAAAACTCTTTTAGGAGTTGAATCAGAAGCGGTTTGTTTAGCGCAGATGAAATTAGAAGATGGATTAACTATTGTTGAATCAGAAACATTCAAAGCAGAAGATTCCATTTCTATAATTACAGAAGATGGAAAGGTTGCGCTTCCTATTGGAGAATATAAATTAGAAGATGGAAGATTGATAGTTATTAAAGAGGAAGGAATTATTTTTGAAGTTAAAGAGGAAGAGGAGAAAAAAGAAGATGAGGAAGTTAAGGAAGAAGTGAAGGAAGAAGTTGAGAAAGAAGTTGAGAAAGAAGTCGAAGCAAAAGAAGCAACAACAGTTCCAAAAAAAATAATTGAATCAATTACAAAGGAATCATTCTTTTCAGAAATTGAAGCATTGAAAACTGAAAACGAATCTTTGAAAAAAGAATTAGAGGATATTAAATTAAAAGCAGTTGAGGAAAACAAAGAAACTAAAGAAGAAACATCAGAAGTTGAATTAAAAACGGATGAAGAAGTTACTCCAATAGTTCATAATCCTGAAAATAAAAAAGAGATTGAAGGATTTAAATATTCTCCAAATAGAATGGAAACTACTCTAGATAGAGTAATGAAAAAACTAAGTAAATAAATTTTAAAATAAAAAAATAAAAAAATGGCAAATCCAGTAACAACAGGAACAAGTTATAAAGGCGAGTTCGCAGGAAAATATTTATCTGCAGCACTTTTAAGCGCATCAACATTAGACAAAGGTCTAATTACAGTAATGCCGAATGTGAAACATAAATCAGTTTTACAAGTAGGAGCATATAGTGATATCGTTGCAGATGGAACATGTGATTTCACAGCATCAGGAACATTAACTTTGACCGAAAAAATTATTGAACCTCTTGACTATCAGGTTAACGTTGAATTGTGCAAGCAAGATCTACATGATACTTGGCAGGCAGCAGAAATGGGTTTTTCTGCATATTCTAATCTTCCTTCTTCATTTGAGGATTTCGTTTTGGCTTATACAGCATCTAAAGTTGCTGCAAAAATCGAATCTAATATATGGGCAGGACAAGTAGGAACAGCAGGCGAATTTGAGGGATTTTATTATCTAGCAACAGCAGGCGGATCAGGATGCATTTCAGTAACAGGAACAACAGTAACTGCAACAAACGTAATTACAGAAATGGGGAAAGTAGTAGATGCAATACCTCAAACCGTTTATGGGAAAGAAGATCTTTTAATCTACGTTGCACCAAATGTTGCACGTGCCTACATTAGAGCATTAGGCGGTTTCGTTGCTACAATCGGAGCGAATGGAGTTGATAACAAAGGAACATCATGGTATTCAAACGGAGATCTTTCTTTCGACGGAATTCCAGTTGTTGTGGCGCAGGGGCTTCCTGCTTCTTCAATGATGGCAGCGCAAAAATCAAACATGTTTTTTGGTACTGGACTGTTAAATGACAGTAATATTTGTAAAATTTTAGACATGAGTGACCTGGATGGAAGTCAGAACGTGCGAGTAATTATGAGATTTACAGCAGCAGTTGCAATGGGTATTAATTCTGATGTAGTTATTTACGCTTAAGACAAATTAATTAAGGGCCTGAAATATGGCCCTTTTAGTATAAATTTTTAAAACTTAAAAAATGAGTTGCGACATAATCGGTGGCAGGACAGAATCCTGCAAAGACGCGGTTTCAGGTTTACATTCGGTTTACCTTATAAACTTCGGAGATTTAGACATTCCTTCCGTTTCTACTTATGGAACAGGAGATAATACAGATCAAATTACAGCTATAACAGGCGGAACAACTAGCTTATATAAATTTGAATTAAAAGGTGCGAATTCGTTTGAGCAGGCTATTGAGTCAAGTCGTGAAAATGGTACGACATTTTTTACTCAAACGCTAACTATTCAATTGAAGCGCCAGGATGTTAAATCTACAAAAAATGTGAAACTGATTTCTTATGGAAGACCGCGCATAATAATTCACGCTAGAGGGGATCAATGGTTCATGATGGGATTAGATCAGGGTTGTGATGTTTCAGCAGGTTCAATTTCTAGTGGAACGCAATTAGGAGATTATAACGGATACTCGTTGACTTTTACTGCGCAAGAGGAACTTCCTGCGAACTTTATTAACTGTTCTACGCAGGCAGAATTAAAAACATTAATGGGCGGATCAGTTGTTATAACTACTACATAAAATATTCCTTTATCCTTATATTTTCATATAGCTTAAAGAGGGGGTTTTTTAAACCCCCTTTTTTTATTCCAACAAATTTGTAATTTTACGTTATCTTATTATGATAATTTTAAAAGTAGATTCAAATCCTCAAACATTTAAGTTTATTCCTAGATCAAAAACTTATGATGGATTATTCATAAGAGATGAATCGGAAAATATAACTACTGAAATTACAATTGATAGTAATGCATCTAATGATTATTACGAAACAATAACAGCGACATTTTACAGCGCTTCCCCTGCATTTACTTTAGTTGAGAATAGATTTTATCGAGTATTAATAAAAAACGGAACAGAGATCATTTATAGAGATCGAATATTTGTAACTAATCAAACGGATCTTTCTAATTATTCTGTTAATAATGGAGTTTATAATTCAAACTCTTCAACAAATGAATTTATAATTTATGAATAATAATACGCATATATTAAATTTAGCAGCTTATGAAGCGCCTGAAATAGTTGAATCAACTAAAAGAGATTGGGTTTTATATGGAGATGATAATTCTTATTTCGATTTTCTTATTGATGCTTATAAAAATTCAACAACTAACAATGCAATAATTAATAATATTTGCAGATTAGTATATGGAAAAGGATTGAATGCATTAGATGCTTCAAAAAAGCCAAATGAATATGCGCAGAGCATCATGCTATTTGATAAGAATGATATAAAAAAAATTATCTTAGATTATAAAATGTTGGGCCAGGCAGCATTTCAAATCCATTATTCAAAAGATCATAAAAAAATTATTAAGGCATTGCATATTCCTATCCAATTAATTGCGCCTGAAAAGTGTAACGAAGAAGGAAAAATCGAATCATACTATTATTCTGATAATTGGAAAGAGGTTAAGAAATTTCCGCCTAAAAGAATTCCTTCATTTGGATCATCAAAAGAGCAAGTAGAAATTCTTTGTTTTAAAAATTATACTCCAGGAATGAAATATTATTCCGCAGTTGATTACGTTGGCGGCATTTCTTACGCAACATTAGAGGAAGAAATCAGCGATTACTTGATTAACGATGTGCAGAATTCTTTCAGTTCAACGAAGGTCGTAAATTTTAACAATGGAATACCAACAGAGGAGCAACAAAGGATAATCAGTTCTAAGGTAATGAATAAGCTAACAGGCGCGAATGGTCAGAAGGTAATCGTTTCATTCAATGCGGATGATTCTGCAAAAACTACAATAGACGATATCCAACTTAATAATGCTCCTGAACATTATCAATATCTAGCGGATGAATGTATGCGGAAAATCATGGTTTCACATAACGTAGTTTCACCAATGTTATTTGGTATAGCATCTAAGAATGGATTTGGAAGCAATGCAGACGAATTAAAGGATTCCTCAATTCTTTTTGATAACATGGTAATTAAACCAATTCAGGATGCAATATTAGATGCAATTGATAGCATTTTAGCATTTAATGATATTTCTTTAAAATTATATTTTAGAACACTGCAGCCTTTAGATTTTAAGGATCTAGAAAAAACAACAAAAGAAGAAATTATAGAAAAGGAAGGCGTTAATTTAAAGGATGAACATATCTTATCAGATGATCAAAAAAATCATATCCTGGATAATTTAGAAGGAGAAATTATAGATGAAGAGGAATGGGAATTAGTTGATGCAAGAACAGTTGATGAAGATAATGAAAGCATTGAAGAATGGGCCAATAAATTAATAAAGCCTAATAAATCAGCATTAACAAAATTAGCAGATTTCATTAAGAGTTATCCTAATAAAAAATCTTCTTTAGATAAGGACATTTACAAAGTTAGGTATTCTTATGAAAGAATAGCAAAGCTAGCAAGTTCTAGCAAAAGCAGAGAATTTTGCCAAAAGATGGAAATTAGAAATGCAAAAGGCGTAAGATATAGAAAAGAGGATATAGATCAGGCATCTTTTCAGGGAGTTAATAATTCCTTCGGACATAAGGGAATGAATTATAGTTTGTTCCGTTTTAAGGGCGGTATTAATTGTTATCATGTATGGAAAGAGAATCTTTATAGATTAAAGAAAAAAACGGATGGATCTTATTATAAAGATAAATCATTGAGCAGTTCAGAGGAAATTTTTGAAGTTCCTTATTCAGTTAATCCAACAGGAAAGAATGATTCAGAGAAAGCGCCTATTAACATGCCTAATAAAGGAGCATATCCAACAAAATAAAAGATAAAAGAAATGGCAGAAGCATTATTAATATCAAGATCAGACATAGTTAAATATACTTCCATGAACGGAAATGTGGATACAGCGAAGTTTATACAATATATTAAGATTTCACAAGATACGCATATTCAATCTTATTTAGGAACAGATTTATTAAAAAAAATACAGGCGGAAATAATTGCAGGAACATTAGCAGGAGATTATTTAACTCTTTTAACGACATATATTAAACCCATGCTGATCCATTATGCAATGATGGAATATCTGCATTTTGCAGCATTCAGCATTTCAAACAAGGGAGTTTATAAACATCAGGCAGAAAATTCAGTTTCAGCAACAACAGAGGAGATTAATGAATTAGTTGCAGCAGAAACAAAAATCGCAGAACATTATGCTCAAAGATTTGTTGATTATATATGTAATAATTCAAGTTTATTTCCTGAATATAATTCTAATTCATCTAATGATGGAGATATGTTTCCTTCTTCTGATGTAAATTATTCTAATTGGTATTTATGAAAGAGGTAATAACTAGAAAACCAAAAGAAAAAAACATTATTAAGTTAAAAAAATATTTGAGAAAACATGGCAGAAAAGAAGATTTCAGGGTTAACAGCAAAAGGAAGTAATTTAGAAGAAACGGATTTATTTATTATATCGAAATCTGATGGATCAGGAGGATATGATACTAAATCAATAACAGGCGCTGAATTAAAAAACTTTTCAATAAATACTCAAACAGATGCATATACTTTTGTTTTAACTGATGCTAATAAATTAGTTGAATTAAATAATGCTGCAACAAAAACTTTCAGTTTGCCATTAAGCGGATCGGCAAATTTTCCTATTGGAACAGAAATAAAAGTTGCTCAAATAGGAGCAGGTCAATTAAGAATTGCTGCATTAGCAGGAACAGGAGCGCAAACATTAAGATCATCAGGCGGCAAAACTAAAATTGCAGCGCAATATGGAGTTGCTACATTGATAAAAAGAGCAACAGATGAATGGTATTTATTCGGAGATATAACAACTTAAAATTAAAATTATGAGCGATTGGGGTCAAGGCGTAGTAAATAATACAATAGATTGGGGAAGAGGTTCAACTAATAATTCAATTAGTTGGGGATCTGTTTATGCAAATTCTCCAAGTGGAGATACATCACTTGAAGTTTCAACGCCAAGTTTTACAAATGAAGATTCGATAAATTTTTCAGGTGTTGATAAATATGCAGAATGTGGCAACGTAACAAGTTTAAATGGTAGTGCAGTAGCAAGTTGGTCGTTTTGGGCGAAACGTGATGACGTAACAAATAATGAAGTTGCAATTTCACAAAGTGGAGCAGGAACAGATCGACAATTTTATATTAGATTTATTGGAAATAATCGAGTTGACGCATATTTAAATAACTATATAATGTTTAGAGATACTTCTTTAAATGTAACATTTGCAAACGACACTTGGTATCATATTGTTTTAACTTATAACGGAAGTAATACGCCAAATTCTGCAAAATGTAATTTATATATTAATGGTGGAATAGAGACAAATTCAACTGGTTACAATGAAACTACGTTAGACAGTTCAACAAGTAATTTTAACATTGGAAGACACCAAAGCGGAGCATCTTCTTATAACAATTATTTTGATGGAAACATAGATGAAATAGCATTTTTTGACAAAGAACTTACACAAAGCGAAGTTACTGCAATTTATGGTGGTGGAACGCCAACAGATTTAACAAGCCATGCAAATTTAACTGATTGGTGGAGATGCGGAGATAATAATGGCGGAAGTGGAACGACTTTAACAGCTGCTGTTGGTGGAGTAAATGGAACTTTGTACAATTCTGCAAGTTATGAAGAAAACGTACCAACTTAATAAAAGATGATGAAAACGAATTTTAAAATATACGCTATAATTAGTATTGATGATTTGCCAAAAGTAGATTTTAATCAAGTAGGGCAAACAAGTAATGAAACAGTCAGGAGATCAGTTGATTTTACAAAATTCATTTTATCCTGGAATGATGTACCAACATTTATTGAAGATGAAACTATCGTGCCTATTGGTCAGTATGACCATGCAGAAATGCTTGAAATAGTAAAAACGGAAGAATGGGAAGGAGATGAATAGAGGGCATATATATATATTTGGATTGTTGGTGTTTTGTAGCGCTATATTAACGGGAACATCATTAATTTTAAATTCTCCTTATTATAAATTATTTGGAGGAATTTTAATTATTGCATATACAGTTTTACAAATGTTAGTTGGAATAGAGAGAGATGAAAGAGAAAATTTTTAATGTTAGTTTTAAGCAATTTTTAAGAACGCCTTTTAGTGTTATTTTAATTGTCGTAATTTTAGGATTTGTTTGGTTAGGTAAATATTTACTAACTTCAAAAGAAAATGAATTGCTAGAAGCGAAGGAAAGAATAAAAGAAGGGGATGAAGAAAGAAAGCACGATAAAATAATTTTGCAAGATATAGTTTTTGAAAAAAAAAGAAATGAAGAATTGAAAGAAAAATGAGATGGAAAATAAAACTATCATAATACTAGCTATAATTAGCGCAATAGGATCATTTTTTGAGCCATCCTTTCAGCCTAAAAACAAAAAAGCAAATAAAGATGCTACAACATGCGAAGCGGAGCATTATATAGATTCCATCAGGCTAGTTAACGATAGTCTATTACACAGCCTTAAAATGGAAAATAAGGCGCTTTTAAAAGATAATACAAGACTAAAAAGAAAACGTAAATATTATTTAACAAAAAATGGTAAGAAAATATACAGATAAGGAATTATTAGATAAAGTAGAAAATTTAAAAAGTTTTAAGGAATTTCCAAAAGGATATTGGATATTAGCGGTAAGAAGCAAAGCAGATAAACCAAACAAATTTGATGATAAATTCTATATTTATAAAGAGAAAGAATTTATAACAGTAACAACAGGAACGACAAATCCAGGAACTAGCATTCTAAAAGGCGGATTTAAAAGATATAATAGAGTAGGCGCAGCCGTTGTTAAATCAAACGAATGGTATTATAATATTTATAAATACGGATTGCATAGAGGAAAAATGCCTGCATTAAGGCAGAGCAGCAGAAAGCCAATTTTATATTATAGAGATGGGGATATGGATGGAAAAAGCGAAGAGAAGGGAAAAATTGAAAGCGGAGTTATTTATACAAATTTTCATGGATCAACTTATCATAGAGGATCATTATTAGAAAGAGATAATATAAACGGATGGTCGGCAGGGTGTTTAGTATGTAACAAAAATGCTGAATACGAAGCAATAATAAAAAGATTAAAAGATAGCAAACAGAAATATTTTACTTTATGTTTAATAAAAGAATTTTAATGAAAATAGGCCAAGAATATAAAAATTATAATGAATTAAAAGGTTTGTTTACTTATAAGGTAAAAGAAATAAATGATAATATTATAACAATGGACTTAATATATCCTGAATCTTGGAACGTATCAAATTATAAAACTTTTTTTGATATTGTTTCTGTTCAAATGTTATTAGAAAAAATTTAAAAATAAATAATATGTATAAAATGAAAAATGCACTTAAACCAATAGAGGTTAATGTTGATACAAAGAACTTTGATGTTCAATTTGTACGTGATAAAAAGAAGAAAAAAACCTATATCGAAATAGATACAGATTCGGTTGATATTGTATATCAGCGCAATGGAGATGTAAAGATTTTTAAATTAGATACAGAAAGCGACATCCTGGATATTGAAATAAAAACGGATAAGGATGGAACAACAGTTGATGTTTCTTCAAAAGTTAATTGGATCGGAAAAGTTGTTGCATGGTTTTTAACTAGAAAAGCGAAAAGAGCAGCGCGAAAAGCGAAAAAATGAAAGTAGAAAGAATTAGTAAAAATATAGCACGTTTCACTATTGAAGAAAAAAGCGTAAAATTAGCAATACTTTCAGATTTACATTGGGATAATCCTCATTGCAATAGAGAATTATTAAAGGCGCATTTGGATTACTGTTTAGAGCATAATATAAAAATTTTTTTGAACGGAGACGTTTTTTGCCTGATGCAAGGAAAAGGAGATCGCAGAGGAAATAAATCTGATGTAAGGCCTGAACATGCTTTTAATAATTATTTTGATTCTATTGTAAAAACAGCAGTTGAATGGTTTGAACCTTATGCGCATATTATAACATTAATTGGGTTCGGAAATCATGAAACTTCGGTATTGAAGCATCAAGAAACTTGCATCATTTCACGTTTTGTTGATCTTCTAAATTATAAAACAGGATCTAAAATTTTAACAGGCGGATATGGCGGTTGGATATGGTTTACCTTTAATAATGATGAAGCAAGAAAATCAATAAAATTAAAATATATGCATGGAGCAGGTGGCGGTGGTGCAGTTACAAAGGGCGCTATTAATCTAACAAGGGCGTTAGCCATGTATGAAGCGGACATTTTCACAATGGGCCATATTCACGAAAACGCAGCGCGAACAGATGCAAAAGAAGTTTTATTCACAAATGCAGGAGTTATTGAAGTAAAGCATAAATATATCCATAATATGATTACGGGAACTTATAAAGATGAATATGCTGATGGATCAGAAGGATTTCATATAGAAAAGGGAAGGCCGATAAAGGTTCTAGGCGGAAGAATCTTAGAAATTCAAGTTAAAAGAGCAGTAAAAAATAAAATAAGGAAAACTTATTGTTATATAGATAGTCATCAGTTTCCATTAATTTAATATTCCCCAGGATAATTATTAGATTTTATTAAATATTTGGCCTTGTTTTATGCAGGGCCTTTTTTATTTCTTGATGTTTTTTTGTTAAAAAGTTTGTTTTATTGTTGAAAATTATTATATTTGTATTATAGTTATTAACATTTAAAACATAAAACATGAATTTAAAACAAATCAAAAAATCATTATCAGAAGGAAAAAAAGTATTTTGGTCTAATGAAAATTATCAAGTAATACTTGATCTTATTACTAATGAATATTTAATAAAATGCATTCCAAATAATCACATTATCGGATTAACACATAAAAACGGAACAACATTAAACGGAGAAGAAAACGAATTTTTTAATAAATAATAAAACATGAATAAAGAAGAAAACATCAAAAGAGCATTCCATGAATCTCAATATTGGGGAGCATGGTTAGAAAAACAAAGAAGAGAATTATCAGATAATACAGCGCAGATTTCAGGATCTAAAAAATATCCTATTGAAGCAGGCGCATTATCTTCAATGCTTCAAACAGCAATAGGAAAATTAAATCAGATAGAAAATTTACTTAAAGAAATTAAATAGATATGTATAAATTAATATGGAAGCAGGAAATTATTGATGAAGTAGATAACAAAGAAGAAGCAAATATACTAATGCAGGAATATAATTTGGCATATAAAGGCGGAGTAACAATGAGATATGAAGAGGAAGAAAAAATTAAATCCTGTTATTGTGGACAGGAAATTGAAAGCGGAGAATTTTGCAGCCGAGAATGTGCAAAACATTATTTTAACGAAATAACATAAAACAATGATAAAATTTAGAATATTTTTAGAAGAATTAAAACAGTTACCAATATATGAATTTTATTGGGAGCGTGAATTTAGAGGAAATTTTAATAAAAAATTATACTTAGAATACTTAAAAGCTAGGGAAGAATGAAAGTTTTAATAGGATGCGAAGAAAGTCAAGCAGTAACAAAAGAGTTTAGAAAGTTAGGCCATGATGCTTTTAGTTGCGATATAATGGAATGTTCAGGAGGTCATCCTGAATGGCATATTAAAGAAGATCTATTAAAGATAATAAGTAATGATTGGGATTTGTTAATCGCATTTCCGCCATGCACTCATTTAGCAGTAAGCGGATCAAGGCATTTCCCTCAAAAAATAAAAGATGGAAGGCAGCAGCAAGGAATAGATTTTTTTATGGCAATTGTTAATGCTCCAATTGAAAGAATTGCTATTGAAAATCCTATCGGCATTATGAGTACAAAATATAAAAAGCCTAATCAAATAATTCAGCCATATGAATTCGGACATAAGATGCAAAAATCAACTTGTTTATGGTTGAAGAATTTACCAAAATTAAAACCAACAGATATTGTTGAAAAAGGAGAATTCAAAGAATGGATTGATCCAAAAACAGGCAGAAAAAAAAGACAATCATTGTGGCAATATGAAGCATTTCAAAAAGCAAAAACACCTGAAGAAAGAAGCGCTTTAAGAAGCAAGACATTTCCAGGAATAGCCAAAGCAATGGCGGAACAATGGAGCAAAGGTAAATTTTTAAAACAATTAGAATTATATTAATTATGAAAGTATATAAAATAACATACAAAGAAAAGGATCATGCAGGCATTTGGAGAAAGAAATTTTCATTGAGATATGCGAATACAGAAGATGAAGCAGTTAGCCAAATAGATGCGCATCATTCAATGATCATGCAAGTTGAGTTTTTAGGATATAGAGTAGAAAAGAAATCAAAGGATTCAGAAAAGCAACATGTTCAGGATGATTTTTATAAAAAATAATTATATTTAGCAGAGCATTTTTCATTTTGCAAATAAACAAATGAATGATTAAAAATAAATCATAAAATGATTAGAATTTAATCAAATAGAAAAAAACACTTAAAAAAAATATATGAAATTACTTATCGAAGAAGAATTTTTAAATAAGGTTCTAGATGTTATTAATGAATATGAATTAATAAAAAAAGATCGAAAAGCTGCAAAAGTATATCAAAGAGCATATTTATATAATTATCTTTATTCAAAGGGCATGACTCTCCAGGAGATAGGAAAATTATTTAATCGGAATCATGCTACAATCATGAACGGATTGAAAGTTTATAAGCTAATGATTGAAACAAATAATAAAGGATTTGAATTTGCAGTAATACAATTAGCAAATGAATTAAAAGGAGATAATGTATTTGATGATCCATTAGTTATGGATATTCACAAAGCGTTATCCATGAATGATTGCAGAGCATCAAAGAAAATTTTAAGAACTTTGTTTAAAACTTTAACAGGAGTAAGCCATAAGAAAATAAATAAATTAATAAATAAATAGAATATGAAGAATAAAAAATCTTTCATTTTATATGCAGATATTCATTCAACAGTACAGCATTTAACAGATGAGAAGGCAGGAGAATTATTTAAGATTATCTTATCTTATGTTAATGATGAACATCCTGAAATTAATGATTTGCTTTTAAAAATAGCATTTGAACCTATTAAACAACAATTAAAAAGGGATCTAATCGTATGGAAAGGAAAGAAAAACATCAGAGCAGAAGCAGGAAGAAAAGGCGGTCTAGCAAAATCTAGCAATGCTAGAAAAAAAAAGCAAGGCTTAGCAAACTTAGCTGTTAATGATAATGTTAATGTAAATGTTAATGTAAATAAAGATATATATAGAGAATTTTATCATCTATCTATTTCAATGGATGAATACATGAAATTATTAGAAGAATATAAAAAGGAAAATATTGATGATGTATTAGATAGCATTCAAAATTACAATCAGAATAAAAAATATAAATCCTTATATTTGACTGCAAAGAATTGGTTAAAAAGAGATTATAAAAAGCAGGAAGCAACAGAAGATCCATTAGTTAAATATGTTAAAAGCCAAATGAATGATAATAAATAAAGGAGCATCTAATTCATATTTAGAAGATTACAAAGCAGGAAGAATTAAATTAGGATTAGGAATAGATACAGCATTGGATGATTACCTTAGATTTAAAAGAAAGCAATTAAATATAATTTTGGGCCATGATAACGTTGGAAAAACATATTTTTTTCAATGGTACATGCTAGTTCTAGCATTAAAGCATAAATTAAAATTTTGTATTTGGTCAGGAGAAAATCAGCCAGGACAAATATTAAGGGATATGGTTCAAATGTACAAAGGGAAGCATTTTAAAGATTTAAGCATTCAGCAGATAAGATCAGCTTCTGCATATTTAGAACAGTTCTTTACATTTATTGATAATAGAAAATTATATAAGCCTAATGAATTATTAAATATTTTTGAAGATGTTGAATGCGATGCATGCATTATTGATCCATTTACAGGATTAGATCGATCAATGACTTATGAAGGAAATTATAAATTCTTGAATATATGCAGGCAATTTTGCAACATAACAGGAAAAACAATTTATATTGCATCTCATCCAAATACAGAATCAGGAAGAAGCGGAAATTTATATCCTGAAAATCATGAATGGAAGGGCCATCTTAAACCGCCATTAAAGGATCATATTGAAGGTGGTAAGAGTTTTTTAAATCGTTGCGACGACATGGTCGTTATCCACCGTTTAATCAAACATGAAACAATGAAATATGAAACAATGATATCAACGGAGAAGATAAAAGATAAGGATTCAGGCGGATCATTAACGGAATTAAATATGCCATTATTATTTAATTTTAATTCAGGATTAGGATTTAAAATTCATGGAGTAGATGCATTAGAAAAATATAGAAAATGAAAACTTGCACATCAATAAGCGGAGGAAAAACATCAGCATATATTGCTGCCAATTATCCATCTGATTATAATGTATTTTCATTAGTTAGAACAGATGATAAGAATTGCTTATTTCCTGATGCTAAATTGCGCCAGGTAGTAAGCGATAAAATAGGCAAAGAATTTATTGGAACTTTAGAAGATGATATGATCATCTATACAATTTTAGATCTTGAACAATTTATAGGTAAACAAATATCATGGGTAAGCGGTAAAACATTTGATGAAGTAATTATTAGAGGAGATAAGAAATATTTACCAAACGCAACAATAAGATTTTGCACTCAATTAATGAAAGTAGATCCAATATTTCAATGGTGGGATTTTAACTTTAATAAACCTATAATTATGAGGATAGGATTCAGAGCGAATGAAATGCGAAGAGCAAAATCAATGCAGGAGAAAACAAACAAAGAGGGAATATTAGAATATAAAAAAATTATAGGAAGAACAAAAACAGGAAACAGAAACAGATGGGGAAACATTGCATGGCAAAAGCCTGAATTTCCATTAATAAAAGATGCAATATTTA
>Ga0098056_1000213_pt1 | contig 23532 bp, 10 predicted proteins | sample 17BtaG_FD_92583 | JGI IMG/M metagenome (GOLD analysis project Ga0098056, IMG submission 92583) | Marine viral communities from the Subarctic Pacific Ocean - 17B_ETSP_OMZ_AT15314_CsCl metaG | ecosystem: Environmental > Aquatic > Marine > Oceanic | place: Subarctic Pacific Ocean | collected...
ACTTTATTGGTCCAGAGTTCAGAGACTCTCCCATTGAACCTTCAAGTACAAATATTGACCAAGACTTTGATGTTAATGATAAGCCCATCTTCAGAAACACATTCCCATACTATGTTGGTAGTCCAGTAGCTGGTAGTGAGTTCTTAGATCAGTCATATTTGTTTGATACTCAAGACCAGATTGTTGAATCAATTTCTCCTGGTGAGATTGATGGTATTGCTATTGTTGGTGCTGGAAATAGTTACGGTGTTGGTGATATTCCTATCTTTGATAGTAGTGAAGATTCTGTTAGTTCTATTGTTAGTGAAGTAGTTGGCTTTGGTATATCAAATATTAACGAAGATACTTTGTCCTACAGTAAATTAGTAACAAAAGTAATTAGAGTTGATCAGAGCACTGTTCGCATTTATGTTGACCCTGTTCACGCATATCGCGAAGGCGACTCTGTTATTATTAGTGGTCTAACCACATTTACTTCTGTTATTGGTGGCTCACGTATTGTTAGTATTGATAATACATCAATGAGTCTTTATAATCCAGTTCCAGCAGCTGTTTCTGAAGGTGCGATAGACATCTTCGTAAATTATATTTCATCTAATGTCAGCGTTGGTTCTTCTTTGACTATTGGAAGTGGTAATGATATTGAGGAAGTAACTGTATTAAATATCTTCCCAGTAAATAAAGCTCTTAGAGTTTATAGATCACAAGCTACATCAACTGTTGCCCCTATTGGAGCAAGAGTATTCCCTATCAAAAATTTCTTTGACATCAATGTAAGAACTGATGAGTTTGAATCTGAGTTGAATGAGGATTACTTCTTCAATCCAAAGCAGACTTTTAGTACTTCTAGTGAATTAGGGGAAACAACAGAAAGAATCTATTCAATTGGTAATATTGATTATGAAATTTCTATTCCTGCTGCTTCTATCTATGCACCTTCACATCAGTTTAGAAACTTAGAAAAAGTTACTTTTATTAAGCCAGCACTTGGGGCACCTATTCAAGTTAGGGATAATTTGGGTAACATTAAGATTATTCCACAAATTGGTGATGAAGAAACTTTATATGTTCATAATATATCAAAAGATTTGATTGGACTTAGGTTTAGCCCAGAAGAAGAGGATTTAGTTATTCTTTCTGATGGCAGTGATCTTTTTCTCTATAATATCATCACTGATAGATTTGCTGAAACAGCTAACCTTGATAGAATTAGATCTAACATTACGACTATAGAACCACATCAATTACAGAATGGGGATGCTGTAGATGTCAGTGTAGTTCCTTTCGGTCCCGCTGGTATTGGATCAAACTCCTCTATCGTAGTTGAATTTAATGAGGTATCACAATCTCTAATCATTGATCCCAAGACAGCTCTTCCTGTAGATGTTGATGTAGTACTAAATCTAATTACTATTCCAAACCACGGATATATTCTTGCTGATTATATTCTATACACTACCGATGATACTGTTATTTCTGGGTTAGTCAATAACAGTAAGTACTTTGTAATTCCATTTGATTCTGACAGATTCTATGTTGCTCAAACTGAAATTGATACTAAAATTGGTTCTGAAAATCCAATTGAATTAAATTCACAGGGCGCAGGTAATCAGGTATTTGCTAAAGTAAATCCAGAACTTAATATTATTAGTAACCACGATATTAACTTCGATGTATCATCACCAACATTATTTGGTAAGGAGTTAAAATTCTTCTATGATCAGTCACTGACTGAAGTTTTTGAAAACAATAGTATTGACAGGGTGTTTGTTGTTAGTGGTGTATCTACTGAAGGATATCCTGATGGTGAGAAAAATATTAGGTATTCGGTTAACAATCCTGGTGTTATCTATTATGGTCTTGAGTCTGGTGGATACATTTCCACCGCAGATACTAATGCCATTTCATATAACTCAATTAGCTATGTGAATAGTACTTATAGTATTAGGGGAACTGTTACTGTAGAGCAAGACTCAGTATTTTCACTATCACTTCCACAGAGACCTGAAGTTAGTCAGTACCTTCCATCACAGGCTAATTTAAAGTATCTAACATCATCAACTAATACTACTGGACCTATTGGTACCATTAGGATTATTTCTTCAGGTAAAAACTTCAATACTCTACCTGAGTTTATAACAATTCAAAGTCCAACTGGAAGTAATGCTTCATTGAGAGCATCATCTAGTAATATTGGAGAAGTTTCTTCCTTTAGAATCCAGAATCCAGGCTGGGCATACTCTGCCGATAGAACGATAAGACCAAAGGGTATCGTTCAGCCTAGCATCGAATTTACAGATTCTGATTTTGTTACTAGTATTGATGTTTTGAATGGTGGTATTGGATATCAATCCGATCCAGATGGTGTTCTAGTTGACTCTATAACGAGAGATGTTATTGACAGTGGTTCAATCTTTGTTCAAACCCAATCATCAAAAGTGGTTGATGTTGAATTAGATGTTGCTCCATCTGGCTTGTCTAAAAATGCCCATGAATTCTTTACAACAAATAATAGTAATGGCGTACCAATTCTACAAGTTATAAATCAGACTGCTAACCAGGGAACTGGTTTTGTTGATTATTTGATGCAAACACCAATTGCTGGATATCTTAATGCTCCATTTGAGGTTGGTGATAAAGTATTTGTTGAAAATATTTTTGCTATCAATACAGCAAATCCACAAATAAATATGAATTCATCCGAGTATGGATATAAATTCTTTGATGTTGTTGCTGTTCAGGCTTCTAATCCCGTTGTTATTAGAGTTAAGTATCCTGATGACAATGTTGGAGTTGCTGCTACTTTCCAAAATGCATTCTCATCAATCGTAAATAAAAAGATATATCCAGTATTCCAAGTAAATCAAACTACTGCTGTATTCGTTGAGGGGGAAAGACTCTCCTTAATTGATAATGATGTCGTTCAGGAAACTGATTTGGTCGTAGAGGAGTCAAACACAAACTTCTTTAAAATTAAAGGAAACTTCAATCTATTGGTAGGAGATTCTGTCAGAGGAAACGTTAGTGGTATTATAGCTACTGTAACTAATATTGATAAGAGCTTCTGTAGATATAAAATTGAGACTATCAGTCGTACAAGTACAGGTTGGAATGATTCTATTGGATTTATCAATGATGAGTTCCAAGTAATTCCCGATAATAATTATTACCAGAATCTATCTTATTCAATTAAGAGTACAATTAACTTTGACGATCTTATTGGTCCAGTTAATAGATTGGTCCATCCTATTGGATTGAAGAACTTCTCCGATACACGGATTGAGTCTTTTGGTAGAGTTGGTTTTGGAACAACTGCTATTTCTACTGATACCTCTCTTATCCTTGATTTTATTGGATTGACTGATATTGCTCGCACACCCCTGCGCGTGGATAGAGTTAATGTATTTGATTTGGGCTATGACGATAATGTTATCAATAACAAAACAAATGCTATTAGATTCAATAGTGCTGTACCATATAAGAGGTTAACTGACTATATTGAAGTTAGAACTAATAGAGTATTGTTAGTTGATAATGTTAGCAATGAGTTTATTGATAGTGATAATCTTCGTGGTCAAAATGAGTTCATTGAATTTAATGTAATTACTGATATCTTCACAGCTGGTATAGTTCAAGTTAGAAATCCAAATACGGATGAAGTTCAGCTATCAGAAATTGTTTCCCTTACTTATGATAATAAAGCCTTTACTATGAATAAGGCTGATGTATTTGATGGTGATGTCCCACATGGTGTATTTGAGTCAAAGTCATTAAACAATAGTGACTATTCATTAAGATTTACCCCAGCTGACCCAGATACATTTGACATGGACCTTAAGCTATTGGTCCAAAAGTTTGAGACAAATTCATTACCTCCAAAACAAATTGGATACGTTACTTTGGGTGGTGTGATTACTAATGTTGTGGCAAACACAACCACACAAATATACGTTGCTCCTAATACCTCAGTTGATGCGGTTGCTCTACACGTCTATGCTCTAAATGGTCAAGGTATTCCTTCGTACTATGAAGTTTATGCTGTGCGGATTGGTCCAGACACATATTCCGCTGTCTATTCATTTGACGGCGTTGCATTACAGGATGTTAGTGATGCTGGATATGATTTTACTACTAACTTGGGTGGTGGTCGTCTTCGCATCAATGTAGTAAACCCAACCAATAGAATACTTAGAATTGAAACCAAAGAAATTGAATTTAAGCCAACCCAATCAGGTGATAATCCATTCCCATTCAAGAAGGACAATATACCTTTGGGTAGTGAAAGGGGACTTAACTTACTTTCAAATAGAGTAAGTGGAAGTACTGCGGATGCTTCAATTGATGTCCTCACTTTAGATGCTGAACTATTCCAGACAGCTAAAGTTGTTGCTTATATTCAAGGACCTACACTTGGTGCTATTCATCAAGTTATGATGGCAAACTCCGATGGCTCATCATACACCAACGCATATCCATTCCTGACAGAAGGTGATGGTGCTGACGGTGAAGGTGGTATTGGAGAATTTACTGCGGAACTTATTGGTCCAGACTGGGTTCTTAAGTTTAAGCCTGATGTCGCAGGTAATCCAACAGAAGCTATCAACATCACAGTATATGTCGAAGCTTTCTATAGGCAATATGATACTATCAATTATGATCCAAGACCTCTTCTTTATCAGGCTAATCAGGAGTCATACCTACTAGATCTATATAATGCCCCATTGGGCGAAAGGACGAATAAAGTTCGCTTCCCATTGAATTATAATGGAATTCCAATTTATGAAAAAGTATTTGATCCTATAGATACTGTTGATGAATTAAACGACATAATTACAATAAATTCACACTTCTTTAGTCCCGCAGAAGAACTATACTATATTCCTGGAGATAGTATAGATCCAAGTATTGCTACTCCTATAGAGATTGTTCCGACAACTGACTATCTTGGAGTCACTACAAATAAATTGCCATCCAAAGTTTGGGCGATCAAACTTGACTTAAATAGGTTCCAATTGGCAACAACTTTACAAGATGCGATTGATAGAAACTTTGTTAGTTTTGTTGGATTGGGTAGTGGTAATGCTCATATCATTGGGATGGAGAAAAAACTTGAGAAATCTCTATTTACACTTGATGGAGTTATTCAGGCACCAATCGCAACTACCAACTTTGAGTATGAATTGACAAATACCATTAATAGTGAGGAAGAGTTCCTAGTACTTGCGGGAATTGGAACATTGAGTTCTGGTGATTTGCTATTGATTGATGAAGAGTTTGTTCTCATTGATAACGTTGGTTTTGCCACATCTCCATTAGGACCAATTTCTAACACGGGAGTTATTCCTCTTGTTAAGGCTGATCGTGGTGTCATTGGCTCTGCTGCCACATCACATCCCGCAAATAGCGAGATGGAGTTATATAGAGGTAACTATAATATTGTTGCTTCAGATATTATCTTTACTGCAGCTCCGAATGGAAGAGGACCACAGCAGCCAAATGAAAACAATTTAGTTGTTACTAACTCAACTTTCCAGGGAAGAACTTTCTTACAGAAAAATTATGATGACATTGCCGTCTTTGATGATATTAGTGATCAGTTTGATGGCAATACCAATGAGTTTGTTCTAACTAGTAATGGAATCTCTACTGGTGGTATTGAGAATGGTGGTGGTTGTTTAGTCATCAATGACATATATCAAACGCCCACAACTGACAATAATCAAGGTAACAACTATTTCTTCACTGGAGCCCAGCAAGTTGTTGGTTACACTTGGAGTGATAGTACCGATGTTGCTAATGCTGAAATTGGTCAGTTCAGGTTGAGTGTTGGTGAGGATACTTTAGGTATCAACAACATTGATGCTAATAGCGTTGATAGAAAGAATTACTTCGACTCCATAGATGATGGTTTAGTTTATGATGTCAAAGTGAAGTACGTTACTGGTGAGTTTGTATATCGTGGTGAGAGATTAAAAACATTAACTAGTATTAAATTTGTAAATGGTTCTGTTATCTCTGGATTTGTTCCTCCTGCTGGAACTGTAAATGGTACTCCAATTGAAGTGACATTTACCCCAGAAATTCCAAAATCAACAGTAGTCTTTACTGGTATTACTTCTGAAAATGGACAGAGAGTTACTTCAGAGTTTGATATTAACCAGACACAGATACCTAGAGGTGGCTTGATAGTATCTCTTGGATCAACTCCAGGTCTTGGTTATGCTCCTCTATATGATGCTATTCTTGAGCCCGAAGTTTCTGGTGGTGGTATTGTTGGTGTATTTACTGACAATACATTTGGTCCATCAGCCGATGTACAATGGGCAACATATAATGAAGACACTGGTAGATTACTAGTTACTGTACTTGGGACCAATGTAACGGGTCTAGAACCTATTTCAGGAGCGATCTACTTTAAAGAGAGTGGTAGGCTAATAATTAATACAGCACAGTCTCTGGGCGGTCAGAACATCCGTAGAGGAGACATTATTCAGCTGTCCAACATCATATTCTCTTGTAGTTCGGGTGGAGCCCCATCAACTCAGATTTTCCCCGATAAAGAATCGGTATTTGCTGTTGAATCTATTATTACTGATAATACATTCTCAGTTAATGTTGGAATCTCAACCATTGATCATACATATGTTTCTGGTGGTAATTGGCAGAAGTTCAGACCATTTGAGTTTGGTAATGAACTACTAAACCCAAGCTTCGCTGCTCTTAACGGTCTTACGTTTGAATGTCCAAGCGGACAAACTGCAGGATTAACAACCACGGTTTTCCCAGTACCAGGTGTTGATAACTTCCCAGTCATTAACAGATTGGATGACGCACACTTCAATCTACAGGTTGGTCTTTCAACGTTAGTTCACAACTATGTTGGTGGCGGAACTATTGGACAGATTACGAAGAATAACGTTGGTTCTGGATACAATCGCACAGTTGCTATTGGAGTAACTGAAGAAGGTCACACTGGAGTTGCTGCTTCTATTCGTGGCGTTCCAGGTCCTGGCGGTGAGCTACAGATTATTGTTGATAATCCTGGTACTGGTTATGTTGATCCATATATCTGGGCACCTTCACCTAGCTACTTCAATCTACCTATTGAGACAGTATTCCGTAGAGATGGTTCAATATCTAGTGGTAATAACTTATTCATTACCTGTGATGTTGGTGGAGCAAAAACCACTGCTATCGGAAGATCAGAGTACTTTGAAGTAACTGGATATGAGATTAGCAATCAAGGTTTTGGTTTTGCTGAAGGTGACATCATTGAGGTTGTTGGGCTAGTAACTGACAAATCATTGAGTCAACCAATTGAACCATTCCAGTTAAGCGTATTGACAATATTTACCGATAACTTTGCTTATTGGAACTATGGTCAGCAAGACTACATTGACAGTATTAAGTCTCTACAGGATGGTGCCAGAACAAGATTCCCCTTGATCTACAATGGAGAACAATTCTCGTTTGAAAAAGACCCAGAAGATGAAGATTCTGATGCAATTGATCTAAGTTCAATTCTAATGATCTATGTTAATACGGTCCTTCAAACTCCAAATATAAACTACTTCTTTGAAGGTGGAACATCATTTGAATTTAGTAGTGCTCCTCTACCAGAAGATGATATTGATATCTACTTCTACCGTGGTAAGAGAGGTGTTGATAGTGCGACTGTGACTGATGTAAATGAAACAGTTCGCCCTGGTGATCAGTTACAAATTAAAAAGAATGATGTTTTTGATGGAAGTAAGACGCAAGATATTCGTCTTGTAACTGAAATTGCTTCATCAGATACTGCTAGAACTAATGTCTATGTTGGCAATAACGATATAGACGATACCAATCCAAGACAGGTTGCTTGGGATAAGCAGAAAAGAGATTTGTTCATCTATGGTCAGCCAATATTTAAGACTAGAGATAGTATTGAATCCATTATCAGACCTGACCCAGCAATTATTGCGCCACTATCAAAAACAAGTTCTACTTTCTACATTGAAAGTCCACAACTATTCAGATATGAAGAAGATGCTTTTGATAGTGTGACAAATCTTGAAAATATTGCTGGTAGAATATATTCTCAACCAAATATATTTACTTCTTCAGGAACGGAGTTTGTTCCAGCTGAACCAGTTGCTGTAGTAAATTCTTCAGGTACTGTTACTGGAATTAACTTTATCAATGGCAATAATGGTAGGGGATACCCAGGTAATACAAAGATAACTATTGCTTCACCAAATGGTCCTGGAGTCCGCGCAAGAGTAGGAACAATTTCAATTCAACCAATCACAGGTGAGATTGCGTTTGTCCAAGTTCCATTCACAAACTCTGGTTATGATCCAGCCAACCCACCAACAGTCCTAATTGAACAACCTTCTATCATCTACGAAGATCAAGTTAAAATTAATGGAGATTTCGTTAGAGGGTATTCCTCAATAATTACTGAGATACAAGGTAGTAATGGTTCTATTAGATTCTTCTTTAGGAAGCTTGATCAATTTGAACTAATCACTTCACTATTTGTTGGAGACTATATTGTCGTAAGCGAATCGGTGATTGGAAATGGAGTAGAGGCTATCGGTCAAAACATCCTTGATGTTGTTGGGGTAGGAACACAGTTCCTAGATTGTGTCTACAAAGTCGCAAGCGTTACTTACATAAACTCTCTTGAGGGATTTGTTGATGTAAATGTTAGGACGAATCAGACAGGGGTGAGTGGTATTGGTGTTAATCTTGGTTATATGTCATTTGGGGCAATTGGTTCAGTCGTTCGCGACTTTGATAATTCAATCCCCTTTGACATTCCAAATCCAACATATACAACTGATATGACTAACTTCCCAACTCTATCTAGGACGAAGGGTGGATTAAGAGACAGGGGCGGTCTTGCCAAGCGAGTATAAATAAGGAAAAGGTATTATTGCCCCTTTAAATTTATACCATGGCTGCTTTAATTACTGATCAGTTTAGGCTATTTAACGCCGACAACTTTATCAAATCTGTCACAAATCCAGATAATGCATACTATATTTTTGTTGGTCTACCGAATCCAGTAGGACAAGAATATGGACGTTCATTAGATTGGAATACTGATCCACTATCACCCATTGATAACTTCTCATATATTCGTGGGTGTTATGATTGGATGATGTATGGGAGAAGGATTACTCCAGGGAATATTCGTAGAGTAATTCGCCGCGTTGAGTGGACTAAAGGAACTCGATATGAACAATATAGAGATGACTATAGTGTCTACAATGTTTCTCCAAATACGGGCTCTACTAGATTATATGACGCAAATTACTATGTTATTAATAGTGATTTCCGTGTATACATCTGCTTGAGTAATGGCTCTAGTGGTGATAATGTTAAAGGTAATGGTTCTGAAGATGAGCCAACTTTCGTTGACTCTGAACCATCCGCAGCTGGTTCTAGTGGTGATGGATACATTTGGAAGTATCTATTCACAGTTTCTCCCGCAGACGTTGTTAAGTTTGATAGCACCGAGTACATTACAGTCCCTAGCGATTGGCTAACATCAGACTCCCCACAAATTGTTGCTATTAGAGAAAGTGGTGATTCCGTAGTTAATGATGCGCAGCTAAAGGAAATATATATTGATAAGAGGGGCGCAGGTTATTCTGGTGGTGTTGGGCAAGAGCTTAACATTATCGGTGATGGCACCGGTGCTAGAGCAGTTGTTGACGTTAACTCAGGTCAAATTAGTAAAGCCATTGTATCTAAAGGGGGCAAAGGATACACTTGGGGTCTAGTTGATCTTGGTACAATTAATACAAGTGCTTCTGAAGCTGCTAAATTAGATGTTATTATTCCCCCATCAATTGGTCACGGATTTGATATCTACGAAGAGTTGGGTACAGATAGAGTATTGGTATATGCTCGTTTCGATGACTCTAACGAAGACTTTCCTATCGATACTCAATTCGCTCAAATTGGTATCATTAGAAATCCAACAATTGCTGAATCAGTGACTGTATTTACTGATAATACATTCACTTCAGCAGATTCTCTAAAACTAGAACCTGGTAGCGTTAGTGGACCTATTGAGGTTGGTGACATTATTGAGCAGCAGACCGATGCTGGTATAGCTAGAGGATATGCTATTTCATTCAACGAAGAAACGTTAGTATTGAAGTACATTCAAGATAGATCTCTATATTACAACCCAGTTACGTATGACAATACTGACTATGTTGGTATTTCTACTAATGGAAACAAATTTCCTTTCGTCTCAAATACAAACGCAATTACGGCACCTGGTTTCCAGGCATCTATTGATACAACATTTACTGGTTCTACCACTACTGTTGGAAATAGAACAGTTGAGCTTGGCGTTGAGTTCACAGATGGCGTTGCTAGATCGGAGATAAATAAACCTAGCGGAGAGATTTTATTTCTCGACAACCGTCCTTTGGTGCCACGCAACCCACGCCAAAAAGAAGACGTTAAGATCATCTTGGAATTCTAAACAATGTCTCAGATCAATCTAGATACCAGCCCATACTTTGACGATTTTGATGCTGATAAGGACTATTATAAAGTCTTATTTAAGCCAGGATTTCCTGTACAGGCACGTGAGCTAACAACTCTACAGTCAATCCTACAAAACCAAATTAGTACGTTTGGGGAGCATTTCTTTAAAGAAGGCTCTATGGTAATTCCTGGAGGAATTTCATATAACCCACAATATACTGCTGTTATTCTAAACCCACAGCAGGGTGGTATTGATGTAACTCTGTACCTAGACCAACTAGTAGGTAAAACAATTGTTGGTGATGTTACTGGCGTCCGCGCAAGAGTTATTGATTATTTGATTCCACCCAGAGATGGTGTTAATAATCCAACTATCTTTGTAACATATACTGATAGTGGTAATGATGATAGGACTATTTTCTTTACTAGTAATGAGTCTCTTGTATTAGAAGAGCCTGTTGTTTACGGAAATACTACTATTACCACCAATAGTACATTTGCTACTACAATTTCAACTAATCCAACAGCTGTTGGTAGTGCTGCTGAAATTGCTGATGGTGTTTATTTTGTGCGTGGAACATTTGTACAAGTAACTAGTAATTCTATTGTTCTTGATCCATATTCAGTATATCCATCATATAGAGTTGGTCTTCAAATTACCGAGCAAATTGTTACTGCTGGTCAAGATCCCACATTATATGACAATGCGAAGGGATTTAATAACTTCTCTGCTCCAGGTGCTGATAGACTAAAGATTGAACTCACACTAACAAAGAAACCTCTAAATGATTTTAATGATACTAATTTCGTAGAGCTATTGCGCCTAGACAGAGGTGAGGTTAAGAAGCTTGAAGTTAGTGCTACTTATAATGTACTAAAAGATTATATTGCCGAAAGAACTTATGAAGAATCTGGTGATTACATTGTAGAAGGTATCAGAACATCTGTAGATGAGTCTTTAAATAATAATATTGGTAATAACGGTATATACCTAGCAACTCAAACTACGGAAGAAGGTGGTACTCCTTCACCAGGTTTGGCAATTTTGAAGGTGTCTCCTGGTAAGGCATATGTTCGTGGTTTTGATATTAAGAAGCCAGGAACTACTAATTTAGATGCTCCTAAGCCCAGAACAACAGAAACTCAATCAAGTACTGCTGTACCATTTGAAATTGGTAGTAAGTATTTTGTTAATAATGTTATCAGTACTCCAGTTGTTGGATTGGATATTGCTGACAATATTGTTCAAATGTATGACGGTCGCCTAGACGCCGCAAAAAACCCCACAGGAAGCCTAATTGGTGAGGCTAGGATTTATAGCTATTCACTAGAAGACGCTGCTTTCACGGGACCACAGACCCCTTGGAACGTGTATCTATATGACCTACAAGTCTTTACTCGTATCACCGTCAATGTTCCTATTGGCAGCAAAATTATTCCAGGATTTAGACTACAAGGTTTAAGTTCAAATGCTTCTGGTTATGTTAGAAGCATAGTTGGTCAGGATATTTTCTTGACAGATACTAGTGGAGAATTTATTCGTGGAGAACAATTCTCTGTAAATGGATCTACTGAAGACAGATTCTCAACAACTGACACAATTATTTACAAACAAAACCAAGTAAAATCACTATTTCAAGATACTACATCTCTAAATCCCAATATTGCCACAGATTTTAGAGCTGACACCAGACTATATTCAAGAGTTCCCACTAATTTTACGGCTTCAGATAGCTTTACTGTTACTTCAGGTGGATTAATTACTTGTCCTGGTAGATTATTTGACGGATTTAATATCGGTGATATTGTTGTATGGCAAGATACCGTAAATTCTACATTAGTTTATAATAGAGTATTAGCTCTTGGTCTCAACGATCTAAATATGACCGTTGGTCCAGTAGCTTCTGTAACTAATGTTGCTAGTGGAGCCCTACCAACTGGAACCAGAACTAGTGTAAACTTGAGAGCAACAGAGTCTAAACTTCTCAATACCGAGAATTCTGCTTTGTATCTTGAAATGGAGAAAGAGAATATCTCCAAGGTAAATCTAAATAACTCACAACTATACTTTACAACTCAAGTATATCAAGAAACCACTGTAGGATCAACTCTAACTATCAATAGAACTTTGACTGGCGTAAATGATGCGCTATTTGTTCCTTTTGACCAAGAAAGATACTCTATTGTCTATAGTGATGGAGTTATTGAAACTGTTGGTTCTGAACAGTTTGAAATTTCAGGTGATAGTACAGTAATTACTTTTAATGGGTTGAGCAGAATTAATGAGGCTGGAATAACTGTAAATGTAACAGCTATTAAACCTTCTATTAAATCAAAATCTAAAATTCTTATTAAGAGTGAAACTCTCTTGGTGGACAGAATTAGCCAAATCACCTCTCCAGAATTTGGAATGGTTCAGAATGATTATTATGGATTACGAGTTGATGATGAAGAGATTTCATTAAATACTGCTGATGTTGAAGCTCTTACCGCAGTATATGAATCCCTTGATGCTAATCCACCTACATTGGATGTATTGGGATTCACCAATGGATTGGCTCTAGAGACCACAACAGTTAAGGGTGAAATTATTAGAGGAAATACTAGTGGGGCTGTTGCTAAACTAGTAGAAGCTAATAGTCCTTCCACAGTTAGAATAGTTTACTTGAGTCAAAATACTTTTAATGTTGGAGAAACATTAGTATTTGATGAGTCTAATATCAAAACAAACTTACAAGCAATCCAACCAGGAAACTATAAAAATATTACTGATAAGTTCAGTTTAGATAAAGGTCAAAGAGAGCAGTTTTATGATTTTTCTCGCCTAATTAGAAATCGTGGAGCCTCGGCACCAAATAAGAGAATTCTTATCATCTTTGATAAGTTTATGGTTCCTGTTGATGATTCAGGAGATTTCTACACAGCAAATTCTTATGTTGAAGAGATCTTCGCTACAGGCGTTCCATTGTTGCGTAATCGCACTTTGCGTGCCTCTGACACTCTAGACTTCCGTCCACGTGTTGCTGACTTTACCTCAATTACGGCTTCACCATTTAATTATTCATCTAGAGATTTTGCTGAATCTGGATCAACTGTAGTTAGAGTAACTGCTCCAGGTGAGAGTATGGTTCTTGGCTATGACTATTATGTTGGGAGAAAGGATAGATTAGTCCTAAACAAATTAGGAGGACTAAAACTAATTTTTGGTGCCCCAGCATTTGAGCCAAAGTTACCTGAAGCAGCAGAAGCTGCTATGGAAATTGCTCGTATTACATATCCAGCATATGTTTATAACGTTAACGATATTTCTATTGAGACTATCGATAACAGACGTTATACGATGAGAGATATTGGTAATCTAGAAGATAGGATTGAGTCTCTAGAAGAAGTTACATCTCTATCACTATTAGAAAGAAGGACAGATTCTCTACAGGTACTTGATGCTGATGGTAATGATAGATTTAAGAGTGGATTTTTTGCCGATGACTTTAGAACTGCTGACTTTGTAGATTTTGACAATCCAGAAACAAGCGTAAACGTAACTTCAAGAACTGGTACTCTAGACTGCCAATTTGAGTTCGCTACAGTTGCTCTACAGCTACAATTAGATCCACTTATCAATCCAGATGACGCATCTTTAGATCAGAACTTACCTTTAGTTGACACATCAACTAGAAAAACTGGAGATTTAGTCACACTCAACTATGACGAAATACCTTGGTTAGAGCAACCTTTAGCATCACGTACAGAAAATGTTAACCCATTCAACGTTATTCTATATGATGGTCAATTAACGATTTCACCTTCTAGTGATGATTTTATTATCTCTAGGACTGTTGGTAGTAGAAGAGAGACTGTATTTGGTCCTGAAGTATCTACCTTTGAGCAGAATTTCATTCAAAGTACGGAAAGTGCGCAGTTCATGCGTGAAAGAAACATTGAATTCAGAGCTAGTGCGATCAAACCACTAACAGAATTCTTCCCATTCTTTGAAGGGGCATCTGGCGCAGACTTTATACCCAAACTAATTGAGATTGGGATGCGATCAGGTACTTTTGAAGTTGGAGAAACAGTTGAAGTATTTAGTGGTAACACGCGGATCTTTAGTGCTCGTGTTGCTAGACAAAATCATAAGACAGGTGCTTTTGATAATCCAACACAGAAATACACCACAAACCCATACATTAGAACAGAACAAATTTCCGATGATTATTCTGCTTCATCTACAATATTAAATATTGATATTTCTTCACTAGCTGATATCGCAGATCAAAGATTTTTTGGATACATTGCGGCTGGATTAAGAATTATTGGAACTAGAAGTGGTGCTGTTGCGGATATTCCAAGACTTAGATTGGTATCTGATGCTTTCTGCGACCTAGCTGGATCTATCTTCTTTAGAGATCCCTTAAATGTTCCTTCTCCGGCATTTAGATTAAGAACTGGTATCAGAACATTGCGTTTGAGTTCTAGCTCAACTAATGAAGAGCCAGAGCTAGGGCAAACCATTATCTCCTTTGCGGAAGCTACGTATACATCTGGAGGTACTATTGAAAATAGAATCACGTCAGTGGTTACCGTCCGCGTTCCACCACCACCCCCAAGACCTCTTGTAATCGTTAGACAACCTATTACTAACGTTACTAATGTTACAAATGTCACTAATATTATTAGGAGACCACCCCCACCACCACGTCCAGCTCCCCCTAGGGATCCTTTGGCACAAACGTTCCGCGTGGATGAGACTGGTGCTTTCTTGACATCTTTAGATATCTTTATGGCTACCAAGTCTGAAGTAGATAATCTAACAGTTGAAATTAGACCAACAGAATTGGCAACACCAAATAGTAATTTGGTTCAAAATTATGCCCAAGTTGTATTGTCCCCTGATGAGATTAATGTTTCTTCAGATGCGTCAGTTCCTACTAGAGTTACTTTCCCGTCACCAATTTATTTGGAGCCAGATTTAACTTATGCTCTAGTATTGCTTGCTCCTACTACTGATCTATACACTGCCTGGATTGCTAGGATGGGTGAAGAGAACATTACTAGCCCAACCACTAATGTGGGTGGTACAGCTATTATTTCTCAACAGTATTTGAATGGTTCATTATTTAAATCACAAAATGGCTCACTTTGGACAGCAAATCAGTTTGAAGATCTTAAGTTTGTTCTATACAAGGCTTCCTTTGACTCCGTTGGTACTGTATTCCTAAACAACCCACCAATCTTAGATGATACACTACTACCCAATAATCCAATCACAACTTTGCCTAGAAGATTGAGTCTTCTAGTTGGAAATACTTCTTATCCTTTTGAAGTTGGACAAAAGATAGCATCTACAGCTTCTGGTTTCCCCAATGACGCAAGAGTAATTGGTGATATTGAATCACTAGGTGGTCCTGCTCAAACATTGGAAGTAGCAAATAATTCTGGTGGTATTGGTTACATTGATGGTACTTTCCCATCAGTTCCATTGTTTAACATCGCATCTAATGGTAAAAATATTGTTGCGGATGTTACTATTTCTGGTGGAGTTGTAAGCTCACTATCTATTGTTAATACTGGCAGTGGATATCTTGTCGGTGACACCCTAGGCATTACTACTGCGAATGTTGGTGGTATTGGTGGAGATGCTGTAGTTAATGTTAATGCTATTAATAATATAGACACTATTATCTTAACCAATGTAATAGGGCAGAATATTATTACTACTGATACTTTAAATGAATACAACGCAGCAACTGACACACTAACCGATACTGGAGTACAGCTCACTGAAACAAGTGAAGTTGCTGATACAATGTCTGGCGGAGATGTCTTTGTTGTTGATCTACCATCTCACGGGATGATGGCAGATAATAATGTAGTCTCAATTATCAATACAGCTCCCGATACAAAAGGAACTGATTTGGTTGAGGGTATTACTATCTCATCTAACCAAATAACTATTGCCGATCAGGCACTATTTGGCACCTTTGAAGGAATTTCTACAAGCACTGGATATCTAGTGGTTGGTGGTGAAGTTATGGAGTATGACAATAATGGTGATGGTACTCTTGGTATCACATCACGTGGTGTTGACAATACTCCCATTAGTATTCACGATCAAGGCTCTAGAGTATTTAAATATGAAATGAGTGGTGTATCTTTGAGAAGGATTAACACAACTCATCAGTTACCACCAAACCAAATTCTAGGATTTACTAGAGACTTTGGGATTCTTCCTCTAGTTATCGATAGAGGATCAAGACAAAATGATTTTGGTATTAATCCATACATACCACAATTAAGTTTCAATCAGAATCAGCAGGCAGGAGGTTCTAAAATAAGAACATCTCAGAACTTCCAATTTAATACGCTATTCCCATCCATAGGTCTTCTTACACCAGGTGACAGAACACAGGTCAGTACTCAGATAAGAACGGTTAGTGGTACTAGTGCTGGGGGAACTGAGCAATCATTTATTGATCAGGGCAATACTCCAATCGCATTGAATGCTTTCACATCATTCCCATCCCCAAGACTAATTGCTTCACTAGTAAATGAAGTTGAGTATCTAGAGGGACTACCTAATGATAAGTCATTGACTATGGCTTTGACTATGCGTTCCGATGATGCTAATTTGTCTCCAGTAATAGATATGAATCAAGTATCTCTATTCACTCTTCGTTCTGCGTTAAATAATCCAGTCACTAATTATCCAGATGATCCTAGAACAAATAGGATCATTGGTGATCCACATAGATCAATCTACGTATCACAGAAAGTAATTCTGGATAACCCAGCAACATCTCTAAAAGTTCTATTAAGTGCTTATAGAGATGAGACGGCAGACTTCCGTGTTTGTTACCGCTTGTTTGCTGGAGATACTCAAGGTGCTACTGAACCTGGATGGATATTGTTCCCTGGCTATGATAATCTAATTGATACTAATGGCGATGGCTTTGGTGACCAGATTATTGATCCTTCCAAGAATAGTGGACTACCTAACAAAAAAGTTAGAGCTAGTCGCTTGATTGGACCCACTGGATTTGAAGATCTAGAGTATCAATATGACGTTGATTCACTACCAGAATTTTCTGGTTTCCAAATCAAGGTTGTATTTAGTGGAACTAATGAGGCAAGGTCACCTTCACTAAGTGATATCAGAGCAATAGCATTAGGTTAATTATGAGTAAAAAAATAAGGGTAGAGGGTACTGATCACCTCTACCGTACTCCAGAGGGAGCTATTGTAAACACAAATAGAGACGCATATGATGCGTATATTCGGAAAAGAGAGTATTCTAGGTCTAAAGATCAAACTCTAGAAGCTATTACATCTCAATTAGAAATAGCTAAATCCGAAATAGAAGAGTTGAAGTCTTTAATAAAACAAATAATTCATAAATAGAAGCAGTATACAATAGAACTTAACTTCCATGGCTAGTGCCTACGTATCAAACATTACTATTGATCAAGGTGCTGACTTCTCGGCTAGCTTTAAGTTGGACGACGCCGGAACTTCTATCCCAATTAACTTGACCCAATTTAGGGGTGTTAGTCAATTGAGAAAGCATTCTGGTGCTAAATTTGGAGTGGGATTCGATGTCTCCATTCTAAAACCAAAGTCAGGTGAAATTATTATTAAGCTCACCGCCGCCCAAACATCTGTCCTTAGAGAAGGCAGATACGTATATGATGTTATATTGATTAATAAAACAGACGGTAAAGTATACCGCGCTGTTGAGGGCATGGCTCTAGTAAATCCAGGAGTAACAGACGTGCAATCAGGAATTATCCCACCATCAACACCACCAGTTACGGTTGGTCAGCATCCCCCAGAAAATCCAATCGAAGGAAATCTCTGGTGGAACACACTCGAAGGTCGTATGTACATCTACTATACCGATAAGGATAGTTCACAGTGGGTACAGACCAATCCATCCAGTAAAGATAACGAGAGAAGCGACTAATGGCAAATCTACTCGATCAAATTGGACAAAGAAATGTTGTCCGTGTTATTTCTAACGGTATTCCATCATCCCTAGAGGGACTGACTGATACCGATTTTACTGATATTAAAGTTGGATCTGTTCCAGTATGGAATGGTGAGGTTTTTAGTCCAATAGTTGAAAGTTGTCAGTTAAGTACATCCTCATGCATTCTTACAGTTGATCCAGTAACTAAAATTACTGCGTTCACAGATACAATAGATGGAGGATTCTTTTAATGGCAAAGCCAACTAACAGACAAGAGCTTGTAGAGTATGCTCTAAGGCGTCTAGGAGCCCCTGTATTGGAGATTAACGTTGCTGATGAGCAACTGGATGATATTCTTGATGACACCATCCAGCACTTCCAGGAGAGGCATTACGATGGTGTGATTCGTACTTACTTGAAGTATGAATTTACTCAAGAGGATATTGATAGGGGAGCAGACTTTAATCCATTTGTTAATCCTGGAATTAGTACTACTATTCAAACATATCCAGGTGCTACTGGTCCCACAGTAGACCGATATATTGAAAACTCAAATTATATCTTACTTCCAGCACATATTATTGGTGTTGAGAAGGTAATGACACCTCCCAGCGCTACTGGTGGTCCATTAGGTGGTTATGTGGGAGGAGGAATCCTTGGTCCAGGAGCATCCTATTATGGACTGAATGGATATGGATATCTGGGTGGTCTAGGCTACCTAGGTGGTGGTGATATGATTACTGCGTATATCGCAGGAATGTGGAGATCAACATTTGATTTCTTAAACAATCCACCATCCATAATTCGCTTCAATAAGCGTCAAGATCGTCTGTATCTAGATGTTAATTGGAAAAATATTGCTGTAGGAAGTGTAATTGTTATTGATTGTTACAGAGCTTTGGATCCAGAGCATTTCTGTGAGATCTATAACGACAGTTGGGTCAAAAAGTATTTGGTCTCCGCTATCAAAAAGCAATGGGGTCAAAACTTAATCAAATTCACTGGCACTAAATTGCCTGGTGGAGTTGAAATGAACGGAAGACAATTATATGATGATGGTGTTAGGGAGCTTGAAGAAATCAAGCGAGATATGTCTAGCACCTATGAATTACCACCTCTAGACTTTGTAGGCTAAATCAATGGTTGTCAATCCCTTCTTTTTACACGGTTCTACACAGGAACAAAACTTACAGCAAGATCTGATCAATGAACAGATCCGAATGTATGGGATGGATGTGTATTACATTCCCCGTAATTTTATTAGGGAAGCAACCATTATGAGGGAGGTAACTTCCTCTGCCTTTAGGTCTTATTTTATTATTGAATCATACCTTAATAATTTTGATGGGTATGGTGGTCAGGGTGACATTATGTCAAAGTTTGGCATTCAAGTCAAAGATGAAGTCACCCTGACTATTTCAAGAGAGCGTTATGAAGATTATATCGCTCCTTTCTTGAATTCTAGGATGCTATTCCTAATGAATTCACCAACAGATGAAGGTTCATTACAAACAATTCAAAGACCTAGAGAAGGGGACCTAATTTATTTCCCACTAGGCAGAAGACTATTTGAAATCAAATTTGTAGAACACGAGCAACCATTTTATCAGCTAGGTACAGGATATACCTATGAATTACAGTGTGAGCTATTTGAATACGAGGACGAAGTACTTGATACTACAATTGGTGAGATTGATACTACTATCATCAACAAAGGATTTATTAATACTCTAGATCTAGTACCATTAAGTAATAGAGCAGAGGTTGTTGCGAAAACTGGTACTGGTTATATTAGAGAATTAATTATATTAAACGAAGGAAATAGTTTTAATGAGGTTCCATCAATTTATATTGATCCACCACCAGCAGGGGGAGAAGATCCTAAAGTTATTGCTCTCCTAACTCGCCCAGATTCTAATATCGTAGAGAAGGCTATTAAGCAGTTGGTGACATTTACAAGAGGTACTGGTTATACTGAAGATCCAGAAGTTCTTGCTGTTGGTGGCGGTGGTTCAGGTGCTATCATTAGAGCAGGTATTAATTCAAACTCATCAGGTGTTATTGAATTTGAAGTTACTAATGAGGGTAATGGTTACCCAGAAGATGCTGATATTATTGTATATGATCTAGAAAATAATCCAATAGCTCAAGGGCTAGCACTTACTGATGGTGAAAAAATTGTCTCTGCTGTGGTTACTGACCCAGGAGCTGATCTACCAGAGGATATTAATGTTGTAGTTGCTGCTCCCGCAAGTATGGGAGAGGGAATTTACTTATATAATGAAATAATTATTGGCAGAGAATCTGGTATGCAGGCACGTGTACGTGGGTGGAATGCTAAGACTTACCAATTAGAAATTACTAATTTAGATCCCGAAAAGAGTGCTATTAATTTCCAACCAGGTGAAATTATTGAAGGTGAGCAGAGTGGTGCTAGGTATTCTCTCAAGGCATTCAACTCCAACCAAACACCAGCAGATGGTTTCAGTCAAAATGATGAAGTCCAAGAAGAAGCTGATGTTATAGTTGATACTGCCGAATATAATCAGTTCTTTAATCCAAATGAGAACTATTTCTCAGATGACAATCCATTTGGAGAATAAATAGAGCATAGTATTTCTGTGTGATTTTGTGGGAGAATATTTTTACCACGGTATAATTAAAAAAACTGTTGTCGCTTTTGGAAATTTATTTAACGGCATACAGATTCAGAAGGTTAATAACGCGGATGATGTTATTAATGCAATGAAAGTGGGTCTTGGATATGGTCCAACCCAAAAGTTTTTAGCACGTTTGAATCAGCAAGGTGAGTTAGATCAGCCAGTACAGACAACTCTACCTCGTATGTCATTTGAGATGACTGGTATTTCATACGATGCTACGAGAAAAACTAAACCAACACAAACATTTAAGGCAAGTGGTGCTGAAGGTGAGTCCCTTCGCAAAGTCTATCTACCAGTTCCATATAATATTGAATTTGAACTCAGTATTATGGCAAAACTTAATGAAGATTGTTTACAAATTGTTGAGCAAATTTTACCATATTTTCAACCAGCTTTTACAACTACTGTTGATTTATTAGAAGAAATTGGAGAGAAGAGGGATATTCCAGTAGTTTTAAACAGCATTAACTTTACTGATGACTACGAAGGTGACTTTGCCGGTCGCCGCATTATAATCTATACATTGTCTTTCACTGCCAAAACATACTTATTTGGTCCATTGGATTCTACTGGCGGTGGTCTTATCAAAAAAGTTCAGGTCGATTATCATACATCTCATAAGAGAAATGCTCCAAGAGATGTGCGTTATACTGTAGTACCAGATCCTATTGATGCTGGTCCAGATGATGATTTTGGTTTCAATGATACAACTGAAATTTTCTATGATAGTAAAGTTTATAGTCCAACTCAAAACGTAGACTATACTCCAGATAATAAATAAACCTAGTAAAGAAGTATTCCCGTGAGTAATTTCGATCCTATTGATGATGCGTTGGACATTGAGTCTGAGATTATTGAGCAACCAAAAAAAGCTGAACTATCTCTAATTGATGAATCCAATGATGATCTTGAGGTCAACGATGCTAGCGATGATCAAAAAGATTATGAATACACTAGACAGCAGCTTTATACTCTCATAGAGAAAGGTCAAGAGGCTGTCACAGGTGCCCTGGAGCTTGCTCAAGAGGGCGGAAGTGCTCGTTGCTATGAAGTAGCTATTAATGGCGTAAAGAGTATGTCAGAGGTAGCAGAGAAGCTTATGGACTTACAGAAAAAAGTTAAAGATTTGGATGAGGTTACTGTAAACAATAACCAAACGAGTGTTACAAATAATTCCGTCTTTGTTGGTTCTACAACCGAATTACAAAAAATGATAAAAGATGGAATGATGAAAAAACTAACGGATTCTTAAAATGGCTAAAAGAAAGTGTAAAGAGTGTGAAGGTATGGGAAGTGACTGTAAGTGTCCTCCCAAAAAAAGAAATAGGGGTTATAGTGGATTGAACGGTAGAGATATGGACGACGCCACTATGGATTCGGACCATATGGACTATGATGGAGATGGCGGCGGTGGGATGTCTGAGGGTATTAAGATGCCTAAAGCACCTTCCGATGCTGACAAGTCAATGAAAGGTGCATCTAAAGAACGAAAGGAGAGAACATTGTCAAATTTCAAAGCTGCTGCTGACGACGCCAAAAAACGTCAGAAGTATAAAGATGAGAATGATGAGCTAAGGTCAACTACAATTAAGAAAGGTGTTCGTTTCTATGATAGTAAGGGATCTGGATACCTTAAAGGTGGTAAAAAAACTTATGACTAAATAAATGTGAAGGGCAATATAATGAAGGACGGCTTTATATGTCGTCGATGCAGTTCTTGAGCCTTTCACATTATTTTATTAAATCCTGTTATTAGATATGGCTAAGAAGAAGGGTCTATGGGATAATATCCACGCTAAACGTAAACGTGGAGAGTCCCCCGCCAAAAAAGGCAGTAAAGACTACCCAGAGACGCTAGATATTGGCGAAGGTATGAAGGCGGCTCGCAAGAATGTGGGTGCTGATACTTGCTGGGATGGGTATAAAGCTAAAGGCACAAAGAAAAAAGACGGTAAAGAAGTTCCTAATTGCGTGAAGGAAGGTAAGTCCTTTGCGGAGTTTTGTGCTGAAGGTAAGTCTCGCATTGAAACTGACCCAGATTACAGAAAGAGATTCAAAGCTCTAGCTGATAATTTTGCAGAAAAGCGTAAGGAGCAGACTTCCACAAAAAAGACTCGTAAAGAATCTGTAGAAATTCTTGACGTTGATGGTAATTTAGTTGCTGAAATTACTGATCTAATCCTACCAGATCCAATGACTGGCTGGAAACAGCAGATTGGTGAGGGTGCTATTGCTGATAAAATGAGAGCAAATCTCAAAGCCAAAAAGAAAAGTTGGGATGAGAAGGGAGAGAAAGCCAAGAAAGATGGCTATGATGCCCTAGATAAAGTCAAAAAGACCCAAGATGAGCTTGAGAAGAGTGACTACATCCAAAATGTAGGTGAGTCTGCTTGGCAACGTAAAGAGGGAAAG
>Ga0098056_1000220_pt1 | contig 23198 bp, 37 predicted proteins | sample 17BtaG_FD_92583 | JGI IMG/M metagenome (GOLD analysis project Ga0098056, IMG submission 92583) | Marine viral communities from the Subarctic Pacific Ocean - 17B_ETSP_OMZ_AT15314_CsCl metaG | ecosystem: Environmental > Aquatic > Marine > Oceanic | place: Subarctic Pacific Ocean | collected...
CTGCTCGCGGCTGTCGCTAGTCGCGGTGAAGACGCGGTTTTGATAGTAGGTTTCCGTTACGGATACGGGAGCGATTGCCAGCACTACATATTTAGTCTCAGTGCCGCGAGCGTATAGCTCAATCTCTTGGTAGCCAGCCATGTGATACTCCACATAGTTGCTAGCAGTCTCGCCGCCCTCGCGCCATGTTCGCTCTTCGCCAGTGCTGATCGTGCCGATCTTGCGGTACTTGCGCCGCTCGTTGCCGTAACCATATTCGATAGTCTTAGTCATTTGATTGCCCTCCTACAGGCGTTGTCTCAGTTGACGCCCCCAAAGTTACAGCATTATTTGGGGAACGTCAACACTTTTGTTTAGGCTGCTTCTGCCTTATTTTCTGGGGTTTGCAGGTCATCCAGTAAGTCGGATGCCTGCTGGGCCAGCTTCGCCGCCTTGTAGATCGCTCGCTTGTCATTCTGGAGCGCCTTGAGCCAAGACTTGATGTACTGAGCGTGATCCTTACGGGGCAGGTTCTCAATGCCCAGATCAGCGCAGAGAAACGTGGCGGTCAACTCAGCAACCAACTCTTCAAAGGCGTAGCTTTCTGAACCAAAGCCACCTGACAAGTCGCGCTCGCATCGTGACTTGTGACCAGTCCAGTGGCCCAACTCATGAAGCGCAGTCCCGTAGTATGCCTGAGTAGATTTGAAAGCCTCTACCGGGGGAAGCTGGATGTGGTCAAGCGCAGGGCTGTAGCAAGCGCGGTCACCGCCGTGTTGGATGTGAGCGCCAGTGTTACCGATAAACTCTTCGGCGTTGGCGAGTCGCTCTGCCAGCGCGAGAGGCTCTGCCTCTACCTGCGCCTCGACGCCATCTACTTGCTCGGCGTTGAAGACCCACCACAGTCTGCTAAAGGGGATGGTCTTGATCTTGCCAGTCTTCTCATCTTTCTCTTCGATGAAGTTAAACAGGATGATCGGCGTACCCTTCTCCCCCTTGCGTACCTGACCGCCCTCTTTCTTCCAAGCGTTATAAGTACCCCAGCGGCTATCGCAATAGGGCTGAGTCATCAGGATAAAACGGTTGATGCCGTTATAGTGATTGCCAGTAGACATTGACACTGGGCGAGCGCCGCCAAGGTTGATCCACGGCTTTTGCCAGCAACCCAAGTCGACAGACTCTAACTGAGAGATAACGTGCTTGGTAATGGCCTCGTAAGCGTCAGCTTTCTTTTTCATGTTGAATCCCTCCTACAGGAAGCTGGCAACAGCGCCAGCGATGGGATCAAAGATACGCCCTTATTAAGCTAACGTCAACACTTCTGTTTACACTCTAATTCCAAGAAACCATGCGATATTCAGGGTCATTCTGGAATTTTTTTAACTCCTCACGATAGTGTTTGGCTATTTCTTTTCGCAGTGCGTCTGTTGTCTTCATAATGCCCTGAGACTTTTCCCTCAAAATTGCCATGTGCCCCTCACCCAGCGTGGACTCTAGCCAATCATGAAACGCGACTGGGTTTTCTGTGAAATAGCGATGACTCGAATGGGTGAGCGTCACTGCATTATCAAAACTCCACCGGAGAATTTTCGCTCGGCGTCCATAAATGTGAGCGCACTCTAAAGCATCCTCTCTCCCCGTATGCAGACACCTGCCGTCTCTAGCTCGCACTGCCTTGCTAAACCAAATGTCTGCCGTGTCTCTTTTTACTGCCATCAGTGAAAATCCAAGTCCCTGTCCGGAGTAAAAACAATCGCGCTTATCTCTTCCAACTCGGTGTTGTAACAAGTCATCCACAAGTCAAAAAACTCATCTAAAGGCATCTTAATTGTCAAACCCTCGGGGAAGGTGTCGGTGTAAACATCTGTCTGTTTCGGGTTTGTCTGGTTTGTAGTTGCACCCCCGACTGTTGCAGTCAGCAACAACGCCTCTCCCTTCGGTAAATCAACTTTAAATACAGGAATCATACTCTCGGCCTCACGGTAACTCTGGCAACTTCGCCAGCAGTTTTGTCATAAGTGATTGCTTTTGCCCCCCTGCGGGACACCCAACCCCCCCTTGCGGCGTAAGCATCCCTTCCGCTCAGTGTTGGGTGCATCTCTGCAATTGCCCCGCCGTCTTCAATTAATCTTTCATGGTGATAGTGCCCGGTGTGGATGTAGGTGTAACTCGCTTTACCCCACATCTCTCTAAAGCGCGGCTCACTTGCAAACAATTTATGCAATTGCGCGAGCTTTACTTTGTGACCATGATGAAAGCCCAGCATCGTCTCGCCATGAAGATAAGCATAATATGGGAAGTCGTTGTCGATCACTGCCAAACGAGGCTCATCGCCGAACATGTGCTTAATGTGCTTGCGCAACCAAATGCTACCTGAGATGTCATGGTTGCCCTCTGCCGATACCACAATCACCTCATCGAATTTCCGGAGCATCATCATCACCGCCTCAGTCATCACAGACATCGCCATTTCTACCAGCTTTCCGTAGCGGGTGTCCGCGTCCAATATGTGACCGGACTGCGGCGTAACGCTGAGAATCCCATCCCAATGCAGAAAATCGCCTAACTGGCAAAGCACTCCCGTCTTAGCCCTCGGGGCTGACTTGATCATGTCATTGATTGAGTTGAGGAACACATCTCTCGCTATGCCTACATCCCAGTCATCGCCTGTCTCCGCCTCGTAAGCGTACATCCCCAGATGAAAGTCAGTGATCGTCAGTAGTGTCAACAAGTTCTCATCGCATGACTTCGGCGGCTGAGTTGGCTTAAACTTTTTTAAGTTTTCTTGCGCAGACTCTAGTCGCTCTATCAAAATTTCAAACTGTCGTTTTTCGTCGGTTTGCGACTTTACCCACTGCCGGACTGGGTTGCCGTCTTCGTCATAAAACGTCGACACCCCTTTAATCTTGTGGCCGTCCGGTACAGGGTTTTTCCAATCGTGGTCTGGGCTGTAACCCCTATGGGCCGCTTTACCCTTTACGACTTGAATGTGATCCCGCACGGTACTGCGAGACATATTGAGTTTCTTGGCGGCTTGGTACTGAGACAGACCCTGTACGTGGGTTAGCTCAATCACCAGCAATTGTTTTTCTGTGTCGCAAAACTGCAATAATGGATGCTCCATATTAGCCCCCTTTTAGTTCCATATACTCCGATTCTTGCGGACATGAAAGCCTGCATCCATGATCCAAGCCCCAAGCCATAACCTGATCCATAAAGTCCAACATCTCACCCCGATCCAGTCCACTTGTCTCTCGCACTTGGTCAGGAATTACAGTCTTGCCTATTATCCTATTTTCTGTGCCCAAAAACTTGTACTTTAGCAACTCCTTCATTTTTGCTTCTGTAATGTCAGCGCCGCGAGACGCAAAATGTTCTGCCATCTCCCTGCACCAAACGTGAAACAAGGCGTTCTGAGAAAGAGAGCGGCGGTCAACATACCGCTTTACTTTCCACTCTACGGGATGCTCCCAATTCCATTCGCTCTCCAAATAATCAGCGAAATAATCTAGGCGCTGGCGTAGTTGATTTTTGTCTTTGACTATCCAGAACTCACCCATCGCAATGCTCCGGTGTTAATTCTGGCAGATCGGTTGCGGGCCTATTGCTACTGGTTTGCTCTCTTGTTCTAAAAAATCCCTCCGCCTCGGGGAACTTCCTCATATACGCCCGCGCATAAAACGGCCTGTAGTTGTTGTTCAACTTAAACATTGTAACGCCGTCTCCACCAATATCTTTTTCCCACCGGATGCGCTCAAATATTGCGTACACTGAATAGTTCTTGAACCCCCGACTGCGGATGTCTGCCGCAAATTGGACAAACATATCCCACACTTCCGGATGCTTTTCGTGAAACGCTCTCACCTGCTCGCGCATCTCATCAAGCCGTGTCTTTTCCATGACGCCTCCTCGGTATGTCTACCCTAATGCTCGCCGCATTTTCTTTTCTCTTGAAGGTCTGCCCCGGCCCCTCAAACAGAGAAAGGGTTCCTTCAAACGAATGGTGTCTTTGCTTCGCTACTATTAACTTGAAATCAAAGCCCTTTTCTATCTCGCTGTTTTCTCTATCTGTCAGCGGTATCGACTCCTCCATCTTTTTCTTTGCCCGCACCCTCAGCTTGTTGTGCCACGCTATCAATAACAAGTGAGCCTGATCAGTAATCGTCGACCCGCCCCTCACATCAAAACGTGTCGGCACATACTCATCGCCGCCGTGTTGCGGCTTCCGAACATGATGTACAACGATAATGTGAATCCTGAGCGCATCAGCCAAAGCAATAAGTTGATTAAAAAACAACCGCTCCTTTTCTGTGTCCTCCGTCACCGACATAAACTGCAAGTTATCCAAAGCGACAACATCGCACCCCCGCTTCGCCATCGCGGCAATGCACCCCAGCGCCTGAATCGGGCGCACTGAACCTATCGCCCTGTACCACCAGATACGATCTCTAGCCCACTCGGCAAAGTCTTCCGCGAACCCCCGTGCAACCGAATCAACTGCCGCCGCCTGCTTGCACATGAGCTTTGCCGTGTCAGTCAGACGCATCTCAAACGACGCCAGACCTACCTTGTGATCCTTCGCGCAATGCACAAGCACCTGCGATAACAGCGTTGACTTTTTGTGTCCATTAATCCCAGCCAGCACCGTCACCTCCGACTTGCGCAAACGCACCAAGTCTTCAGTGTTGGGAAACGGTAATGGGATGCCGTGAGCCTCTTGCGACTCCTCAATCGATTGCAGGAACTCATCTTTAAATGCGTCAATGCCTACAACGTCAACATCCTCCACCTGCGCATAAATCTTTTGCAGGTCTTTGTCAGTAAAGTCCTCTACCTCGCGCCTCGGTATCTGATTCATCGCACATACTCCTCATTACCAGATTGACCCTGCTCTTTGCTGTTCCAGTTTGCTAGCGCGGCCTGCCACGACTTCATCGGGTTCTTGCCAACCCTCCAGCCATTTGACTCATAGTAATTATAGAAGCGAGCCGCAATTCTGCCGGGGTAGTTCATCTCCCGACACCTAGCCTTCACCATATCTAGCGCGGGCTTCTTCATCCCTTTCTGTTCTATTCTCTTCTTTTCTATTCTATTAGGAGGGACTTTATCCGGAGTGTGTCCGGAGTTTGTCGGGACACTGTTAGTGTTGCGCATCAACTTGAGAGTGTACTCATCTGAACGGCCTGCCATTTTCAGACAGGTTATTCTGCCTTCAGCGTTCTCAAAAAGACCTAGCTCGCACATGAACCTCATCATCTCTTCGATAACGTCACGGTGAATGTTTACCTCTGCCGCGATAAGCTCCGCGTCCTCTTCAAGCTCAAATGTCAGGTTGTGCGGCTCTACTGTCCTTGCCACACACTCCAGCAAATACCAGTAGACACCGTAACCCTCCATCCCATACTTGAGGCGCAACCGCTTCAGCTTCGCGTCAATGCTTGCGTTTGAATCGTGCTTAAACCACTTCACTCTGAACCCCCAGAATTTTGCTTAACTTTGTCGACAAAGCCGTTGCGCTTGCCGCCTCTTTTGAGCGCGTCAGCATACGCCTTCTTGTCGGCTTCTGTCAGGCGCTTTCCTGACTCCCGAGCGTACTCCCCAAGCTCCACGATAAAATCGTCCACAGACTCTCTCCCCGCCCTTCTCATAGGCGCTGGATAGTGCTGTGATGTCTCTGGAAATAGCGTCGACCAGTCAAGCCCGACAGCCGTGATAACGTCTAAGGCCGAGCAACCAGACCAGCACTTTAATAGCACCTTCCCGTCTGGCATCTCATCTACCGCCAGTGATGGACTGAGATCATTATGCGCAGGGCAAACCGCAATCCATTTCCCCTCTCCTAGTTGCTTGTATTTTTCTAACCTATCAAGCAATTCCTGTGCCGCCATTGAATCCTCCTGTATAATGGCAAGGGAACTCCCCATGAGTCCTTGCCCAGTTACGCTGGGCTTTTTTTATTCCTCGCGCATGAACTCGGATACTTTCATATCCAAAGCCTCGCAAGCCCTAACCACAGTTGTCAGCTTCAGGTCATCCTGCATCCGCCACCTGTGAATCTGTTGAGGCGCTTTCTCCAAACGCCTCGCCAACTCAGCAGAAGTTATCCCCCTGCTCTCTTGTGCTTCTTTAAGAAGCGTACCTGCATTAATCAAAACGGAATGTCCTCTTCATCAGTTGCCAATTTCTGTTGCGCCTGCGGCTTAGGGGAGTCGCCTTTTGAGTACGGCTCCTGAATCTCTAGGCCAAGATACTTCTTTCCATTCTTGTCCTCATTGAGCCACGCTGACACCTCAAGTTGCTGTCCCTCCCAGCAGAAGCCACCCCGATAGTCAGGGTGCTTATCCTGCTCCTTATACTGGTTACGATGCAGAGCGCCTTTACTTTCTTTGTGCTGGTAATCATTTGCCACGGTTGATCTCCTTTCTAGCTTGGTTGCTTTCATTGGTTCTAAAATACTGCCTTTCAGCAGTCGTGAAGATGCCTCCCTTCGTTGTTGCCAATCCAAACAGAAGCACTTTTTCTTCGTTACTAAACTCCTCATGCAGTTGGTTGGCGTAAGTAATATCATCCTCCTCTATCGCTTTCTTGATCTCTCCAACGGCCCTCCAGTTTTCGCGGACAAACTCTACATGAGCCATCAGTGCCTTGCCCGCTTTAGTTAAGTCTTCGATTCGCCCAGCCTCAGCCTTAAAGCTATCCGCCTCCTCTTCACTGTAAGCATCGCCGTGTATTCCTATTAGCTTCAGAATCACCCGATCCTTTGCCCGCTTCTCAGCCATCGCGCAGAAGTATTTGTTGTGGCTAGTGGCAGATGATGCCTCGCCAATAGACCACTCGCTAACATCACCTAACCGCCCGGTGACGCACACCGCCACAAAGTCAGGGCCAACCTCTAGCGGCTTAGGCTCATCAAAAGTAATACCCAACTCAGTAGCGATGCGCTCTAGTGCCTTATGCTTGATAGCGTAGGTTCCCTGCCTTACCTGCCAGCAGGCGTCTCTGGGGTCTTCACCCACATCAGTTAACAACTGTTTTAATTTATCGCTAATCACTGGACGCTCCTTAAATGGCTTACGTTGCCATTAGACTTTTGATCCCAATACTCCTCATCCTTTTGGCGTTGCTTCAGTCGAGCCAGCTTTGATAACGCTGGGTGACCGACGTAATCACAGATCATTGCCCGCGTCATCTTGTAAAGCCCGCCAGTTTCTTTTTCGTTAAACACTTCTTTCACCCACTGGAGGTTGTGAGCTTCATCAATCGGAAGGCTGATGTCATCTAGCCATTCAGGGTCAGTGTTCACAAAGTCGACAACAATCTCCGCTTTCAGCCATTCAGGCAACTCTCTAAAAATTACAGCCTTAATCGCGCCGTCTTGATGCTCCCAGCCGTCCGCGTTCAAATCCAGCACATCGATTAAATCACGCTTGTTCACTTAACATCTCCTTGGTGAGTATCGATCTCACTCTGCTTAAATGGTCTATCCCAAACTTGCGGCCTGCGGCGACACCGTAATGAAACGGCTTCGTGAACGCCTCATCTTTAGTGCTGTTCACGATGTCACGCGACTCATCGACCCCATCGTTCATAACGTCAATGGCAGTAGTCAGAACCGCCAGTGCCTCTTTGATTGCCTCCCTTCTTGAGTCATACATCATTTGCTCTTCTCCTCTGGCTGAACCGTCCATACGTTGGCTCGGACATACGCCAGCTTCCGGCAGGTGTGGCGGGCTAACAGCGCCCGCTCCTCCCTGTCTTCTGTGGAATACATATCGTCGACCAACTGACCGATGTCATTGAGGTTGTCGATAACCTCTTCATACACTTTGCGATGGAACCCCGGCTCCATTAAACGACCCTCCGCATATGCTTCGCGTTGACTCTCAGCAGGTGAAACATGAACTCCTTCTGCTTTACCTTAAAGGGGTAAACATCAGAGGCGTTAAGCTCCTCTAGCTGACGATTGAACTCAGCAAGTAGCTTTTGGTCTACATACGGGCCAAGCGTCTTCGGCTTGCCGTCTGCTGACTTGGTGTACTTGCGCTTCTTACGGGGTAGCTCCGCAGGAGCAACGATTGGGGTTTTAACAGAAATGTTATCCATGAGTTTTATCCTCTTTTTGATTTGAATGGTGTGAAGTACCGCTCTTGACTGAGAGGCATACGCTTTCGCTCGCCAGTAGCAAACCTGACGTGCATCCACTTGCGTCCGCGCTTCTCTATCCATGCGACCACTGAACCGTAGTCACCATGAAACCAGCAGGGCTGAAAGCCCCGATTGATAACCTTGCGATAAGTCCAAAAAAACTTTGGCTTGAGTGTGCTTGTCATATTTATCCCTCCTACAGGACAGAGCCATTTATTAGCTCATGGGACAAATATTAACACGACTACACTTATGATGTCAACCCTTTTGTGTTCTCGGGTTTTTGTTCGCTTAGATGTTTTGACTTCAGTATGACCAGATGGTGGGGCTAGGTAGCTCATCGCACCAGTCGAGATGAATGAACCTGCCTTCGCCTCTCTGGTTTATACCTATGCGGGGAACGTCATAGTACATCGCTACCTTTAGTAGCTTGTGCGCTTTCTCATGCGACACGGCAAGATCAACTGCCATGCCAAAGCTATGCGCACCTATGTGTCCTTTGTGCCTTTCGGCGGGGTGATCAAGACAACGGTATCCGCTAGTGACGATCAGCGGCTCTCCGTATGACATTCTTATTCTGTTTAACTTGGCGAGTGCGTCAGGGTCAAACTTGTAGACACCGCACCCACACTTACAGCGCAGTTCATCTTCTGAAAAATAATTCACTGCTGAGTCTTTCTAACCTGCGTGACAATCTTTTCGCCAGAGCGAGCGACAACATATCCGCCCAGTCCAATTTGCAGTAACGTCCACGCCTCGTCTCTCAGAGGATTGGGCAACCATCCTAAAGAGTCACCGACTGCCAGCGCCAAAAATGTCAGCATGGTGATCGGACGCCACGTTGCCGTGATCCAATGCTCCGACTTTGCTTCCGCCTGAACAATCCCGGCCTTGGCCTGTAGCGTATCTGACTCGTAATCAAAGACCCGTTGCATTGCCGCCGCTTGAACGTCAAGCAGGTGACCCTTAGCCTTTAGTCGCTCTTCGTCAGATGTGTGAAGCTCATCAATTAATTCTGCCGCAGGCTTAAACACCCCGGCGATTAATTCCATGACGCCCATCATTGGCTAATTAGCTCGCTCGCACGTTTCAGGTCACGCAGGTACGCTGACTTGCAATGCTCTTTCTCTGCCAACTTGAACAACAAATCAATCGTGACCCGCGCTGAGTTCCAGACCGGGTTAGCGCGGAGTCGATATGAGCGGCTACTTATTGACTCGTTTGGGTTCATGCCAAACAACAGGGTTACGTTAGCTAATTGGGAAGTTGCATCACCCACCCGGTAAACATAGCCCTTAAACGACTCGCCAGCCTCAGACATTACCTTCGCCACAACCTCAAAATCTTTTTGCCGATCCATAATTACCTCATCATGTACACGGCGATAGAAACAATCGCGGAAATCGCAACCCAAAAAAATCGCTCCGTAGCTTTAACGGTCTGAGCATTTTTATTGATCGTTTCTTTCGCCTTATCAACGTCAGTCTCAATCAAATCCATCCTGTACTCAAGGCGGTCAACCCGCTTGTTAGATGAATATACTTTTTCTTCTACCCTTGCGATGGCGCTTACCGCCTCTGTCAGCTTGTCTAACTTTACTTCAAGCCGATCTAACCGCGTCAGGAATACCTCTTCCTGTGCCATCACCGCTACCCCTTATGGCGAACAATTTACAGATGCAGAGCCATCCGCGTTAGTTGTTACGTCACAGATCACTTGAGGAACATTCTCCATGATCTCAGCGATGGCGGCAGTGTACTCAGCCCATACACCGTCCAAAAGAGCGTTGTTCCCATTGTCCAGTGACAGCAAAGTTCCAAACCCCACGGTGCTGACATCTGCTATCCCCTCAATTCCAGCCAGACCCATATTTACTACACCGTTGATTCCCGCCTCACCCAGCGTAACATTAGAATCAAAGCCAGCCGCACCCAGACTAACCGCACCATCAATACCAGCAGTGCCCAGCGTTACCATGCCGTCAACGAATGGCGTGTAGTCGACGTTACCCAAGGCTGAGTAGCCAGCGGATGCCGTGTCCACAAATGCACCGTACAGCGCCTGATTATCTTTAGACTCTGCGGCAACTCTAGCAAGTTCTGCTTTGCTGTTATACCGCGCCATCGTTTTAGCTGAGTCAGCCTGCATCCACATCATGCCCAGAGACGTTACGGGCGATGCCAAGACTGACGCCCACTGAATTGCCTCTGACTGCTGAGGCATCGGCTGGATTGTAGAAGTTTGAGTTAAAGCCAGCGCCATGACAGCCGCACTTGCGGCTTGACCATCACCGCTAGCGGCGATCTTAGATAGTGCTTCAAACTTAGATTGTGCGGCGGCGGAGTTAGCTTCTGCCGCCCTTTGTACCGCCTCGTAATACTGAGTGTTGCTTGATGCGCAACCTGCAACAAGCACCACACATAAAATGCTTAGGATAGCCTTCATTTCTTACCCCCACGCTGTTTTGCTAAGTATGTTTTGTATGTCCGCATTGCGGCAGTGCGGCTTTTGTACATCGCCCTCCCGCCACCTACTCGGTACTTCCCATTAGGAGCCCTAGAGACTGGCATCAGATTTTGCCCTCGACAATCCTCAACTTTTTAAAGTCAGGATCATTCAGTTTTTTTAGGATTAGCTTCTTGCGACCTTCTGCATCATCCCAAGAGATTCCTTCTTCTTTCATCCATTGGGACAAAACGTGCATTGGGATTGAGCCAACACACCAAGAGTCATTTGTCTTTCCAAGACCCTGAGATCGCAGTGCTTGGTTTCTCTCAAGATACGCGCTGTTATCGTACTCTTTTAAGATCCCAAACTTCGATCCGTCAAGATCAACAAACTTTTCTTTAGTCTTCATTTTAGCCTCAAGAAAAGGGGGCCGGAGCCCCCTGTCTTACTTAGGAGGTGGAGCAATCAAACACAGCACCAGACGCAAGCTCATTCTTACAGATAAGCGTCAGTTCCGTGGTCACCTGTCGGGTGGTTGCATCGCCAGTTTTGGCAAGAGCCACATTCTTGGTGGGTCGCAAAACGCCAACGCACCACATGTCATCCTGCATAACAAACACATCTTTGCTACGGTTCTCGCGTGAGGGTACAAACTCTACAGTACCCCAAGGAGTAACGTAAACGTCCATGTGCTTGATCACACGCTCATCTTCAGCGCGGATGGTGCTTCGCTGGTTGTTGTTACCAGTGAAACCCAGTGCCACGTTCATCTGAAACGCTGACAGGTAAACAGAATCTGGCTTGCCGCCTGACTCCCAGATTGACTGCATGACGTTATCAAAGCGAGCTTGAGAGAACGCCGCCGCAGTGCCGTCAGTTCGAGCGTCCGTGCCATCGCCAGTAGCGACAGTAGCGTCACTAGCTTCGTCGATGTTGGTTACGATCCAAGAAGGAGCGCCTGCCAACTCACGGGCCGCACTTGAGCTACCAGCTACACGGGCATTGTTGTCAAACAGTGCCTTTTCAATGTCCAGCTTTTGCTCTTTTGCGGTCTTCAAGACTTGATAGGCAACTTCTTTTGCGCGGCCCGCTTTTGCCAGCCCCTCATCAGTATCAGGGATGACTACTGCGTTCTTGAAAATCTGGGTGTAGTTGCCCAGACGAGTTGTAGCGGTACGGGCATCAGCGGATGTTGCATCGCCTTCGATGTGCGCATTAGTGGTTGAGGAGCGCAGTGCGTCCGTCTGCCACTCATGCAGAGTGTTAGCGGCTTTTACCTTGCCGCACTTTGAATAGAACGGGGTTTCTTCGGGCGACACATCATAGATGACATCTTCCAAATCTTCCCGAATACCAACAGCATCGTAGCTGTCAAACGTGTTAGTGGCCTGTGCCATGTCTAGTTACCTCATTGTTTAAGGATTAAATCAAGCGCATCCTCTACCCTTCCGGAGCGCCTCAGTTTCGATCTAGTTTGCTTAGTTGCTTGAGATTTGGATGCTGTTTTCTTGGCTCCAGCCTTTACTACTCGCTTCGCCTTTGGCTTCGCTTTTCGCTCTGCTTGCTGTTTGCCAGACTTTAACTCCTGATACTTGATCGCGTCATGCAGGACTCGGATTGCCCGGTGATCCATGACAGCCGCAATCTCTCCCGGCTCATACCCATAAATCTCTTGGCCCATCGTTACCAAACGGTCACGGGCCTGAGAGGCTTGATCGGGATTCGCAAACTCAGGAACTAGAGTCTTCAGCGTCTCCATCTCTCGCTCTAAATAAGCGCGTTGGGCTTGCACAGTCGCTTGTGACTGTTGCTCTGCCAACTGCTGAAACTCTGACATTTTGCCATCGTACTCAGCTTTGTCCTCATCGTACTTCAGCTTGGCTTCCATAAAACCTATGGGGTCAGACTCAAACTGCTCTCGATTTGGTTCACTTGGCGGTCGCGGCAGTCCGCTGTCAGAGACAGCCATCTGGTACGCTTCCGTTATTTTTTGACGCTCACCCATCAAGGCATGAAAGACTTCTTCGGCTTGCTTTTTAAGCTGGGCCGCATCCTGCATACCTTTTTGGACATACTTCTGACCGCTGTATCCTCGCTTGAGGTCTTCTATGCTTACCTGCTCTTCCGTTCCGTCAACTTTGACGGTGAATAATTCAGGGGCTTCGTCCTCCGCTTCTTCAGCGTCTTCGTATTCCTCTTCTACGTCTTCTTCACTATCATCACTGGCCTCGACTTCTTCAACTTCAGATTCCTCTTCGGCTTCTTCGGCGTCTGCCTCAGCGGCGACCTCTTCTACCTCTGGCTCCTCTGGTCTTAGTAATCCGGTCAGTGCAGATTCTATAGTCCCATCGAATGTCACTTCTTGGTCAGTCGTTTCCACGGTGCTAAACCTCTCTCTTGTTGCTTATCAAAAATCGCCTCATCTGAAAGAATGGTGGACATCCGATCTTCGATCTTCTCCAGCGCACAAACAATGTGGTGCGCTTCCATCCGTTCCTCTTCTGAGGAGTGCGGATTAAGGAAGACAGTTACCTGCTCTCCCCTAACATCTTCAACAAGACCCTTAAATGTCTCATCGTCCCGCAGGCGTCTAATCCCTGCGGCTTTGTCTTTTATGTTCATCTAGGCGCGTTCTGCATCTGCTTAATGCGCTCGACATCGACTGAAGTGCCGTACTTGCCAATAATCTCTGCGGCACTAACGAGCAGGTCTTGATCCATCTTGTCTCTAGCCAAATCATCGTCTGCCGCCGCCCTAGCGGAATCCAACTGCAACTTAAACTGATCTTTTTGCGCCTGCATTTGAATCTTAGCCATGTCAGTTTGCGCTTTGGCTTGAGTTTTCATTGTCTCAGCTTGCAGGTATGCCTGAGCCTGCGCGTCTTGCGGCTGTCCCTGCTGTTGCTGTGCCTGCTGGGCCTGCTGGGCAAGCATTTGCTCTCTCTGCTGATCCATCGGCATAAAGTAGCGGTTGGCGTTTCTAATTCCATTCAGTGCGAGCATGTCGGATAGCGTGTTCCTGATTTGAGTCAACGACACCATGCCATTCGATAGACCAAAATTTTGAATAATCTGCGTCTGAATCTGGAAAGCTGAAGACAGCGCCGCCAGCTTTTGCTCTTCGCGCCCAGTACCCAGCCCTACATTTACAGTAACGTCCATGCCCGTATTCCAAGAGCGGGGATCAATAGGCTGATAGTTCTGACCGGAGAGGCGCATCATCTGCTCCTCTTCTACGTTCTCTACCATCACCTTTAGCATCAGCTTAAACATCTGACGCATACCGCCTTCCGCTAGGTTGCGGGCCATGACTTCGATCTGACCAGCCTGCGCCTGTACGGTGGCGTTAACTGCCGCCGCTGTAGTCGACTGAAGCGCGTCAGGAGAAAGACCAGTAGACGCCTTGGTGACGCCTGTCTTGCCTTCAATCTCTTGATCCATGTACTGGAGTGCCGTCAACGTCTGACCAGCGACAAACGGAACAGCCTGTGGGACTACGGCTCCTGTCTGTTTAACGCGGATGATGCCACCAATTTCATTATTCAAAAGGTCTTGGATATTGACCGCCGAATCTAAGACTTCCAGACGCGGCGAATTGGTAAGGGCTACATTGTCGAGTACCCCTCGGAGCATCGCGGTAGAAGCATCCTGATCATTAATAATCAGGTCAGCAACTGACCGCCCGTAGAAGGTATGCGGCTCTGGATCTACTTCAAATACTGAAAACGGGATATGCCCACATGGCTCATATGAAAGCAGTTTGTAGCCATTACCGCCCATTAAGACTTTATGAGGTTGCGGGATGCCAGTGCCGTTAACATCTATATCCATGTACACCTCAGTGACAGCAACAAGCCGCATTGAGGGGTCTTTAATATCCTCTTCTTGATAGTCTTCTTCATATCCTCTGCGCTCAAACTCCTCTACCTCGGAGAATGTGTCAGAGTGCTGAAGACCAGACAAGTCTTTAACCTCTTCATAGTCAAAGCCCATCTCAATAAGCTCACCAATCCGCATATCGGTGCGGTGCGCAACGCAGTACGCCTCCTCCAGACTGCGAGCGTTTCGGTCTACAAAAAACTCTTCTGGGGGTACTGACTCAATGCACAGCTTCCCCTCTTCGCGGGTCTTTGCCACCTTTAGGTTGTATGAAGCAGGCTCAACCTCTAGCCCGCTCATGGGGTCTAGCTGGGCCTCACCAACTATCTCCTGCTCAATGATCTCAATGTTGTCATCTTGCAGGATAATGCTGATTTCCATCTCGCTTACGTTTTGGAAATCGTAAACCTCTTGCTCTTCGTAAGTGTCCCAATACACCTTGGCGATGCCACACTTCTTAACCATCGCATCGTGGAAGCAGTCATTGAGTACGCGGTAGCCGTTATGCTCATTGAACACATAGTGCATATATTCAGTGGCTTGCTCTGCCAGAGGCACATCCTCTGGCCCGCGAGGCACATACTCAACTGGCTTGTCGGTGGACAAAAACACCCGCATCAGCGAGGGCTTGATAGCTCGGACGGTATCGCGCACTTTTGTAGCGACAACCTTGGATCGCCCCTCCTCTTCGCCGATATCAACTTCACCGTCAAAATAACGCTGGGCCTTAATTCGGTCTTCGGCAATTTCTGACTCGACAAAATCTACCGCATCCGATACTGCATCACGGGCGATGGATTCAATCTCTAACTCAGTCATCGGCTTGAGCATTACTCACGGCCCTCTTCGATTCTTTGTGCTGTTGGGCCTGCTTGAGATGCAACAATGCCTAGCAGGGTTCGCTTCTGATCACGAGAAAGCCCACGGTGCTGGTAGATAAGGCGAGCTACTCTTTGCTTGTTAGCGGGACTGGCAAGCAATGACCCCGTGGCAATCAGCAAGCCAGCAAGTTGCTCAAGCGACTCTCCGCCTAATGCAACGCTCGCACCTGCGGCTGTACCTATTGTTTGCTTCAAGCCTATTGTCTGGTTCTGGCTCAACCTGTTAACGGCGCGGGTTAGTGCCTCTTCGGCAGTCAACAGCTTAGAAATGTTTTTGCCAGTCGGCGCGTAATCGTCAACAGTTTCCCTAAGAGCCTCACGCGCACCAGATGCAACTTCTTCAGTGATCTGCTTGGCAATCGGTGGCTCGACGGTAGGCACACTGCTCCAGTTAATCTGCTTGTCTAGGTTTCTTCTAAGCTCCAGCACTTGGTTTGGCGTTAGCTCCCTTACAGGGCCAAGATCGCTCAACCAACTCATCGCGTAATCTTCTATGACTGCGGCGTGATCAGTTGCCAGAGGGTTTGTCTTAGGGTCACTCAACTGCTTGTGCAATCCCTTGAGCGGAATCAACACATCATTGATGGGGATCATCTTGCCAGACTGCTCTGCGACATTTACCAGACGCTCAAGCTCATCAGTGTTGGTGTCAATAATCTTGGTTAGCTTCACCAACCCTTCAGGGGTCAGGGGAACCTGCTCCTGCAACAGAGTGTCGATAACTTCTGACCTTACGCGGCGGTCACCCATTCTTGTGTGAGGAGACGTTCCCATCTTCAGGCCCGTTTCATACTCAGACTCTGGGAATGAGCGGATGCCGGGGATGTTAGAAAGCGCACCTAATCCACCAGTCACTGCCGCTGATACTGGGTCTACACCCTCAGCAATATCACCTATTCTTCGCACTACCTCTGCGCCGCCAGCGACAGTCGGCATTTTCGCGCTGGTAGCCGCCAGCTTAGTAAGTTTGCCAAGAGTTTTTACGGGTAAGCCAATAAGGGAGAAATCACTGGCGAACCCAACCGGATCGGTGTACGCCGTTCTCAGTGCGCTGTAGGGGCTACCGTATCTCTCATCATAAAACCCTTTAAGCGCCTCAAGCCCTTCTCCAGTAAACATCAGCTTCACGCCCTCAACCATGAGTTGCGGGTCTGTGAATACAGTCATCAAGTCTTTGCCATACTGGGCGGCAGACGGGCCTATGTTCCTCAAACTGCCTACGGTGGAGTATCGCTCTCGCGGCGCAGTGATTGCCAAGTTTGTTTTCGGTATAAACTCTACACCAAATTCTTGGTCAAGCTGGGCGATAAATTCAGCTTCAGTCATTATCGTTCTCTGCTGTTGTACGCATCAGCGTACTGCTGTGCCGCCTCTGGCGTTGGGAGAGGTTTTTGCTCGCCACTCGGAAGAGTTACAACATTGCCGCTAACCGTAGCCTGCTTTGCTTGCGGCTTGGTGTAAACCGGAGCCTCTACTGGCTGAAAGTTTCGCAGTCCCATGTCTTGAAGGTAATTGTAATTCCCTGACTGTAGGTTTGTGTTGTACTGATCAATCCCCCTGACAAGCGCCTTTCTTCTAATGTCAGTCAACTTGCGGATTGCCTCTGGTGTCATGGAGGTTGTACCAGTCATAACTGAGCGCAGGAACTCTCGCTCTGCTGGCGTATCCAAACCTCTCGCACCAATTCCCAGCGCGGCGATAGCGTCAAACACATCTGAACCCAGAAGCGCGTTAAGAAGCTGGGTATCTGTTGCTTGCCGGGCGGCTTCCTTGTCATTACCAAAGAAGTCCATAGCGCGAGCCATCTGCAACCTAAACTGATCAAACATACCAGTAATAGGCTGGCCTGAATCTAGCACTCGGTACACTTCATCCAAGTCTCGGATGCTTCCGACAGCTTTCTGGGCGGCTTCGATTTGCTTGTAGTCTTGCTCTGCAAACAGCCTGCCTGCCGCACCGTACATTGCCGCCTTACCCTTGTCGCCAATGTCAATGGTTGTCCCGCCAGAAGACAGAACACGATCTACGGCTTCTTCCATTGAAAGATTTGCATTAGACCCTCTAAGAAGCAATACCTTTTCCATGAAAGCAGATGGCTTTTGTGGCGCTCTAAACTGCGCGCCAATAGCGCCTTGAGTAAGCGCGGCGGCGAGCCGTGGTGACTTGATAAGTTGCGCGGCCTGAGATTCGTCAATTACCCCCTGACCTACTAGGTAATCAACATACTGCTTAGTCTCTTTTTCTGATGTTCGGCGCTTTCTAGACTCCGCAAGGTTAGCCATAGCCAACTGACTCATCGGGCCTTGCCCGCGCATTGTCATTCCGCCAAATCCAACAGCAAGCGTATTTGCTAGATCCGCCATCGATTGCCGGTCAGAAAAGAAATTACCCAAGCCGCTCATAAGACCTTGCGGCTCTTGCTGTGGTGCAATGTAATCAGGCGTAGCTGTTGTAATCGGCGCAGGCGTCATTCTAGGGCGGACTGCCGAACCCATCGCGGCCCCCGGTACGCCAGAGGGTGCAGGAGCCATTGGGTTCATGCCAATTCCGAGCAAGCCGGGGTATTTCGGGTATCCCATCATCTTAAAATACCTTGCTGTAGTCTACGCGGAGGTAGCCGTCATCGCCCCTAACTACGGCATCAGGCTTATGCTTTTTCAGTTCTTGAGCAATTACACCAAATGTCGGATGACTCGCAAAGCCGCCGCGTTTAGCTTTGTCATTCCAATCCCATGTGTACAGATTGATTCCGTCTGGCGTCTTTCCTGCTGGCTTAATGTTTTCCTTTAGGGCTATATCGGAGCCAGACATTAGGTATGACCCTAGCACTCCCGCACCAAGTCCAAGGTAATCAAACAATCCCGGCTGAGATGTTGATGTCTGCCCAGTAACGCCGGGGTACATTCCGCCAAGAGAGCCAAGGATGCCAAGGATGTCATTTGGCCTGTCAGTAAAGCCTTGGAACAGACCCTGAGCGGCGTCCATAATCGCTTGCTGTTGTGCCTGCTGTTGTGCACCAACTTGAGCCATGCCGCCTTGCATTGCCTGACCCTGACCAAAGCCAAGGTTTGACAAGTTACCCAACTGCTGTGCCGCGCTAAGTCCAAGCCCCGCTCCAGATAGTTGCGCCTGCTGATTGGCAAGCTGGGCTTTCAGCGCCATTGACGCATCCTGCTGTTGCAGTCCCATGCCTTGCAGGTACGCACCTTGGTTTGCCATTTGAGCTTGCAAGTCTGCCTGATTCTTTGCCTGCAACTGGTTGCCGTAAAACTGTTTTGCCTGCGCCTGCGCTTGCTGGTTTGCCAGTTGCGACTGCAAGTCTTGCGCCGCGCTAAACTCCCCGGCCCGGTTCAATGCCGAAATGTCCGACAGTGCGGCCTGCTGTGCGTTTTGGTATCCCTGTTGGCGCAATTGCGAGGTTACGTTCCCCACATTCTGCATGTAGTCCTTTGCTGTCTGCGCCTCCATTAGCGCATGACGCGAGCCACCAAATGCGCCTGCCGCGCCCGCCTGTGCAGAAGCAAGATTCTGTTGCATCTGCTGGGCATCACTAAGATCGCGGGTGACGTTACCAATTACTTGGCTTTCATACGGGTTCATATACGGGGATAAGTCTGTGCCAGCCAACTGCGCCGCATCATACCCCTGACCAGAAACATTCATTGGCGTATATTTATAGGCGTTATAGTTTTGTTTGATTTGAGGAGTTTGCAACCCATAAGTTGGGAGGCCGCTACTATAGTTAACTCTCATTGGCTGATAGCCAAGATACTGGGCGGTTCCCTGACCAGCCTGATTTAGCGCATTTGCAGACGCGCCAAAAATTCCGCCTTGGTTGTAATTAAAAGGCTGTCCAGTATTGTTTATTGGAAAAGCGTGTCCGCCACCTGAACTCATCGTATAAACCTCATTAAGCCCATCGGCAACGCGGGCGCTGGCCTACGGTAGATTCCTCGTGGAGAGCCACCTTGAGGTGCTTGAGGAAACTGAGGCATTTGAATTTCTGGATTAGTCGGCGGAAGCATCATGGAGGGAGGGCCACCCATCTGCATCCCCGGCATCTGCATATTCTGCATTGGCATTACGTTGTAAGGCGTCTGCATGGGCATAGCCTGCCCCACTTGAGGATTAAAGCCCTGCGGCACACCGCCGCCTTTTCCACCCATCATGATAAGAAACCTCCGCGCATATATCGCCGTGGGTCAATGCCAAAGTACTGGTATGGATTAACCGCCCCGCCGTAAGGTGTATTTGCGTAAACATTGCCCAAATAATCACCGTAGCCCTCTGTCTCTGGGTCTAACGGATTGCCGTCTTCATCGGTAATGTTGAAAAACTTTTCTTGCAGATTCTCCGGAAGGTATTCCATCTGCGGATAGTAGTAAGGCAGGTCTTGGTCTGGGCCTACAGGGAATAGAGAGCGGTACGTTTCCATGTAGTTAGGCGCAATCTCCTCAAGCGCCGCCAAGCTACGCATATACGTTTCCATTCCGGTATGACCAGCAAGCCCGTCTTCTTGCACATAGTCTGGGGTGACCATGCCTCCAGCTACCAATTCGCCAGCAGTGCCGGGGGCTATCAATCCGTAGGATTCCGCGCCTTTAGCCGCTGACATCATTGCCGCTTCTTGCATTGGGTTAAATGCCGCAACCTTCGGCCCTGCGTAAGGAGCGTATGGCATACCCGCTACGGTCTTGGCGGCATTGCGGTACATTGCAATGTCTTGAGCCTGACCGGGAAACAAGTCAACCTTACTGCTCTGTGATCCGCCTTTTCCGCCTGACATATTAAATATCTCTCACTAATGACCTGTACTGTTCTTTCCAGCCGTGACTTTTAAGTTCTCTAGCCCAGCCTGCGCGACCACATATCGTCATGCCGTCACACCCCAATTGTTTTGCAAACTCGCTTGCAGACTCATTCATTTCTACAATCGTGTCCTTGTTTCCCCCAGCCAAAAAAACGTGCAGTACTTTTTTCTTCGGATAGGTGATAACTTCTGTCACCGCACACGCATCATCAGCGGGCCAAAACTGCATATACCCAGACGATACGGCCTCGTAAATATCGCTAAAATCGTGCGTTTCCCCGCCGTGTTTTAAAGCCGCCTCTATCCACTCGCGGCAACGCTCCATCTCTTCACGTAAACCTTCCATATTATACCACCGCTACGGGACTACTTTTAGAAACCCGTTATCAATGTATAAATCGCCAGAAGTTAGACCAGATGAGCTATTTGGTAAAGTATTCCCCTTAGCCAGCACCACCTCTACAAACTCATTGCTCTTGGTTACTACTGGCACAGCGGATGAAGAATCCCAAGCAAACCTGCCGTCCTCATTCGCCGTATCGTACTGCGTCTTAAAGTTGATTTTTGGCTTTACCCTCATTAGGTAGTCAGCCAAGTCTTCGGCCCACGATTGATTGTCGCCTGCGTAAGGAGGAGGAGTCTCGCCGCTCATCTATATCCGCCCTCTTTCCCTCTCATTCGCAAAGCACCAAAACGCCAATTAGCTCCAACGTCGCCATCTACCCTTAGCCTTAGCTGACGCCCAGTAAACCTAACGTCAGTAGGGTTCGCTGGGGAATACGGACCATGAGTTGTTTCGGTGTCGTTAGGATAGAATCGAGTCTTAATTGTAATGTCCACCTCGCCCTGCGTGTCTTCTTCTGGAATCAAACTGTTAACTTTTACAACCTTGTTACCTTGATTGACCCTTACTGGCCCAGATTCTGCGAATGCTTTTGAGTTGCCGTGATTAAAGCCTTTATCATGCTCATACATTTCGCCAGTTGGCTCAATCCAGTGAGGGTGGGTGAACACGCCAGAGTCTGTTCCAGCAGAGCGGGCCAAGTCGCCAACAGACCAGTGATTCTCAAGGTAGTCATAGACAACGTACTTGTCGTTCTCTATCGATGTGCCAGACGGGTAGAACCACCACACTTCGTTGAACTTCTGATTTACAACACAGAACGCAGAGCCAATTTCCTCTTTATTGATGTTTTTAAAGATGTGGTCATGAACATCACACTGGATTGGCTGAACCGTTGATCCGTTGTACATAAAGAATTGGCTGTCGCCCATCCAAAACGCCATTCCTGAAATAGAGCCAGAGAGTAACGGGCCTGCAATACCGCAACCAGAAGCAAGTCGCTGAAATCCGTAAACAGTCGGCGGGCCTTGGTATGTTGCAACGTGCGCATCAAGAGTTGTTAGTATAAGAGTCCTGCCCCTGACCTTCTCTGCGCAAACAATGTTTCCGTTTGTTTGAAGAACGATATCGCCAGCTTCGTTAGTTGGCTGTGGACTCCAAGCGGTTATATCTTCCCTGTCACACCATTGAACTTTCCTCGGGTCGCCGCCAGCGCCCAAGGCAAACAAAAATCTTTCTGCCGTTACAATAATCGCCTTATTAGTAGAAGGTACTGATCCGGATGATGCCGTAATGGTTGTGGCAAGCCCTGATCTGTTCCATAAGTAAATAGTGCCGTCATTAGTGGCAAGACCCACCAAATCTTCGCCGTAGTTATCAAGAACCCAATTTGTCGCAGGCACTGTGCGGTTGTCAGACTGTCTAGCTGTTCCGTATGTACCCTCGCCATAGTCCTTCCCGCCATAGCCAAGGTTTTCATCTGCGTTCAGGTTGCCTGCGGTAAAGCCAGTTGGCGTAATATCGACAAACCCAGTCGCAGGATCACCTGCCCAAGCGTACAGCTTATCGAATGTGCCAGTAGCAATCCTTGGTATGCCGCCGTTGTCATACCAAGAGTGAGCGCCGCGAGCGATTCTTGTTGTGCTTTGATTTATTGAAACATTCTCTAGCTCATCCCAGCCGCCAATCGGATGCAATACACCATTAGTCCAGCGCACAAAGCTGGCATCATGCCATCTGCCCTCTGCTCTAGAGTCAGTGCCGTGATCTACGACACCGGGGGGGATGTTGAGAGTTATCGCGTCCATTACGACACCTTCGTTAGAGTGCAGTCACTAATAACTATGCCCCTGAAATTGCCGGGAACAGTTGGCGACTCTCGGGTTAAATACCACACCTGTATATGTATCCCTTTGTCATACCCTGACGGTATAGTGAAGTCCTCATCAACAGCGCCAACTTCAAGATAACTAGTTCTGGTGGTTGTTTCGGATACTACTAAATCTGCGCCACCGTTAGGATCGCTAAACCCAAAATCATCTGTGCTTTGCACCGTATCCAGCAATAGCACTCTATGCCACATAAATGCTTCTGTTCTATCACCAAAGGAGGTTCTGTCATCATCCCAGTACACTCCGCTTGTGATATTGAAAACGTCACCCACGTTGATTCGCGTTTGAGGGGTGTCTAAGATTGTTCTGCTTAACCTCACGCGAGCCGAACTATTGCCTGTATAGCTATCAGACTGAAGACAGCCAAGAGTGACGCCAGTGTTAGAACCTGTCGTGCGAGGAGCAGAAACTATTGAGCCGTTTTGAACGCCTCCTAGTTGAGGCCACGGGCCATCCCAGTTGGCAACATCACGCTCTGTGCTACTTAGGTCTTGCTGGAAGTAGACAGGCGAGCCTCCCCCAGAGCCAGAAACAAGCATATTGTGCCGCATTAAGAAGACGCCCCAATATATGAGCCGTAAAGCTGACCGCCTACATTCCACAAATGAATCCAGTTAGTAGCTGATGCATCTAACGTAGGCTCTGCACCACCAATCCATTGCATTGAGGGCCATGTAACAGAATCTGTGCCAACTGAAGTAATCCGGAGCGTGGCAAACTCGCCAGATGACAAGTTGCTGGCAATGGTAACGCTCCCCGTCATGCTAATTGTTTGGATCGTGCCGTTGTCTGGATCTACAGTCTGAGTGCCGCTAGTGCCAA
>Ga0098056_1000239_pt1 | contig 22350 bp, 12 predicted proteins | sample 17BtaG_FD_92583 | JGI IMG/M metagenome (GOLD analysis project Ga0098056, IMG submission 92583) | Marine viral communities from the Subarctic Pacific Ocean - 17B_ETSP_OMZ_AT15314_CsCl metaG | ecosystem: Environmental > Aquatic > Marine > Oceanic | place: Subarctic Pacific Ocean | collected...
GATGAATGAGTTTGTTCGGAGGGCTGTGCGGATATCCATAGCAAGAGCAGGGCTTCAAGAAGAAACAGCACGTGAAGCCGAAAAGGTTAACGGAAAGAAGTGGTGGGAGAATGGCTACAATTAAATTCACAGGAAGGGGCTAGTGCTTCTGAGGCGCTCCAGCCAAGAAGCCTAGCTTAAATGACCATGCTTTTACATCCCGTTTCAAGGGTTCTCTCGTCAAAGGTTTCCCTTGAAGCCAGTGTAGCGAAAGGCGCTGAGCGGATGGTGCGCCCTTCCACTTTAGCTGGAGAAGAAAGATGAAAGTTGCGATGGCATTAATATTTATTGTAGGAATTGTTCTTTGGTGTTGGTTTATTACAACCGATAACGACAGGTGGTGCGACTAATGATTGATCTAGAGAGAGTAATGAAATGGACAGCAGTACTTTCTGTCGTGTGGGTGGCAGGGTGGATATACCACCTTTACACTGTACAGTTAATAGAAGAAGGGATAGCTACGTTTTATCAGGAAGTCCATTTCCAAAACAATACTACTATAGAAGATACAATAGAGATCGACGATACAGCTAATCCACGGCTAGATACTTTAGCTTGGTGCATAGCCCATACAAACATGAAACCATTGTGAGGCAGAAATGAAGCTAGATAGAAAACTGTTCAAAAATATTTTTAGTTATGCTGCGAGTTTGCTCGTCTGCTTAGCCTTCGGAATTTCAGCGGGGATACGATTAGGTTTCAGACATGGCCGACTCCACTGGAAATCACAAAGGCAAGTAACATTCCGTGGGGGTAGAGAGCAAGGCATCGTTAGAGCATTGAGAAAAAATGGTCAGATCTAATCTCTAACAACAGATGCCAGAGCAACCCCTACTAAGACGTAGGGGATTGCTCCGCCCACCTTCCTAAACACTCCCTGATTCGCCACACTCCTCCAAGCATCCGCTTCTTCATTCAAAGCAGTGACCTCCAACCTCAGTGACGCATTGACTCGTTGCTCCAATGTCCACATTGAGTCTAGAACTTCCACTCTTTTATATAAAAGTAGCTTCTCTTCCTCTAATACGGCCACTTGTACCTGATATGCGGAGACCTCTTTTTGGTGGTTTAATTCTAAGGTATCTAAGAGCGACGCTAAGCCACTTTGATTCGCTAAGCTGTCACGGAGTGTAGTTAGGTTGTCGTTAAAGCTCCTGGATGATATGAGAGCGTCGTTTTCTGCTGACTCCCTAACTTCCTCCAAAGAATCGTGAGCATTGTCCAAACTGTCTCTAAGTACATCATAGTACTCATAAGATTCTAGGAGTTGACCCTCAAGTTTTAATCTTTGCTCTTCTAATTCCTCAACTCTGCTCTCTGCTACGAGCGCACGAGTACGAGCCTTCGAGTTGCCGTTAAAAATAATTCCTGAAAAAGATATCACAGCAACAAGAATCGCAGCGGGTAAAAAATAATTTCTGAACATTAACTTTCTTCGTCTTCTATCATCTTGTAGCATTTCCTTCTCGACACAACTCCAGTCATAGATGTTTTCATAGCCGTGACCACCTCAACCTTTCCAGACTGGATCATTTTTTTTAGATGAAGTCTGATTGATTGGGCTGGAACTTCTAGCTCATCTACTAATTCAAGCACAGTCCTGGCCTTGCTGTCTTCTGTTACTGGTCCATGCTCTCCATGCTGTAATGCTTTCTGAAGTTCTAGCATTAACTCTGTTTGCGTTACGCCCATTAGTCTATCTCCACGATTGTTGGTCTTTCTGGTTTAAATAATATCTTCTTCATATTATAGTCATCATCATCATCTATTTCAAACCAAACGAGTCCAACATCTGCGAGTGACTCAGCAACTCTATGCACGTACTCAGTTGCAAGTTGCCACGCAGGGAGAGCAACGAGCCTTGTTTTTACCTTGTGTATCCTTCCGCTGTCTGCAAATTGGTGGTAGTGAGAACGGATCGCTATGTCTGGCGGATCATCTCCATCCATCACGTGATTAAAGAACACATCTTGTGCGTACCACCTAATATAGGGGGCCTTGGTGTGCGCCCTCTGGCCCATGCGTCCGTGATGTTTTACCTGAAATACACGTGATCCAAATTTAATAGTACGAGTATAAGAAGAGGCGGTACCTGTGTCTGGATCGACCACGACCTTCCACCCCTGATCCTTGAGTGCTTTAGCAATGCCTTCTTCCAAGCCACCCGCACGACCTACATGTGCTGACGTACCTCTAATGATGTGGATAGAGTCGGGCTTGAGTGCTAGTGGAACCCTGAGTGATTCTATGGCACAGCCTACATGAACGCCCTCATGGGCAGTGGCAATCTGTGTCGTTCTGTGGTGGTCCCCATCTACGAGATCGCCATTTAAAATTAAATGCAGTTTTGCTTTTTTATTCTTACGCTTGACCGACCTGACTTCTTTCCAGGCTTCTTCCCAGTTATGCCATAACCATAACTGTGCCTTGTTCGGTACGTATAGTCCACCATCGTCAAGCTCTATTCCTTCTGGTGGGCATAGCCCAACTGTGGAGCCACAGTGAGTGTCTCCAAAACAAACGACAATATGTTTCATCTTAGTAGTCCTCTATGTAGTCTTCTTCGTTGTAGAAGGGGTCTTTGTCCTTGCCCTCGCACTCATCACATCCTTCATCTGGATCTTTTATCGTCAGTCCACAATTACCACAGACTGTCCATCCCGAATTGAATCCCCATCCACACCATGCACAGTAGTCATTATGCAGTTCACGTTCAGATCCACAACGGGGACAATCCATTACTTACTTTGCAACTCCAGCCGTACTTTAAGCAACGCTAGTTCTGTTTCGAGTCCAGTAACTTGGTCCTGTAATTCAGCTATCTGCTCCGTCAACAATCCTGTTGTTCCAATATATTTTTTTTGTCGATCCGAAACGTCGGTTATTAAATTCACAGCTTGAGAATCTGCACGTTCCATACCCTCAAACCTTGCCCCTGCATACCATGTTGCTACCAATATGGATACCGCAAAGCCAATGCTAACTGCGGGAAGTGACGTTGCCTTTGATATTCCATTAGCCATTAGTACCCCACCTTGCAGGGGCTGGCCTGCCTAGCATGCCACGGACATCGACATGTGTAAATGTTTTATATCTTCCTATTCCTAGCTCTTGCTTGTAAGGACTATTCTCTAGTAGGTCAGCAACCTGTTGTGGTGTCCAGCTTACCTTTACGATATCACAAGCACCCAGTGTTAAATGCATACTACTAGAGACTCCTCCTATTGCTTCGTTGTATTCTGGACTTCTATACCAACTGTTAATAAGAACTGGAGATACTCCTCCCGCTCTTCTCACATACTGTAAAACTTCAATCAACTTAATTGCGTTGTCTAATAGATCTACACTGGGAGAAGTTAAGGTTACGCCATTAGATTCGCGACCAACGTCACAGATTTCTAACGCACTAAAATTATTTATATCATTAGCTTTCAGTCGTGCATCACACAGCGTGGCCCATTCACTTCTCGTCATTTTCTCTAAACTCTGGACTACTATCTAAAAGGTTCGGGCGTACAGGTTCCTTGATAGACTTCGCTATACCAGAAGCCACAGCCCCAATCTGCGGTGCTACATATTGGGCTACGCGAGGACCACCAGCCCATGCCACTAAGCCCACAACTAAACTGCCAAGCAAAGTATAGGCCGTTCCAGGAACCTCCCACACTGTCGAGTCAAGCACAATAAGCGCTCCAGTAAAGACTAATGAGCCTAGAAGAAAGGTACGGGCCGCACTCAAACTACCCTTCTCATCTGTTAAAACTTCTCTAATCATTTGCCACCCCATCTAAATGGTTCTCTAGCACGTTTTTGATTTTTAAGTAATTCATCCATACTATAGAGTATACCAAGCCTAGTATCCAGCAACGCCTGATAACGCTGTCTCTTCTGGTCATCGGTAATAGACTCTCTAGAAATATCAAATTCCTGATCTCTACGCTCACGCCAAGCTTTCATCTGTCTTTCCATACTACGAATTTGACCTTTCTTGGTCAGAAGTTCCCGATGCTTATCAGCATAGTTAACACCTTCAATGAGATCCCTTTCAGTAATAGAATTAAGAGTTCCTACTACCTGATCAAGCTCTTGCACAAGCTCGTAAAATTGCTGTTGCCTACCTGCCCTAGTACGTGGATCAGTAAGAAGGTCTCCCAGTATCGGTACATTAGCTACGCCTGGTCCACCTACTAAAGATTTCCAGTCAAAGTCAACGCTAGTTCCAACTATACTTTCTGCCTCTGACCAGTTTGTAAGTGGATCAAATGGAACAGATGGTACGATACCCAACCTAGCTATTCTATCAGCTACTGTCGTAACATAGCCACCCATAGTTCCAAAATACTGTCGCAACATATATTCCATCTTCATCGGAGATGTTAGGAATCCTAGATTATTTACTAGTGGAATCATATTTACAGCATCAGCAATGGTACGAGCAGTGTTACTTGTAAAACGATTTCTTTGCTCATTAGGAGAAATGCCTGCTTCCATAAACGGATCTACGATATAGTCTTTGCGATATGTATCATAGTTTCTCATAGCTCCAAAGATAGGAGCAAATAATTGTGGCGCACCAAGACTTAGGGATGTCCGTAACTGTCGTGTCAACTCACTACTAACATCACTCACATCGTATTGCTCTTCCATCATTGCTCTCATTATCTGCTCTGGAATAACCTTAAAGAGTACGCCCACCTCAAACGGTATAGGTATCTTGAGCCATGAATGATCGCCTAATGGGAATATCCAGTTGTCTGCCTTAACTTCATCCCTTAAGTCCTGGTACTCTTCGTCATCAGACATCAACCAGTACATCAACGCTGTAGCCACAGACAACACCAGTCCACGATTAGCTATTTGCGCTCTATTCTGTTCCCACCAAGGTAGATCGGCATACTCTGATTGGGTCATGCCATACGCGGTCAAGCTTGGTATATCAGAAGATCCTTTCTTGGACCTGAGACCTCTCCATACAACATCCATTCCCTGCAACCTACCATTCATAAATGGCACAGTAGACATATAGGTACTGAATATGGGATTAGCACCACGACGGCCATAGTTCATAATCTCAACCGCAAGATACTGGGCTAATGCACGATCACCCGTTGTAGCGAGAACCCTATCATATACAGCCACTCTAGTAGCTACTTCAGATTGCTTTGCAATTCTTCCAAGGAATGTCCATATAGCAGAAAATGGAGCTAGAGGATTTGTCCAATCTAAATTAGATCTTTCAAGTTGCTTTCTCATGGAGTTGCCATACTCTCCAGGCTCTGCAACAAAGTCAATCCCTATAGACAAGCCCCTCTCTTCTGCTCTTCTTAATATATCTGGATCTATTGCATTTGTAATCGCATCTAATACAAGTCTAGGGCCACCACCCACAATCGTACTTGCTTGCCACGAGTCTCTTAAAATATTTTTTATTTGGAACGGAGGAGTTCTTGTGACTGCCTCTCTGAGTAAACTAGATGATCCAGTCAAGCCCTTAGATACATACTCTCCAACCTTAAGGCCACCGAACAATTCTTCAAGCCGTTTTTTAGGATTAAATCCTAACATCATCACAGCCATTGCTTGTTGGGCATCATCAAGTTCGATATGCTTGGCCACACCTTGCTCCATTATACGGATAACACGCTGGTCTATATTGCCAGCCATATCAGTAACCGTAGTCCATCTTCCCTCGCCCAGTGCAATCGAATCTCTACCTGTTCGCGATGCTGCTACATTGATCATTGCATCTCTTACCAAGGCTTGAGTATTCTCCATAATGCTGTTCATCAAGTCAGAGCTAATAGGTTCTTGGCTTCCTTTCAAAGCCTTCTGAATATTTACTCTGCCACGCTTGGCCATCTGTTGACCAGAACCAATAGGGAACGACTCAGTTTCACTAGTTTCACGATAGAAAGGTGTGTATGGCATTTCAAGCCATTCGTCTCTCTGATCTCTAGTAATCAAACTAGCATTATATGCCATGCGTATCATAGCTCTATTGTATGCCTGGTAATTATCCCAAAATTCTATAATGTGAGGTTCATTAGCTTCAACCTGACTAATAACTTTTTCTAATGATTCTTCAGACCATTGCCTCCTGTATTGTCCATTTGGCAATGCTTCTAGTGGGTTAATACTATTGTAGGCATCTTTAAATAAATTTAATCTATCTTGCAGTTCCTGGTCTTCGTATTGCATCAGAAGATTTGCAGCTTCAGGATCTCTACGGATCATTGCTTCAGTCTCATCTCTACGTTTTTTAGTCCACTGTATCCTTTTAGCACGACCATACGCTACGGCAGCTTGCTCATCTATTGGCTGAGAAACGAAAGAAAAGATGTCCAACAATCCCAAGACTCGGCCATCACCTCCATACTTTTCTGCAAGCTCGTCATCATAAACAGGTGCTACATCAAATTCTCCGCGACCTGTTGAAGTACCCAGATATGATAGGGGTCCTTCCTTCAGCATAGCTCCAAGCCAGTTGACCGTATTGTCTGCATTACGCCACATAACCATAGCAGATGTCATCGCATCAAGCATTGCTCTATCTTGTGCAGCTAGTATCCTATCTTCCTGTTCAACGGTCCATTGCCGTCTATCTAGATATTGGAATCTCATTTGCGAGACTGTTGATTTCTCCAGATTATCTAATGTTTCTTTTGGATCATTACCAGCACGAGGATCTCCAGACAGGGCGCCACTCTCCAAGCTCTTTCTAAAAGTGTCACCATCAAGAGAACTAATAGCACCATCAGCTACCAAGCCATCTACCAAAGCCTTTGTTTCTTTAGTAACCTTATGCTGTCGATTGAACATATCCATATATTCGCGAGGCATTGTATAGCCCGCTTCCCCTCTTCTTGCTTTCAGGAACTCATCCAAAGCGGCCTGACGAGCCTCACGGTTATTAGGATTTGTCCAAATCTCACCATTCAGCAAAGGTATAGCATAAGAATTTTCATCTCTCGTTTCTTTAACGCCTTCACGTATATTACTTATTGCATCTAGCTGGCTAACCTCACCAGCAGTTCGTTGAATATTAGTGCGTTGTTGAGCAATCTTGTCAGCGATAGCAGTTACCTTTGCCTGCTCTTGGTCCCTCATTGCAGGGGTCTTAGCAGCATCTCGTAAGGCTATTGCCTTAATTAATTCATCTACTTGTTCTGGATCTGCATAGCGCACAAGCCGTGTATTTCTAATCTCATCTCCTTCAGTAAATTCTGTATCACCCTGATAGCCAGATCCACGGCTTCCAACTCTACCAGACTCTATACTAGCAAGTATCTGCAAAACGTCTGTTATATCTGATTCTTTTGCTGACTCTACAACTCCCTCAAAAATACTTCTAAGCAATCCCTTAGTTTTACGAAGCTTTCTATTCTTTACCATAGCTTCGGGAACTTTGTTCTGGACTAGTGCCATCATAAGATCGGTCATAGCTTCTTCTTCTATGTCGCTCTCATTTAGGTTGGTATCCTTAAGCTTGTAGACCGAGCGTTCAAACCAGGTAACACCCATTTCGTGGGCCTTTGCGTCCCACTGCTTAGACACCACATTGTTTTTAGCATAATCTAAAATTATATCTATCTCATGGTCGTACAGATGATCACGCCTTAAAAGTGCATGAACACCTTCGTGTAGTCCCGCTTCTTGCATAACTTCTAATGCTGATTGCATTTCATTCGGATCAATAGCAGCAAGATTTATGATGATCCTATTAGAGGCAGAATCGTATACGGCTGGTTGTGTCTGAGGCAGCATCTCACCTCTAAGTTGAACCTCGGCTACCCCCTGGAATAAACCATTAGCATCATCTACAAATACTTTCTTGATATTATCTGGAATACGTAAATTAGTAAGCTGGTTTTCAAACGCACCCTTCAATGCTTCAAAACGAAGTTTCGTATTATTTATAAACTCTCGACGTATAGCCATGCCCCGCTTCTTCAGAGAAGCTGGTATTGCACCCTCGGCTATTAGTGTACTAATAATCTCTGCTCCTTCAGGAGTATTAATCTCAAGAAAGGTGTCTGCTGGAACAACTTCCGAAGCTTTTTTAATTCTTGTTTCAACAGTATCAAGTATCCCCATTTCAGATAACTCTCGAAAACCAAAGTCAGAAACAATGTGACTTGCAAATCTTTCTATATACTCTCTCTCTGATAACTTATTTTCTGGATTATCTTGATTGTATCTATCCACTAGCTTTTTAACAGAACCAGAAAGATCTTTATCTTCCAATATTTTTTTAACTTGCTTTGGTTGTACGTGATACTTAAAGACTTCTCTGTCTATCTCCATGCGTCTATCCGATCCAGGTGGAGCATACCACTCTTCTCTCTGGTCAGGCTCAACAAAGTAATCAGTCAAGTACCTGTTGTCTGCGTAAAAGTCATGGAAATGGTCTGTATCTACTGTGACTGTATCGTCATCAAACTCAGGAGGAGGCTCATCTCTTCGTTCTTTTCTTTTCTCTTCAATAACAGATGCAACCTGATCAAAAGCAACGCGGCTTTTTTCTACAACAGCCATAACATTAACCATATTTTCATATGTACTCAGTGCTGTTGGATCTAGGTCATAGCCTGCAGCCATATTTATACCGACATCCGTAGAAGCAAGGGCGCTATGAGCTTTTTCGTGAGCTATTATTATTGCTATATAATCATCAAGATTCTTCATTGTAGCTTCCTGATCTACCGAACTGATCTTTAGCTTAAAGCCCCCATAAACCTCTAATAGTCTTTCACCTGGTACCCTGGTCATAAAACCATTCAGATTTCCCCTTTTATCAGGCCCGCTGGCCCAGGAGTCCTTTATTGAATCCATAAAAAGAGTAATATAAGGTCTATCCTTACCAGTTCGATCTTTATGATACCAGGTATTTGATGCTAGGAGCTTCTCTTTTGTAGACTGTCTAGCAAAGAAGACAGGGGTATCTATATCTGGAAATAATCTTCGGACAAGTTTTTCATATTTTATACTATCACGTACAGATTCCACATTAATTTGATTTCGCATTATAAATTGCTGACCTCGTGGTACTCCAAAGAACTCGTAGATTTTATTTCTATAATCTTCCATATCAAGTTCCGTCACTTCAGGCATATCCTCATCAGGAATTACAAGATCATTAATATCCCAAGGCGTTTCTGTTATACCTAATTGACTAAATAATTTACTCCACTGCTCAGAATTAAGCGCACTTGCACGATGTTCGTCTACCATCAAATACGCCTGATTTAAATCAAGAGGCATAGCCTCTATCAGTCTGGCATATTCACTGAACATATTTGTTGGAGTTACTTGGGTCGGTGTATTTTTGTCAACTGACCTATACCAAGGAGCAAGATAATGTGGATCTTGAAGAAGCTGATCCGTCACTGGCTCTATTCCTTTTCCTACTATGCCAGTAGCTAAATAAGCACCTAATCCACTTGACAGCGCAAGATCCATTTGATCAAGATAGGGTACGAGACCAGTCCTTCTAAATTCTTCCCTAGCATTAAAGACTCTCGTAATCACTTCCACCCAGCCCGCTGCATCCTCGGCATCGTTTGGATCAAACTCTTTTATAGATGCAATCTTTTCTCCAAAGTCTACCCGTGTTTGAAAATCATCTGCAGATACCTTTGTATCCATTGCAAACTCTGTAGCACCTGTTGGAATCCATACACCCCTATCACCCTCTACATAATAATCGGGATTTTCTTGCATATCACGTAGGTTTTTCATTGCTGTAACCTTACGATATCCAGCTTTTGTAAGCCACTCTGCAATCTTAGCTTCTCCTATAGATGGGTTTACAGAACTCAATACAAAAGTTGGAAGTGGGATTCTCATGTGTGGTTGCATGGCTCGCGCTTTCTTGACCATTTCAATTAAATCTTGAACATTTCTATACTCTTGATGCAGTCCTTTGTCATCGACAGTAACATCATCTGCAGAAATCCAAACCATACCACCTAGTTGATTTAACTTAGGACGTTTTGCCCAACCTTCTTCAGTTCTCATTCCAACAGCTTTCAAATACTGAAAAAGCACACTGTTCACAAATTCTTTCTGGGTATCTATCTTTGAATTAGGCATTACAAATGTAGGTGAAAGAGAAAGAGTTTCGGAGAAAGTGGGTGAATCGTCCTTCTCGGTTTCCCTAAACGCATCTTCCCACATGCTATAAAATTCTCTATACCTTTCTGTATTATTCCACTCGGCCTCTGTAGGTGGAGCCTTTGGCATTGATTTTTTAAATACGTCCCGAATAGCCTTACTTCCACTAGCAGTAAGATTTTGTGTGCCAATCGCAGCAAAGTTTGGAGTCAAGGTAGGTGTATCTATTACTTTTAAATCCATACCATTTGTTGTGGTGTACCACTTTCCATCTTTTTGATTGAAAATATACACAGGCTTACCCATGTCTATCGCTATCTGTACAGCCCACTGAGTTCCACCTTTTATTGCCCAGCGATTTGTCCCCCTCTTGCTAGGTGGTGTTATTGTACCTATGGCAAATACTGCATCTGCATCTCTGGCCTGTAAATAATCTCGCTCTAAAAGTTTATTTGTCTTCGCTACGTCCGATGGATATTTACGACCTATCTTTTTGTTGGCTTCTATCAGATAAGGATAAGCCTCTGCTGATTCCTCTTCAGTTAGAGTATCTGTTGTATAATGCGTAACATCTTCAAGTCCGTATTCCCTTCCAATCGACTCCCAAATTTTATCTGATCCTGGTGCATCACCTGAAAACATTTTATACGTAGTCGTAGGTTTCTGTGTATCAGATTCTATTCCAGAGCCAATAAAAAACTTCGCAAGAGCAGCCTTAATACCTGCCGCAGCAGCTTTTTTTGTATCCCCATTTGGACCAAGCGGTGTCCTACCCATAATCCCTGCTATTCGCTGCGAAACTTCATCTAACTCCGATAGCCCCCTTGTATGGTCGAAGGATACATATCTTATATGTTGATATCCCTTCTCTGCTAAAAGATCATACGTCGCACGATCCCACCCTTCAGCCTTCATCCAATCATCTGGATCTACTTCGGACATAGGCATCCAATCCGACATAACCTGTACATAGGTGCCGAATCTAGGATCACTGGGATCTTTAATTCTTATAATATCGCCACGCTTAATACTTGGGTCTGCCCTCCGTCTACTTGTTCCAGTCCTTTCGCCTAATTGTATAAGCTTATAAGTACTCTTACCCCTAAATCTTTTTTGCATCACAAGCCTTCCGACACCCTTTACTTGCTGATCATCGCTAAATGACATAGTTAGAGTCTTAGCTTTTCTAAAAGGTTCTACCATAGTTATAGCTTCGTCTATCATGCCATTAGTCTCTGCTATGGTTTGACCTGCCACATCCCAATGCAGAGGCGTTACGGTATCGCTAATCTGTACAGTTACGGGATCTTCGTCATTTGCATTTTGCAATTCTGCCAGAGTGGCTTCCCCTCTAGGAATTAAACCACGCGGAGTCAAAACAAGAGAGTTTATATCATCAAGCCTATACCTCTCACGATTTGTCTCAAGACGGATACGTTCTAGAGTAGGACCCGTGCTACGTTGCGCTCTTGGCTTTACATCCATCAACATAAATGCGCGTGTTAATACGTCCGCAGACTTATATTTAGGTGAAGCACGAAGCTCATTCTCTTTACGCTGTAATTCTTTCTTTTTTGTGTCAGTTGGCACCTCTTCTATCTTTGCACTAGTATCCATAAGGGTGCCGAATACTTCAGAATTACCTCGAACCTTTGCCTCTAACAACCTTTCATAAAGATCGACAGGTTCACTAATTGTGATAGGATCATTATATGGACCCACATCCTCGTAATACACAACAGATGTTTTCTTTTTGCCCCTGGCAGTTACGCCTTTGACTGGCACCAACACCTCTCTTCCTGTAAACTCACCTGTCTTTTTATTGACATGGTATTGATACTGCTTTTGGGTAAACCTTTTTAGCGTCTTCTTTTTTGGATTCCAGCGTAGTTTAAATTGTAAAGATCTAGCTATCTTTCCTGCAATATTCGGATCTGGATCAAACTCCTGCCTATAAGTTTTACCATCCTTACCTCTGCCAACTCTAGTCCTGTATGTATCTTCTATAAATATTACCCTATGAGTTTGACCAGTGACTTTGCGTCCCGATACTTCAGCAAATCGCTGCCTAATCTCCATTAATATTCTAGGAAACTGATACTGCCATATCGTTTTATCTTGATCATGCGTAAGAAGCTGGTTGCCTGTGTCCAGTAATGCTTGTTGTGCTTCAGGATTCTGTAAGAAGGATTCTCTCACAAGCTGCCGCATTAAGTCTATGTTGATATCAGTTTTTGCTTCCTTTCCTTTAAACTTGCTACCAGCTTTCCATTTTTTCTCGTAAGTATTTTTATCAAAAGAACCAGACTTGAGTGTTTGATATGCATGCTCAACGCTCACATAATCTCGTCCCTGATAGTTAAACGGTCTAGCTGCCAAATTACTCAGCGATGCGTTTTGCTTTTTGCCATAATAAATATTTAACTTCTTCGCGCGCGCTTCCCTCACGGGATGACCTATTCGCTCAGCAACACGTGCATCGTATCCCTGTTCCGCGATTAGACCTATTGTATATATAGCACGACGTAATGCATTGTCGTTAAAGGTTTCACCTCGCTGCCATCCTGCAGCGAATAGCGCTCGCTCCTTTCTTTTGCGAGCGTCTTCATTTACATATCTTGGAGTACCGTCAGGGGCTATAGTAAACCGTGGGACAACTCGAATCAAATCATCTAATGTTTCACTAGTATCAAAGCCTCCCGTCAGAGTAGCACTGTTAGGATTATAAAAGACTGTCCCATTGCTATCCTTTGTGGGATCTATTGACTGGGCAGCAAGAGCATGTTCCACACTTTTCATATTAACTGTTTCACCGAGAACATCATCGAATATTGGTACACCACCTGCTTCACCCGTCGTCGATTCAAGTGGTTCATTTTCAAGGCTGTATCCGTCCCAAAGAGGAGTATATCTCTTATCTGTAGGTGATCCCCACCAAGCTAGTTCTACTGTACCCCTATAAGGTGACTCTTCTCTCAATATTTTTATCATATTTTCAGGAGTAATTACTGGACGCTTATCACCTCTTAGCGTGACCACCTCACCATAGTGATACTTCTCGTCCCGCCCAAGAATTATAGCCCTCTTTTTTCCTTCTCTAATTTGCTGTAACCTTGACCTTCCTGCCGTTACCTCGGATGGGAGCGGCTTCTCTGTCGTAGGATTGGGGCCATCAACTGGATCTATAATCTTATCTATATTCTTTTGACGAGGATTTCCTGCACTTCCACGCTTACCATCTTCAACAACAATGGCTTCACCTTCCTCTACACCAGGAGCAGTACCCTCCTCGAATAAAGGATCAGACTGCCGTCCATGTGTAATAAGCCCTGTCTCAACTAGAGTAGCTAATGCTTCATCAAATAAAACAGGATCAAATTCATTTTTTAAATTTTTCTTAACAGCTTCTCTTATTAAAGGAATTTTAGTTGTTGCGCCCGCATACCTATCATCCTTTGTTTTCTTGTCATCAGCCTTGGCGGGCGTACCAGTAATAACTTTTGCTAATTCATTCAGATGTTTGCGAGATGTATTAGTCTGGTAAAAGTCAGGCAGATACATTGGGTCATACAGTTGGGTTGCCTTGACTCCCTTTTTTATCCGATGACTGGGAAGCTGTAAGAGGCGTGAATAAAGTAAGAGTCGCTGTGCTTCACTCGCGCTTTCCCAGTCTAAGGCGCCAGTTAAATCGGTAAGGAGCTTTTGAAATGGCCTACTATATACACCTGTTCCAAGTCGTTGCTCCATTGCCTTTCCAAGGTTACCCCTTACCCCATCTTTAGCATCTCCCTCAAAGCTTCCTCTAAGAAAAATATTTTTTGAACCTAATAATTGTTGGATATCTTCTTCCGTAATAAGCCTTTGCATTTGTTCGCGAGTATATCCATACTTTTTAACAATCTTATCTAATTTCGCAGCAGTCATGTTGGGGTGATTCAGTACAACTGAATTAAATGAAAGATCTTCTGTAGATATATTCTGTCTACCACTCAGCCTATGAAGCTCGTCCTTAATTTTTTGCTGTGCCTCTTGTCGATTCTTTAACTCTACATCAATAAAATTTCTTACTAGAGGTACTGTTTCATCTAAAACAAGGACTCCATTTTCAATAGCACGATCTGAATTATCGACCTGCCAAACACCTATGTCTGCCATTGCCTTTAAGATCATACTCTGATCTATTATATCGGTGGCCTTTCCAGCGTCTACATTAAAAAGCTTTGAAAGCCTGACAAGATTTGTAGCAGAAATATTCTTAGTCCTGCGCCTAAATTGCTGCTGTACAGCAGGCATCATCGTAATCCGAGCTTGAGCAGCTTGTGCTGGATCTAGCCTACTTAATTTTTGTTGAATCTCTTTTGCTTTTTCTTCCTGCTTTTTTCTGTGACTTATAGCTTGCTCTTCCGACTCTTGTACTATGTCTATCTGTTCTTGCAACCACCTATCAAATTCTACCTCTGCCCGATCTTTACCATACTGCTTATCAAAGCCCAAACGTGCTATTGCATTACGCTTTGCTTCAGAGTTTTTCGGATCGTTAAAATATCTGTTCTGTAGCCACACAAGTCTGTTACGAAGCGCCCTTGTATAGGCATCGCCACGTGCTTCACGTTGCTGGGCGATCAAATTATAAATATTGCCTCTTTGTATCGCGCCCTGTTGAGTATTTTGTTCTCTAACTCTTTGCCATTCTCTATCATTAGCAGTTGAATCTATCTGGCCTGCCTGTTCACCTTGAACCCTGAAGCGAGGAAACTTCTTTTCGATATCGTTTGCTTCCTTTTCAAGCTCATTAATTCTACTGCTAGTTGTTGACATGATATCCATGTCATCCTGTACATCCCCATACGGAAGATCTTGAACATCTCCTTCTGTACCATCTATTCCAAATACAGCACGACCTATATCATCTGTACCGAAGCTGCCTGCATCGGACGAGGCAAGTGTACGATCTATAGGTGGGGCCTTGGGATCTTGACTAGTAACATCAACTTTTTCTGACCCTGGCCCCTTACGTATTCCTAATATTTCAGCAAATGTTTTTAGCCCAAACCTCCCATAAGCGCCACCCATAAATCCTTCTATAGCTCTTGTTATCATACTCTCATCAGGCGTTGGCTTTGCTGTTTCAGCAGCCAGATTGTCATAGGTAGGGTTATTTTCAATGCCGCCTATCTTCCAATATCTCTGATAGCTATCACTGTCACTGATTCCACCCAACCTACGCCAACCAGAACCTAACTCTTCAAGAGATCTATTTATTACACCTAGTCTAGATGTCTGAAGTCGTCCAACTGCTCTGGCAGCCGACCTATAATTTTTATCTAATCCTGATTCTTTAGCCCCTTCTTCTTTACTAGCATCTTCCAGCACCTTTATAGCATTATCTGTTCTATTTTTAAGCTCATCCCTAATAGACTCAAGCTGCTCTAATGGTATTCCACTTTTTATAAGTCGTGGTGTTATACCCTCTGACATTCCAGACCAATCATTATCAAACATGTATGACAAGTCAGATGCTGTTTGACTATCAATACTAAACTCATCCATAATAGCTGCCAAAGGATCAGCTACTAATCCATTATTTATCGCATCTAAAGTTTGCTGTCCCTGTTCAGATGCAAAGAATGCATTATTACTCTTAAGTATTTCTTCTTTAGCTGACTGCAGTTGTTCTTGTAGGTGGCCTCCCCTGTCTCTCTTGTTCGGACCCAACAGCATTGTAGATGCCACATCAGCTATACCACCAACTATACCACCAACCTTGAGATCTTCCATCATAGCTGATCCCAAATCTTCAAGAGCGTTAGGATCATATAATCCTCTCGCTGTCATTGATTGGAGTCCTTGTGCTAAGCCTTCTTGAATACCTTCAATAGCTGTAGACTCAAGGGCGCTACGCATCTTTCCGCCTGCAGTAGTTAAATCAACAGGGGCTACACGGCTAAGCATTTTTTGCATCCTGCTTACGGAACCTACATTTGCAAGTTTATGCGGAAGTATGACCTCAGAAAGACCAATAGCACCACCCAATAAGTGTGCCATTGTTTCTTTATACCAAGGTATATTCTGACCAGTCCGCTGTTCGTATTCAGCTAAGCGACGCGTCTGATCACTGATACCCAAGCTGATAGCCGACCCTACTCCTAGCAATCTACCAATGCCAGGAACTCTGGTAAGAGCAGTCAGACCTGCTACCTGACCAAGACCTTGACCTACTCCAACAGCAAGTGCGTCTTGATAGAGAGGGTCTCTTGCCGCAGCGCGATCTTGAGAAATTTTCCTTAGACGTTTTTCTATTGGAAGATCTACGCCTGGGGTAAGTATACCAATAGCAGCTTCAGCACCAGATGTAGCTAGATCTAGAACACCACCTGGAATAGCTTTAACACCTTCTGTAAGAGAACCCAGCAAGGTTCTTTCGTCAGGAGAAAATCCGCGTTCAGCAGGGGTAAGCTTTTCTCTTTTTCTTAACCTTTCAGCTTGACGTAGTAAATAGTTAGGGTCACTATAGTCACCAGCCCGAAATAAAGTGTCGCTAGTTTCTGTAAGCTGATCATAGTATGTATTTACTGATGGAACGACTACCCATCGTCCATCTGGCAACTCCTTCCATCGGGGCATAAGGTACTACCTTAGTCTTCTAGAAATTGCGATTGTGCTGCTAGTGTCATCCGTTGCATTCGTTGCATCATAGCTTGGAACTCGTATGCTCTTGATTGCATATATTGATCTTGTTGTTCCTTATCGGGCATATAACTTGCAACTCGTGCCGCCATTGCCATCATACTCTCAAAATCATTCGGACTAAATTGATTCGACTGTTGTATTGCTAACTTCTGCATTTGTAAGTTGCTTTCGGCCTGGATAGCAGCAGTTCTTTCTGCCGAACTAGCTCCTATTAGGGCTATATCAAGATTGGCTACTTGTTGTTGCAGTTCACTCATAACCTTTTCTTCCATAGGCATCGTTATATTACGAGATCTAGATCTTGCCCTTGCAGACTCAAGAGGTAGTGCTTCAAATCCAAAGCCTCTATCTTCCATTGCATATACTGCATCCTGAATAGCTTCGTTCCTAGTACGGTGTTTCTCACCAAGTGTTCTTTGTTTATCTATCTCTTGAATCAGTGGCGTTGCGCCACCTCCCATAACAGATGCAGCAGAAGCACCAAGAAGTGATGCTAGACCTTCTCCGCGATCACGTTCTTTATCAATACGTCCTCCCATTGCACCTGCACGATCAGACATTGTACCTGCCATTTTAGTCTGGAATTGTCTTAGCGCTTCTTCTTCAGGTGTTTCTTTTTCTAGCCATTCTGTATATCCTGCTATCCTACCAAGTCTACTCATGGCATCATGTCCAGCCGTACCCTTTGCCATATCAGCCTGTACTGCTGCACTCTGCTGATTTTCAAATTGTTTTAAGTATTTATCAGAATCTATAAAAGGATCGAAACCAAACTGGTCATAGTTTAAGCCTTCTGGCGTATCCTCGCCAAACATACTTAGTCCCATTAGACCAGCACCACCCAAAGGAAGACCCACTTTCAGTGCAGCATTCCTTCCCATAATACTTGCTATATCAGCATTGCTTGCAAACGTGCCTTGTTTTCTCGCTCCAGACTTTACCAGCGGATGATTAGCACCTAAGGTAAAGCCTTTATTCCCAGCCCACTGAAGCTGCTTTCCTTGTATATACTTCATAAGAGGGTTAGCGCCAAACCTACCTGTATTGACACCCCTACCCAATGCTTGAGCAGTAGCAACTGTTGCTCCTGGAAGACCCATACCATATAGATCTTTAGCTTTTTTCCAACCCGCTAATCCTTTAGCCTTGCCTGCCATAGCAAGCCATTTTGCAGGAGTAAATGATAAGGCTGCCCAGCCTAGACTACTAAGCGGATTAGCCGCAACATCCTTCCAATTAGTTTGCCCAGTCAAGCCCCACAGTCCAGCACTACCGATTGTATCGGCAAGACTCCAAAGTCCCTTCCCAAGTCCAGCGCCCTGACGCGTAGCACCCCTTGCCATAGTATCCAAATTAAAACCAGGCTCACCGCCTCGTAAATACCAGGGCTGGCTTGCTGGATTATAATCTCTTACGCTTGGTCCTTGCATTTCTTCCGCCCAAGGTGCTAGTTCATACGGATCACTATATTCATATGCGAACCGTTCTCGTTGAGTAGGACTTAAAGAGCCTACATTTTCAGCATATCCTGGTATCCTCTCAGCCATGTCTCTTTCTGCCATAGCCCGCGCTAGTGGGTTCATAGTTCCACCCCGTGGCGCGAGCAAATCCTGCATCATCTCAGCCGCCCCACCTTCTTGAAATCCGACTAGTCCACCGCTTGCCATAGCTTGTGGGGGACCTGGTGGTGGACCCTGTGGTGGACCCTGTGGTGGCATCCCTTGTGGAACCCCCTGTGGAGGCATCCCTTGTGGAGGACCAAGTTGTTGCGGACCTCCTCCGCCTAAAGCCAACCCTTCTCCAAGTTGTTGGCCCATCTGCTGAGCCATTGGATCAGGAGTACCCTCAGACAAAGATCTTAACCCTTGAAACTGTTGATTAAACTCTTCCGCAACACGATCACTTACAGGGCCAGGAGGAGGCTTGGGCTGTGCTGCAGCTTTTGAAGCATCTCTATAATGCAAGCGGCTAGACATCTCTGGTAAAGTAATTGATTGAGGTATATGCATTCCAGAAATAAGATCTGGATTATTATATAGTTGACTCAACTTCTCGTCATCGGCTGCCCTTACAATACCTTCTAGGTCGCTTGCAGTTACGCCTGTTTTAGGATTTCCTATAGCCATTACCCGCTCCCGTATCTTCTGTTTGCTACATTACCAAAATTTGCCCCTTCAAAGGCACTACCAAACGCGCCTGTATTTCCGCCTGTATTTCCGCCTGTATTTCCGCCTCCTGGTGGCTGATACTGCATTCCTCCATACTGATTCTGCCATTCGTTATAAGCACCTAATCCACCTATGCCAGTAGCTAGCGCACTTTGACCTGGTGTCGTTGGAGCGCCATGTACGCTTTGTGTTACAGAAGACTGATAAGGCAATCTATTGTATGCATTCTGCGCCCAGTCAATATTCTGTCTTTCCTGGTTCATTGCATTTTGACGATCTTGTTCTTGCAGATTCAAGGATCTTTGTTGCTCCTGCTGTCTACCAATTCCAATATTTCGCAGATCACCAAACCTTTGTCTTTGTTGCTGTTGTTGCTGACTACCTAAGTGCATCTGGCCAGTCCCTACTTGCTGACGTAGTTGTTGTGCTTGTAATGCGCCCTGTTGTCCACGCATCTGAGCATCTCTATCAGCTTGGAATGCTTGCTGTGCAGACTGGAATGCCTGTTGTTGGCCCTGTCCTATAATGTTTGCAGCTTGCTGGCTTACATCCCTAGCCTGCTGTGCTGCCTGGACACCATGTCTCATACCACCCTGACCACCCATTGTAGCTGCTGCAGAACCAAGGTTTTGTCCTGATACCTGTTGAAACTCTCTCAGTTGTTCTAACTGAGGATCAGTAACACCTTGAGTATACTGAGACATATAACCTGACAAATCTGCTGTACTCTGCTGCATCGGATCAGCCATCTGACTGCCTATGTTCTGTGCTTGAGTACCTACATCTTGAAAGGTTGTTGATGCTTGTTGTGTTCCTGCAGGCCCTGGACCCATAGAGTACTGCTCTTGTGCAAGATTAGCTGTTTGAGTAGCTGCATCTGGACCAGCAAGTCTTTGGTTGGGTGAGGGCTGGTATTGCCTTTGGCTTTCTCTAGTAATCCTATCTGTCATATTGGCCATTGGCTGAGCTAAAGCTGGGTTAACATTATACTGTGTAACCTGTGCGCCACCTTGTGGAATACCACCTTCTTGTAGACCTACGATACCACCAGAAGCTCTACCTGCTTTCTTACGACGATCATGGAACCTCTTAGCTGCCTCTTCTTGAAATTGCATAATCCTTCTTGGAGATAAACCTTCTCTTCCACCAGGAACCATTCCTGAAATAATATGTCCCAATCCAGAACCCACCACACTATCTAAATAATCCTGATCGCTTCTAGGAGTATAAGGCGTGTCCACTACCTCGCCATCTTTCCACATAAGGGGTACTGGTTCAGTGTACATACTGCCAGGATAGCCTTTAGGCATTGTTCCAGGAAGCATATCCGCTAGAGCGTCCCAACCTGCGGGCATAGCACGAAAAATAGAGAAGTAATTCGGTGTCTGTTCCTGTCTCAAAGGATCGGTTATCTGTGCAGCACGATATGTCTCCCTATCTTCTGGATTACCAAGAGTTTCATAGATCGTAGATAACCATTTTGGTAGTTTTCGACCTCCTGGATCTTTACCAGGATCTGTACGATCTGGATTTCCACCTTCTTGATAGCCTGGAACAAGGTCTCCAACTCCACCACCACCAGCAGCCCTTGGCCGCTTTCTTCCGAGTTCTCTTAACATGTTAGTACTGTCCCTTTCATTGGGTGGAACATGAGGTACTGGATATGGAGGCCCATATTCTATCCATTCCCTCCTTTCTTCTGTAGGATCAATAGGATTTTTTTCCCAAAACTTTCGTGCGGACCTTTTCCTAAGACCTTCTTTTATTTTATTACGTAAGAACTCAAGACCTCTAAATACAGGGTTTTGCGAATCCTTTGGATCTTCACCAGGAATAGTAGGCGTTATCCCCTGCTCTTGTAACCTTCTATAGAAATCTGGATCTGTCGATTTCTTTGCAATAAAGCTACCGTTAGCATAACCTGGATAATATTTTTTCTTAGGCATTAATTCCTTGCTCCACATCTAAACGTCTTCTTGTTGCATCCCACATTGGTGGCCCGCTTACTGTTGGACTTGCTTCAGCAACGTGGTCTACAGCAGCCTTCAAGTCTTGAACACTCGCTGCAGTATCCTGCTTATCAAGTATATATTCTTCTGGTGCAACAACAGCGCTGATCGGGACCTTGCCACCTTCAGCTAAAGATCTTTCTAGTCCTGCTGCAACTGCATCATCTGACATAGGAGAAACTACTGCAGCCCTATCATCAACTCTACCAGTCGATTCGGGCATACCATCATCAAATGGTGGGATATAACCCTCTGATACTATTGGTGGGCCATCACCTGCCATTTGTTGCTCTGCACGGATCTCATTAGCTACTGCTTCAATAAGACCAGGATAAGTTCTATCTACTTCAGCCATTAGCTGTGTCACATCTATAGACGAATCTGGAAGCGTTCCCATCAATGCTGCCTTAACAAGACCTCTAATCTGTTCAGGAGCCTCTTGAATTTGTCCGCCTTCAGCTTTACCGAATTGTGATATAAAGTCTTGCTGTTGTTGTGACAAGGCACTTTGATCCTGCGGTTTCATTGGATTTAATCCAACGCGACTTGCCCCAGCCTCACCTGTAGCCTTAGATGTTTCATCGTGATATCCAGCCACATAATCTGGATGATCTGCTACTGATCCTGCAGCAAGCCCTGTCTTGGCTGGGACCGTTGAAGTCACTGGAGCCGTTCCTTGGTTATAGCCATGCCCCATATCTATACCATGTCCCGCAGGTCCTGTAAATTTATTTTCAACAAACTGCTGAGTAGGATCTAAAGCAGTTTGATCTACAAATCCTAAATCTCCTGGGCGTTCACCGCCATCATCTAAGCCATGTGTTGGATCTGCACCAACTGGATCTTGAAGTAACGGATCTGGTTGTTGTAGTTGCCTACGCATTTCTTCTTCCAATCCACCAGGCTCATCATAAGGATTCATATTATAAGTAGTTTCTACGCTACGGCCCACTGGAGTACCATAGTCTCCTGGATCTGAATCCAAGAAAGGATTTCCTACGACTTCATCTCCTTCTGATGGTGGCTCACTCATAAAATTACTAAGATCATCTAGGTAATCAAACTCTCCACGATTTGTGCCTTGTTGTCGATAGTCGAATCCCTGATCTTCTTCTCCCTCGTCTTGCTCAACTTCACCACCCCTAGCACTTCGCATTATCTCTGCTACTTTTTGCTGACCAGGATCTATAAACCTACCATCTTGCCAGTTAGCAGGATCTGCACTTGCACCCATTACGGGAGTTTGTTGAGCTATCATCGCGCCTGGAGAGGTATCTGTACCACCATCAGGTCTAGAAGCTTGAGCATATCCAGGATATACAAAGGCAGCC
>Ga0098056_1000247_pt1 | contig 22070 bp, 20 predicted proteins | sample 17BtaG_FD_92583 | JGI IMG/M metagenome (GOLD analysis project Ga0098056, IMG submission 92583) | Marine viral communities from the Subarctic Pacific Ocean - 17B_ETSP_OMZ_AT15314_CsCl metaG | ecosystem: Environmental > Aquatic > Marine > Oceanic | place: Subarctic Pacific Ocean | collected...
CGCTCTTCTTTAGCGATAGACACCCATATATGGAAATATGGCGATAGATTCTATAATCTCGCCAACAAGTACTATGGAAATCCTGAATTATGGTGGATCATCGCATGGTATAATGGATATCCGACAGAAGCCCATATTCGCAAGGGAGATGTGCTTGACATTCCCATTGATTTGGAACAAGTGTCGACAGCGTTGGGGTTATAAGATATGCCAGATGCAGTAAAATGTGCTTCAGGGGGCGCCTTAGCTGAAGGTGCTTCGGGTGGGAACCCTGTCCTAGAAGCTTCTGAGAAAGAGTATACAGCCTTATTAAACAAGAATTGCAATGCAATTTATGAATCAGCTGAGTGTTTTGCTAAAGAAGCTAGAAAGTATAATTCTTTGGTTGCTGAGATACACACTATTGGTGAACAGGACGTAGGCGGGGGCCTGACGGTCAATGACGCTTTTGAGATATTCGGTAGTGTTAGTATAACCGATAAAGAACAAAAATCTCTTCAAAGTATTCTATCTGGTGAAGTCGACGCCGACTACGAGGCGCGCCGACCTGCTCGCGAGGTCGCCCGTATTGGTACTAAGGCCATCAAGCCCATAACCGGTAACGGCAATGCTCCAATAACAATGGACATAGCAAACAACCCGGGCTACCCGGGAAATCTTCCCACCCTTGCTGACGCGGCTCAGACTTGGAAACGCGGATCACAAAGTGGTAACCGTTCGGGCTATAAAGGCGCCGCCACCGGCGCCGCCGTAGTTGAAACCGGCGCCGGGAAACGCCTAGACAAAGGATCTATTGAAGATGCCGATGCTATGCGCAGGGCCGCAGAAAATGCCGGCAGAAACATCAAGGAAGCCGGCGGTAATGTTGAACCTTTACGCATTCTGACTAATAAGCTCACTAAGTTAAAATCCATGGGCCGCCCGGGCAGCCAGCTTGATAAATGCGCAGCAAAGCTTGATGAGAAGTTTAATCAGGATTTAGATACCAAACGTGGGTATCTATCCGGCGCCTCAATGGCCGGCCACAACGGTGGCACTGCTGCACAACGTGCCGCGGCCGGCGAAGGAATTATAGCGATGACTGGCGCCGAAGTTATGGCAATACCCGTTATCGAATACAAAGAACAATGTATTTTATTAGGACAGATAGCAACGTTAGCAAATTATAGCAGAACTTTAGATGATACAACTGCAAAAGATACAACCGATGACGGCGACCCTAAAATCAGGCGCCGCTTACCGTATAGGAGCGGCACTGGTGGAGGTCTTGTCGCAAATGCTCCGTTGATTGCAGAAGGCCAATCTTTCGGCTTTATTAATAAATTGACACAATATAGCAACCAAAAAGATTTTTTCAATGCAACTAATGCAGAAATTTCGTCGCTCCAACCTTTAATTCGTCTATATCGAATCCAGAATGCAAACAGCACAAGATCAACTAAAGAGGTTGAGATTCCATTTGACTCAAACGCGAATAGGGGTGACATTACCGATTTGCTGAAGAACAAAGACAAACGCGGCTTTGGAATTGGAATTAGTTCCTTCAATCTCGTTTTTGATGGCCAAGATTTGTTTGCACAGAAACGCTGTATAAAAGCAGTCTTAAAGTTACATGCAGCCGATTTTGACGAATTGCTGAAGCCTAGAACAATCAAAGGCAAGACCCCGAAAGAAGATACAACATTTAGATACATTGACTTGGCATTAAAAACTGGCAAAAGTGTTAAAGCTAAAAATTTTAAAGAAGATGACGATTTAAATTTTAGATTAAAAGCAGTTTTTGGCTGGGCTAGCCACGGTGCCAACAATTCACCAATCAAGGGCAACATGAAAAAAGCCTTAGATGACAGCTTTGTTAGTGTTAATTTGACTCCTGTTACTCATGAGTTTGGCTTTGACGATCTTGGTCGCGTGACTTTTTCAATTGAGTATTTTGCTTATGTGGAAGAGTATTATTCTAAATCAAAAATGAATATTTTTACTCATGTGCCCACAAATATAAAAATGTTAACAAGAAAGTTGGCATTTGAAACAATAGAAGAAACTGTTAATTGCACAGAGTCAGCCGAAGCAAAAAAAATGCTTAATAATGTTAAAACTGAAGATGCTGCAGAAGTAGACAAAGACAAACAAGCAATGCATGCCTTTTTGTTTAAACAGATGTTCAAAGCCGGCTATATACACGTTTTAAATTTCACTCGCGAGGATTTGAAAGCAGTCTTGGCCCAAGGACCGTCTTACGCTTTGGCTGGCAAGGTTACAAAGGGCAGTGAAGCGCTTAGTCTCACTTTAGACGCAGATCTCCAAGCCTCTATGGAGTCACAGATGGAAGCAGCAAAAGAAAAAAAAGATGGATTAGCAGCAGCTATGACTTTAGCCAATATGGATAGTATTCAGCTTCCTTTCTTTTTTATTGGCGATATGCTTAATGTTATTCTGGGTAGTCTAGACGATAGCCTAACAAAAACAGCCGAGGGTTTGGCCGGCGCTTCTGGAAACAGCTATAAAAGTCTTGGGATTGATCCAGCTTTAAAGAAAATAGAAATAGATAGTTTAAAAAAAGCTGCACGTGAATATAAAAAGTTTAGAGTAGTTCTTGGCCCTCTTGAAATCGTTGACCATGGAACTAGTAAGCCCTATTACGTGAATTTTGCAGATATTCCAGTATCTGTAAAATATTTCTCCGAGTGGTTAACAAGTAAATTACTTAAAAAGAATCAGGCGATTTACCCATTGACACAATTCTTAAAAGACTTATTTAACGATTTAGTAAAAAATTATCTTAATGAAGATTCGTGTTATCCTTTTTCAATTAAACAAAAAGTTAGACTTTATGAATCGGTAATAACTTCATATCCGAAACAGTCTAGGCGTGACGAGATTACAAGAAAAATAGAAAACAGCAAGAATAAGTTCAACAGATTAAATCTAAACTCGGTAAAGGGCCTGCCCATTTTGAATATTAAAGGGCAAGCTTATTATGATAAACCAAACCCCGGCGCTAACAAAGAAATGAATTATTTTATTTTCCATGCTGGAAGAACTCAGCCTTTAGAATATATGAGAGGAATCCAGTCACAGGACGAGAGCAGGGGAATATTTCATTATGTGTTGGGTAAAGATAGAGGAATAGTTAAAAACATCTCGTTGCAAAAAACTGATAGTCCGGGCCTAAAAGAGGTGCGCTTTGAGCAAGAAGGTTACGATGGGTTGCATCAGTTGAGAGAAATTTATGATGTTAATATCACGTCATATGCAAATATAACAGCGTTTCCAGGCGCATATATCTTTGTTGATCCTAAAGGTTTTGCCCCTAGCATGGGCGCTTATGACATAGACAGATTTGATTTAACTGATTTGGGTGTGGGTGGTTACTACATGATTACTAAAGCAGAACATGATTTTGCCCCGGGAGTGGGAGAGACGAGACTTACAGCAGTCTGGGTATCATCTATTGACCAAAAAGGTAAAACTAAAAAGTCGGCTCAAGCCTCCAAAGGGGCGAATCAAAAATCAAATGCAAAATGTAAAGTGTACATTTCAGATCACTTTGATACGCTTACAGGGCAATTAAAAGACGAAGGGGCTTCTTTTGAGGCTACTGGCCCTTCACCTGACGATATACCAACATAGGAAAATAAAATGGCAGATTTATACATAACTGATAACGACGACGGCTCCTTTTTAACTTTCAATAAAAGAGTGGTATATAATTATGATATTTTTGCTTCCACGACAGCTTTTGAGAATGTTGATTTCTCCGATCCTGAATATAAAAACCTAGTTGATTTTAATTTTGGTGAGAAATTTTTATATGGACGCGTAACTAGAAATTTTATTCCAATTTTTCTAGATAACCCATCGTCTGCGGCTCTAGTGCCATTAGATTCTACCAGCATCGATGGTCCTGCCCAAAGTGCTGTAAACTTTGTTGTTGATGCCTTTCAAGATTTAAAACAACAATTTCAAAAAGCAGTTGCTGATGGTAAATTAGACCCTGGCCACCCTTATTTGAGTGTTTTAAATGTATTTAAATCTTTTGTTAACCCCATTGATCTTTTTAATGAACACCAAGACACATATACCTCTGCAATAGAAAATCACTTCTCTAAAAACAAAATCCACGTTAGAAACTTTCAAGAATTTATGCACCATTTAAAACTCCTACTACAGAAAACAGTACCCTCGTATCCTTTTACCTTTTCGGCTTATGTTAAAAGTAAATATTGCCCCATTAATGCTAGCGGCTTGGCTATAGAGATAGCAGACTTAGATTATTTTAACGATCAGCAAAAAATTGAAAACTTTGTTGCATCTCCGCATTGGAAATACTTTTTAAATGCATGCAGAAGCTATGGTTTCATGGTGGATAAAAATATACCATGGCGGATTGTGGCCGATATTGGATCTCCCGAAATGTTAGAATATGGCGCCGCGTACAAACTATCAACTACTGACCGTATTTTGAATATAGGGTACACGCGCACCGACTATATTTACTATCAAAAATTTAGAATGTACTTGCATCGGTTGTATAAATTGGTTAAACTTGACAAGATACCGGTCGTTGAGAAATGCAATGGTCGCTTAAAAACAACCTATGTCATCCCAGACAGCTATAGCGAAGAGAAACTTTCAAGCATATTTGACGACAAAAAAGTATTAAAATTTTTATTTGAAATAAGAATGAATGAAGAGCCGAAAAAGTTTAGTGAAAGTGAACAAAAAAGAATAATGAGAGACTGCCTTTCAATCTATGATTCAATTGGGCCTTCTCGTGCGTCTATCGTTTTTGAAAGAATTATCAATCATCCATTTGACTATAATGGTTCTTTAAGTTATATTATGAAAAGACGTAAAGAGACTGGAGAACCTGTTGTACTTTCAAAGCCTAGACGATAAATCCGAATGTGTTGGTATCTATGTAAACGGTAAGCTACATTTTGATGCATTGCCGACAGATCTGACTAAAACATGGCGTCATTCTGGTGCGATTTCAAACAATGACGTTGAATACGCTTGGCTACGATCCGGCGGCCAAAATCTAGCAGAAGTCTGTCCGGAAGAATTATCAACACAGCTCTCAGCAAACCAATCAAAGTTTAAGGCTTACTTACAATCTTTTAGGATTGCTAGAATCGACTTAAGAGAGCTTTGCTTCTATGATCTGGTACCAGAAGATTTTCTGCTTGAATTTTGCGAAACAAAAAATCAAATAACTAAATTTGTTTTTGAAAATTACGAAAAGCCTAGTAATTACGAACATTTAGCCAAAGTACACAGACTGCTTCACAAAATTAAATATCACAATTTTGAAATTAACAACAAAGATTGCAGGGAATTGATGACGAATACAAGGGATAGAACACAGATTAATCGCCTCATCAACGGCCCACAACATGTTGATTATAATCTTTTTGGCACTGTCACTGGTCGCCTTACTACTTTTAGTAATTCGCTGCCAATACTGACTATGAAAAAGATTTATCGTAAGACAATTAAGCCAAAGAATGATTGGTTCTTGAGCCTTGACTATAACGGCGCCGAATTGAGAACAGTACTGGCGCTGGGGGATGAGCCGCAGCCTGACTGGGACATCCACCAGTGGAACGCTAAAAATGTATTTGGCGGTGTGGTATCGCGCGAAGAATCAAAAGAAAAGTTTTTTGCTTGGTTGTACAATCCGGAATCCGAAACAATCAAGAGCGATCTCTACAATAGAGATAAGATTTTGTTACAATATTACAACGAGGGTTATGTGTCAACCCCGATGGGTCGAAAAATAAAGGTTGACGAACGTAGAGCTTTCAATTATCTTATCCAGAGTACAACTGCAGATTTGGTTATGGAGCGCGCTACTAAAATAGACAATTTTTTAAATAATAAGAAGTCGTTTATTTCACACATTGTCCACGACGAGATAGTTATTGATTTACATGATCAGGAGCGTGATTTGGTGCCATTAATTAAAAATATATTTGAAAATAATGTTCTTGGACACTTCCGCGGCAATATCAACGCCGGCAAGAACTATTTTGAACTTAAGGAGTTGCAATTATGATTTCTTTGGTTGGTATTGGCACGGCCGGCGAAAACGTGGTCAACTGCTTTACAGATAATAAAGAATACGATACGTATATTCTCTCTGATAACGTAACTCGTAATACGAAATACAAGCGTAAAATTAAGTATCAAGAAAAATTGGAAGACTATGAAAGCAGTATTCCTGACCTTACAAAATTCTTTTCTTCAATAAACGATCACGTTCAAGTATTTGTGTGTGGCTCTGGCCGCACGGCGAATGCAACACTCGCGATCCTACAGCATTTGAGAAACAAAAAAATGGATATTTATTACATTGAGCCAGATACTGACTTATTACTCGGAACCACTAAGCTTCAAGAAAGAGCAATTTTTAGCATTTTACAAGAGTACACTCGTTCAGGCCTGTTTAATTCATTTACTGTATTTAGCAATCCAACATTAGAGCAATCTATTGGCTCTGTGCCAATCAAAAAGTATTTTGATACAATTAACAAAACTATCTATTATTGTGTGCATTATAAGAATTTGTTTGATCATACAAATCCGATTATCGGCAATTTAGAATCAACCTCGGATATACAGCGGATCCGTGCGCTTGGTCGCATTGATCCATACAATCTTAAAGAAAATTGGTATTATGAACTTGACAACTCTCGCGATGTATGTTATTATATCTGCATATCAACTGAAAAACTGGAAAAGGACGGAGATTTACATAAAAAGATCATTGGGCATCTTAAAGATAAGCCTAGGAATGCATTTAAAAATGTATCCTATGCAATCTATGAGTCGCCCTTTGAAACAGACTTTGGGTTTTGCGTTGCCCATACCAACGTAATACAACAAAAAACTCTTGACAAGCTAGCTCAAGAGTAATACATTAGATGCTGAGGAAAGCTCAGTATACTTTATCAAAACAAAAGGAGAAAAAAGTAATGTCTATTAACATGGAACTAATGAAACAAAAGCTTGCCACATTGCGTGGTGAGGGAACTAGAGATAATGGTACTTCACACTGGTTTAAGCCAGATGAAGGTGACCAAGATATTCGGATCGTACCAACATCAGATGGTGATCCGTTGAAGGAAATGTACTTCCACTATAATGTGGGAGATCATAAGGGTGGTGTGCTTTGTCCGAAGCGCAACTTCGGTGAACGCTGCCCAGTATGCGATTTCGCGTCATCTTTGTGGCGTGAGGGCACCGAGAAGAACGATGAGGAGAGCAAGAAGTTGGCTAAATCACTTTTTGTGCGTCAACGTTATTTCTCACCGGTTGTGGTTCGCGGTCGTGAAGAAGAAGGCGTCAAGGTCTATGGCTATGGCAAGACTGCGTACGAGTTGCTTTTGGGTTATATTCTTGATCCAGAATATGGTGATATCACCGATTCTGTTGAAGGAACCGATATCACTCTTACTTATACGAAGCCAACTCGTCCCGGCGCATATCCACAAACTAATTTGAAGATGCGTCGTAACACAAGTCCCCTTTTGAGTGACGCTGAAGCAATCCCTGGGCTTCTAGAAAATATGCCCGATTTTGACAGCTTATTCGAGCGCTTAACGCCTGAACAAGTTGATGCCATTTTAGATGAGCAGTTGTCTAGTGATAAGTCCGCTGAGGGCCGCTCACGCCAAACTGAATCATATGGCAAAAAGAGTGAAGCCAACGATGTTGACAAGGCCTTTGATGAACTAATGGCCGGTTAACTCAACCGTTAGCGCCCCGGTTATAATAGGGCGCCCCTTTTCAATAACATACAAGGAGATATATTATGTTAGATTGGATGAAGTCCGCATGGGCTAAATGGAAGGTGCAAGTTAGTTTTATTGGAGGCGCCCTTGTGGTAGCCACAACATACGGAACATGTACTCTTGAGCCAACAACGGTGTCGGACAACACCACCATGGAGGAGACTGTAAATTCTATTGAAGTTTCCTCCACCACCACGACCGAAACAACGAGTGGTGATACTACTGAAGGTGGAACAACCACTGAAACGACAGGTGATACAACAACTACCACCGAAACAACTACAACTGAGTAGTGATAAACAGCCGCTGGCAGACCGGTTAAAAGTCTGCCGCTATTTTAAGGAGAGAAAATGAGACTCGTTCTACCAGTCCTTGCTGCGACCCTGTTCATGGGTTGTGGGGATAAGGATGAAGACACAGCGGTTGACACCGCTAGCTCTACTGACACAGCAGCAGAGTAACAAAAAGCCGCTGGCAGACCGGTAAAAAGTCTGCCGCCTTTAACGAAAGACTAGATTAAACGTTTGTCACATGACACTTGTTTAATCACACAATAAACTGGAGGTGTAAAATGTCATTAGTTAGTTTAAAAGAGTTCCGTGAAGATCATGATTTCACGGAAGTATATTATGCAGAGGAGCACCAGCGCCGAGAAGTTTGGAATAACCAACTCTTAGCGCTGTTCATGGTTTCTGTATGCCGCGGCTGGTCCCAACTTACAACAATCGTTGTGGCCGACGTTAAGAAGTGTTTAAAGTTTTCTAGAAAAAACGGTGATCGCGTATCAACCAAATATTTTCAAAGAATTCTAAACAAGGGGTATCGCTATATCTCTTTAGACGGTCAAAACAGATCAAAAAAGATTGTTGAATTCTTAAATGATAAGTTTCCTATTTCCGGAACTTTTTTGGATGCTGACGATGTGTCGCAAACGGTAACAAATAAATTATTTAAAGATTTTCCCGAGCGCCTTCGTGATCGCATTTTGGATGGAGGTTTTCTTAATGTTGAAGTAGCCCCTCCTTGTGGAAAAGATACATTATCGGATATTTTCTTAGCACTAAATTCTGGTGAACCATTGAATGCCCATGAAAAAAGAAATTCTCTTAAAACCCCAATTTCTGATTGGGTAAGAAAAACTAGAAAAACTCTTGACGACGCTCTTATGAGAGTTGTCAGCAGAAAAGATGCCATTAGGATGCTGGATGATGAGTTGGTGGCTAAAATGGCCATGGTCCTCATGAGGAACAACCCAGCCAATAACAAAACCAATCATTGGGGTTTGTCCTCCGATGAAATAGATCGTTTTTATTCTATGGGCTTGGGTTATCACTCTATTTCTGATGAAGGGTGTCCGTACTCTTTGAATGACGTACAGAGAGTGGAAGAGATTCTAGACATGTGGAGGCACACAATTTGTAATCAAGCTTATTACCCTCCATCAAAAACAATTGCAGCAAAAATGTGTTGGGCTGTACTCTATGTTTGTGAATGGGCCTATGACAACAACTATGACATTGATTGCAGTTCTTATTCTTTGTTTTTTAGCAAATTAAAAGAATTAGACGACAGCCTTATTAGTCAAAGTGATACTGCGTATGCTAACGAGAAAACAAGATACATCGCAAATAATTTAGATCCCGACGAAGTTTCAAAACAACAATATTATTTTACTTGGATCAATTTGCCCCATCAAATTCCCGCTCGTAGTAAGAGAACTAAAAATCTTACCGATTGTGTAAAAACAAATGTATTTGCATTTGGGTTGCGAAAACTCGCAGCTTAAACGATGCGCGCCGCTGGCAGACCGGCATAATGTCTGCCGCTTTACTACATATTACAGTAACCGGAGGAATTAGGTATGACGTATAAATTTCAAATGAATCACTGGATGGAGCCGCTAGAAACAGGCGCAACAGAAGCCGTTATCGGTGGCACTGCTGGCTATCTTGGGTGGTCCACTGGCTCAGGTGACTGGGGTTCTAGTGATTGGAATTTCTATGATACAGGCACCGTAGAGGCATACGAGGTGCAATATGGCGTGGACGCCGACGACTCTGCAATTTGGTTTGCCGTTGTTAGTGGTGCCAGTAAAGGCGGCCGTGTTGCCCACGATGATTTGCCAACACAGACCAGCGACTGGACATCCGTTGATGTTGTTAATAGCACTATTCTTCCCCAAGGTGTCAGCAACGGGCTGCCCAATGATGATACAAAGGCTTCTTGGTGTGTCGCAGCGAGGGACGGTAGGTTCTCTTACAATTTAAGTGGAGCCCCTGAAACTTCGAGTAACTGGACCAAATTAGGAAGCGGCAATATGCCGGGACACCTTACAGATGTTACATTCAACCAAAATACATCTGGTTCTCCCGTGTGGGTAAGATCCAACAGTCGTTCCCAACTTGATTCTTCCGTTGATGGTATCAATTGGACAACCAGAAAAGCCGGCATCGACAGTGACAGCCCGACTTCTCGTATTGGATATGGTAACGATGTCTGGATTGCTATTGGTAACGGCGCTGACCCAGCACACTTCATCGCCGGCGCAAGCGGCCAGACTTGGAATGCTCTGAATTCTCCCGCATCGGGCCGGGTCATGAACGGCTTAGATAGTGACCGGAGCGGAAACTGGTGCATTGTCGGTGATGATGGGTATGTATGGTATAGTTCGGACGACGGCTCCAACTGGACCGAAGTCAGAATTGTAGATTCTCGCGGCGCCGGCAATCATTCAAACGTATTAGACGTTGCTTATGATGGCGCTGGTATTTGGATTGCAGTGGGTGCCGACAGTGAAATGTGGAAATCTACCGACAATGGCGCTAACTGGTCAAGCATCACTCCATCTAGAGGTTCCAATGGAGATCTCCAGTCGATCGAATTCAACATCTTAGCGTAATATTTTACTTAGTTGAATAATATTGGTTGCATTCCTAAACGTAACGTGCTATATTATTGGTGTACTATTGGCACAGTACGCAATCAAACAAAAAAATTAAGGAGCTAATATGGCAAAAGCCAAAGCAGGTCGTGTGTCTATGCATGATCTAATGAAGCTAGTGAACAAAAAAGCTGGCCGTGCGGTGGCACACGATCTTACCACCGACAACCCCACTTCTGTCAAGGAGTGGATCCCAACAGGTTCTAGATGGCTTGACTCTATCATTTGTAAGGGTCAGCTAGCTGGCATTCCCGTTGGAAAAATCACTGAGATTGCCGGCCTTCAATCGACCGGTAAATCTTATATGGCTGCTCAAGTTGCAGCCAATGCCCAGAAGCAAGGCAAGCTTGTGGTTTATTTTGACTCGGAGTCGGCAATTGACCCCGACTTTCTAAATCGCGCAGGCTGCGACTTGGAAAACCTAATGTACATTCAAGCATCTTCAGTTGAATTTGTCTTGGAAACCATTGAGGAACTCCTTGGCGCCGCAGACGACCAATTGGTGTTTATTTGGGACTCTCTGGCCTTCACACCATCAATTTCAGATGTCGAAGGAGATTTCAACCCACAATCGTCTGTGGCTACCAAAGCCCGGATTCTTGCAAAAGGCATGTCGAAGTTGGTTATTCCGATTGCAGACCAAAAGGCAACGTTCATTGTCCTTAACCAATTAAAGACCAATATTCCACAAGGACCTATGGCTCGACAAATAGCGATGACTACTCCATATGTCACACCCGGTGGTAAAGCGATGCACTATTCGTATTCGTTGCGTATTTGGCTAACCGGTCGTAAGTCTAAGGCAGCAGCCGTATTGGACGATAAAGGGTTCAAAATTGGTTCCGAGGTCAAGGTGAAGCTTGAAAAGTCTCGTTTTGGGACTGAAGGCAGGAACTGTACATTCAGGATCTTGTGGGGAACTCAAGACATTGGAATCCAAGATGAAGAATCGTGGTTTGACGCAGTTAAAAGCTCAAATTACATGCAATCGGCAGGTTCATGGTACACATTGACATCTGGAGATTATTCTAAGAAGTTCCAGCCATCAAAGTGGACTGAGCTTGTTAAGACCGATGAAGAATTCAGAACCAAGGTGCTTGAGCTTATGGAAACAGAAGTGATTCAGAAGTTTGATAAGAGGCAAGGTAACGCTGCTGATTATTATGATGAAGACGAGAAATGAGCAAGACTCATCATGACATGTGCGGTGCTTGCGAGAAGGTCTCTCTGGAACACACCCCAGAGGGCTTTCCACAGCCGGGAGAAATAGCAGAAAGAATTTTGTCCAAGAATCCGGATTGGGCAAAGCTCCATAACATGATATCTGTAGCGATCTCGCGAAGAGATAAAATGTGGCATGATTACACAAATAACACTTGACACATGGTCTCTGGTGGGATATAATAATAATGTAACTAAGGGGGTTATGTGTCAAACTATCTAGGCTATGCTTGTATCAATCAAGGCTTTTCTTCGCTGCCAAAGTCGCAGCGTATCACAACTAACCGTACCATGATCAAGCGGACATTCCATGATCGTGGCATTGAGTATGCTTCTGAGCTTGCTCTACAAAATCTACGCGATTTGCATACTATTCTTGAGTGGAATCTTGCCAATGATATTTACTTTTATCGGCTTTCTTCCGATATTATTCCATGGGCATCCGAGTATGACCTCGTAGACATGCCTAATTTCGGTGCTATACACGCCGCTGCACTCAAGGCGGGCAACTTTGCCCGTAAGCACGGAATGCGCCTCACATCGCATCCTGGCCCGTTTAACAAGCTGGCATCCCCCAAGGAGCGTGTGTTCGAACTCACCAAGACTGACTTGTCTGTTCACGGTGACTTGTTTGACCTTATCGGTTTGCCTCGCACTCCGTATGCCAAGCTCAATATTCATGTCGGTGCAGCCTACGGCGACAAGCCGTTCGCACTTGACAACTTCTGTCGCAACTTCGAACGCTTGCCGGACAATGTTCGCTCTCGTTTGACTGTTGAGAATGATGACAAAGAGTCTCTGTATTCTACGCTAGAGCTGTATGAAGGTGTGTACAAGCGCATTGGCATTCCCATTGTGTTTGATTATCACCACCACATGCTACATCCCGGTGGTCAGACCGAGCAAGAAGCACTTGAACTTGCTCTGTCCACATGGGGTGATATCAAGCCGGTTGTGCATTATGCCGAATCTCGTTCGCTTGAGCACAACAATCCGAAGATTAAACCACAAGCACACTCTGATCTCGTATACAACACGCTTGAAGATTACGGCAATACTTTCGACATTATGATTGAAGCCAAGCACAAAGAGCTTGCTTTATTGCAGTATCGTGATATACTAAACAAGAGGAATGTGGCGTGATTAGAGATTTTATCAACAAAATAAAACTTAACAAAATTAGAAAGAAAATCAGTAAACTGCAAAAAGAGGCCATGCTGTGTCAACGTAATGGCAACCTGCGGCAATATGCTTCAATTAACAAAGAGATTAGTGAACTAGAAAAGCTTTTGGTTCAACAAGATGAATAGAATTGACCACTTAGCCCTAGTTGTTGATGACCCCACATTGGCAGCCAAATGGTATGAGTTTAATTTTGACGCTGAGTTACTGTATGCAGATGAGACATGGGCTTTTGTAGAGTTTGAGAACATTAAAATGGCATTTGTCAAAAAAGGAATGCATCCAGCACATTTTGCTTTTGAGGTTGACAATTTTGAAAATGTCGAAGGTAATATTAAATCACATAGAGATGGCTCCCGCTCTGTGTATAAAAAAGATCCCTGGGGCAACATTTACGAGTTAATTAATTATGAATATGAAGAATAAAGAAAATAAAAGAGTGTTGATTATTGACGCCTTGAACATGTATATCAGAGCGTATATTGTAGACCCAAGTTTGTCACATCATGGCCAACCGATAGGGGGCCTTAAGGGTTCTCTAAAGATCCTACAGAAGTTGGTTAGGACAACAAAGCCTGATAATATTATCATTGCGTGGGATGGACCGGATGGCTCGCGAAAGCGCAAGACTATGGACAAAAACTACAAGTCTGGTCGCAAGCCGATCCGCCTCAACAGGGCGTTTCACAATCTTACGGCTGATGAAGAGATTCAAAACAAGATTTGGCAGCAAAGCCGCTTGATTGAATATCTAAACCAGATGCCGATTGTCCAAACAATGATAGAACAGGTAGAGGCAGATGATGTGATTTCCCATGTGTGTGGTCTTAAACATTACGACGGCTGGCAAAAAATTATAGTCTCCAATGATAAAGATTTCATGCAACTTTGTGACGAAGAGACAGTCCTCTGGCGACCTATAAAAGATGAGTTTCTAAACACTAATAGGATCATAGAACAAACAGGAGTACACCCTACCAATATGGCTCTAGCGAGGGCTATCATCGGAGACACCTCCGATAACTTGCCCGGCGTTAAGGGTGTTGGCTTTGGTACCGTCGCCAAGCGTTTGAACTTTTTGTCGGATGAGAAGACGTTCACAATTGATGATGTGATCGGTCACTGTGAACAGCAACTTGAAGAAAGCAAACTGAAAGTTTATAACAATATTGTAGAAAATAAAGAGCTAATTGAACACAACTACAAAATGATGCAGTTGTATTCCCCACAGATGTCAATTCAATCCAAGATCGTTGTCAAAGAATCAGTAGAAAATTTTGATTTTAATTTTAACAAAACTTCAATATTGGGCATGATGATCGATGATGGATTTGGTGAGTTAAATTGGGAAGAACTTAAGACTCACTTAAACAAGATTGCGAACGAAGGTATTGACGTCGCAGTCTAATAAACTAACTTTTAACTTGACTTTACGCTTGTAGGCGTTATAGTTATTTCACTGAACGAGAGGCGCATGCAGGCAGAAAAAATAGACTTTAGTAGATATGGCAAATCTTTCCAAGAAGGCCTCGTTCAATTAATATTAGAAGAACGTGAGTTTGCTGATCAGATTAGTGAAGTACTGGACATTAATTTTCTTGAATTAGAATATCTTAAGATGTTTGTAAGTAAATTACTGAAGTATAGAAACAAGTATTCTAAGCACCCGTCGCGCGAAGCGTTGGTAACCATATTAAGAACAGAATACGTTAATGAAGATGAAGTTGCTTATAATCAATTAATGGATTATTGCAAAAAGATTGATATACATGAGGTAACCGATGTAGAATATATCAAAGAAATTTCATTAGAATTTTGCCGTAAGCAAAAGCTGAAAGAGGCTATGATTGAGTCAGTTAACCTGCTGCAGGCCTGCTCTTTTGACGAAATATCCAAGGTGATCAACGATGCCTTAAAGTTGGGTTCTGATAATAATTTTGGTTATGATTACTTAGCAGACTTTGAAGAACGCTTCAAGCCTAAGTTCAGAAATCCTGTAACCACAGGTTGGCAAGAGATCGACAATATTAGTAGTGGCGGTCTTGGTAAAAGTGAACTTGGTGTTGTTATCGCCCCCACCGGTGCGGGCAAGTCAATGATTCTTGTACATCTTGGTTCTCAAGCATTAAAAGAGAAAAAAACGGTGGTACATTATACATTAGAGCTTCAAGATACCGTTGTCGCATCACGATATGATAGCTGCATTACCAGTTATCCTTTGTCCGACCTCAAGAATTTTAAAGATGAAATTTATGATGTGGTAAAAGATATCGAAGGCAAGTTAATAGTCAAAGAATACCCAACAAAATCAGCATCCACAAACACCATTAAAACCCATTTATCAAAATTAATTAAAAGAGGTATTAAGCCCGGGCTAATTGTGGTTGACTATGCTGACCTACTTAAGCCTGTGGTTATTCGTAAAGAAAAACGCAACGAGCTGGAATCTATTTATGAAGAACTCAGAGCGATATCTCAAGAATTTGAATGTCCAGTCTGGACCGCCTCACAAACTAATCGCTCTGGCTTGAATGCGGAAGTGATCACAATGGAGCAAATTTCAGAAGCATTTAATAAATGTTTTGTTGCAGATTTTATTTGCACTATATCGCGTACCATTGAGGATAAACAAAAAAATCAAGGAAAAATGTTTATCGCAAAGAATAGAAACGGACCTGACGGTATTATTTATGATATATTCATGGATACTTCAAATGTATGCATTAAGATGCTACCCAAGGTTTCCGTAAATACCGCTAACGCTACACTGCCGATGAACCCAGTGCCGGTTACAGCAAAAGAGCAGAGGGGAATCCTCCAAAATAGATATGAGAAGTTTAAAACAAAAAGGAGATAACTAAAACATGAGAACTATTGACAGCATCAGAAAATTCAAATTATCAGACACATTTATTGACCAATACAAGGAACAGCAAGTGCCATGGGGCCCTCTTGGATATATTACTTTTAAGAGAACATATTCAAGAAGACTCAACGAATTCGACCCAGCAGCCACAGGTACCGAAGAGTGGCATCACACTTGCAGGCGTGTTATTGAGGGCATGTTTAATATGCAAAAGCAGCATGTTTTTATATTAGGCCTTGAGTGGAATGACGCCAAAGCCCAGCGAACTGCAAAAGATGCGTATGATCGCCTATTCAATTTGAAATGGACTCCACCTGGCCGCGGCTTGTGGATGATGGGTACTAAATTTATTGAAGAGAGAACCGCTGCCGGTTTGTTTAATTGTGCGTTCCGCTCTACTAAAGAGATTTCTACAAAGGGCGGCTATCTTTTCGCATGGATCATGGACGCGCTGATGGTTGGCATCGGCGTTGGTTTTGATACTTTGGGAGCCGGCACTGTAAAGATCGCTGAACCTCAATACAGTGGCGAGACCCACTTTGTTGAAGATTCTCGGGAAGGGTGGGTTGAATCGGTAAGAGTATTATTGAATGGCTACTTTTTTGGAAATCAGATACCTAAATTTGATTATTCTCAAGTGCGCCCATTCGGTGCAGCAATCAAGGGTTTTGGTGGCACGTCCTCTGGTCCGCAACCTTTAATTGAGTTGCACGAAAATTTAAAAGAGCTGTATGATTCCAGAATTGGACAATTGATTACCTCTGTAGACATTGTTGATACGGAAAACTTGATTGGTCGCTGCGTGGTATCGGGGAATGTCCGTCGATCCGCTGCATTAGCTATGGGTAGTCACGATGACACTCACTACCTTGAAATGAAGAACGACCAAGAAAAACTTTATCATCATCGTTGGGGTTCAAATAATTCTTTTCATGCTTTGGTCGGTATGGATTACACATGGCATGCAAAGCAGAGTCAGATTAACGGCGAACCGGGTTACATTTGGTTAGATAACGCCCGCACCCGCGGCCGTATGGCTGATCTACCCAGAGACGATGATAAGAATGTTATGGGGTTCAATCCTTGTGTCGAGCAGCAGCTTGAAGACGCTGAACTGTGTTGCCTAGTAGAGACTTTTCCGGCTAAGCATGAAACTTATGAGGATTATTTAAAAACTCTTAAAATAGCTTATCTTTATGGCAAGACTGTAACGCTGTCAAATACTCACTGGCCCGAAACCAATGCAAAAATGTTGAAAAACCGCCGCATTGGATTATCGCAGTCTGGGGTTGTGCAGGCATTCAACAAACACGGCCGCCGCGAAATGTTGAATTGGTGCGACAATGCGTATGAGCACGTGAAGCAGTTAGATGAAGAATACTCAAATTGGCTCTGTATCCCCAAGTCTGTGCGAATGACGAGCATCAAGCCTTCTGGAACAGTGTCTCTGCTAAACGGTAGTACTCCTGGCGTTCATTTTCCTGAAGATGAGTATTACATCCGGCGTATTAGATTTTCAAAAGACAGTTCTATGGTTGACGCCTTGCGTAAAGCAGGTTATAAGACTGAAGAAGACAAATACACACCTAATACAATATGTGTTGAGTTCCCAGTTAAGGAGCCGTACTTTGTTAAAGGCAAGAAGGACGTTAGCATGTGGGAACAATTGGAGATCGCAGCGCAGTATCAGCATTACTGGGCGGACAACTCAGTTTCAATCACGGTAACGTTCAAGCCCGATGAGGCCGCACAAATTAAGAGTGCGTTAGAGATGTACGAGACAAGATTAAAAGCAGTATCGTTTTTGAAATACGAAGAAACCGGCTATGAGCAAGCGCCGTACGAGCCAATCAGCAAAGAAACGTATGAGCAGCTTTCCGCAAATATAACCCCGATTATAAAGCTAGATACAGAAAGTGGTAGCGGTACCAAGTTCTGTGACGGCGAATCGTGTGTTGTTTAGGGGGAAAATTGAAGAATTTTAATCACTTACTGGAAAAGCGCGAACTACTTATTAATTGTAAGTTAAGAGACACTAGCAGATGCCTGTGGAAACCGACTGGAAATATTAAAGCCACCGCCGGTAGCAACGTCTGCGTATCAATGGTTTGTGAGAATTGTTCGGCAAGAACGAACCTTTTTCTTGAGCAGGCCCAATATCAAATTCATGAAAAGTTATTACTAAAGGAGATTAGTCATGTTTAAACCCGTCAACAGATATGTTCTTATAGAGAACAGAGCACAAAAATCAGATACGGAGACGCCCGCGGGCATCCTATTGCCCGATGATTATAAGGCTATTGAAGAAAGATATGTAGAAACTGCTGTGATATCATGGGCCGAAGATGTGAGGTTTAATTTAAAACAAACAGATTCTATCATTGTTGATAATTCTATGATTGAAGAAATAACTGTGAATAACTTGACTTATTCTGTTGTACAAGATAATTATATTGTTGGTATTGTACGAAAATAGGAAATTATATACATGGATAAGAATTTTTACAATGAGGCCTCAGCAGCCAAGTTGGGTTGGGAACCGTCGTGGTTCGGGGAAAAGTTTTTTGATGACAAGTTAACGCGCGCGATAAAGTCATTTCAACGTAAGCTTGGGCTATCACCCGATGGACTCTGTGGTCCTGCTACCTTTAGGCGCCTATGGACAAATAGGCAAGAAAATATCGATGATCATATTCCGGATAAATGCCAGTATTCAAATTACATTGTTTTTAATGGCAACTTTACACACATTGATTGGGAAAAAGTTGTGCTGTGGTCAGAGCCTAATGGTTTAAAATCAAAACGCGGGACTTACTACGATTATACCGGCCGCCCAAAGCGCAAAATTAGATATTTTGTTAACCACTGGGATGTGTGCCTCAGCTCTAAATCTTGTCAGAGGATTTTAGACAAAAGAGGAATTTCTGTGCACTTCCTTATTGACAATGACGGGACCATATATCAAACTATGGATATGCAACATGCTGGCTGGCATGCCGGCTCTGAAAGAACCAACAGACCCTCTATCGGTGTTGAGATCTCAAACGCTTATTATCCAAAATACCAAGACTGGTATATTAAGAATGGCTTTGGAGAACGGCCAATAATTGAAAAGGCATATATCAATGGTAACGAGCTAGGCCCATTTATGGGGTTTTATCCCAAACAGTTAGAAGCGCTCAAGGCTCTTTGGAAGGCGGTCCACGAATCTACAGGTATACCCTACGAGACCCCCCTTAATCAGTTCGGTAAGACATCAAATTACTATGAGCAACAGGTGGCATACGGCAAGTTTAAAGGTTTTGTTAGTCATTATCATGTTAGCAAGAGGAAGATCGACTGCGCCGGGTTAGATCTTAAAGCGCTGCTTGATGAAATAAAGGAAGAACAAGGTAGTTGACAACTTGTGCTATCTAAGTTATAATACTTTAAACATAATCTAGGAGAAACATGTTTACAAACTTATTGCTATCGCTGTGCCTCATGGGCTCAGCAAATGCTAGTGACTTGAGCGCTAGCGAGACGTCTTATTCAGGCGCATCTATTTTAGAAGGAGACTGGGACGTATCGTTTGAAACCGCTACTGACATCGCTGGCAGTGAGGGCCGATTTCCGTACGCCTTTTTTGAAGGGAATACGCTTTACGTTGGGAACTCGGATGTTTATGATAACACCATTGATGCCATTGTGGAATTTTTCTGGTTCCAATCGTCGATTGATAGGGGTACAGATTTTTATGTTGCCGTCATCAAAACACGGGTTACACCGGGACATGACTGCTACTACGCACCCTGGGATTGGGCAAGAGGAGCACAATGTAAGCTATGGGCAGACGAGTGGAGTGATTGGGGTGAACATCCCGTTCTAAGTGTAGAGGCTATGACCGATGTGGAGCGCGAACAGGGCGCCTTCCGCTGGGATTGGTCTGTTCCGTTTGAGTCATATGGCATTGATGCTTATGGACAAGTAACATTTCAGAACGCATATGGTATTGGCTCTGATTCCGAGGGCGCTGTGATGGCTCACGGAGAATATAAGATCGAGGAAGAGGGCACTGAGATGCAAGCTGCCGGTAACCTCCAAGTAAAGGGTTATCATTCGTCAGAATACTCAGTGCAGACTCAATACGAAGTCACTCTCTATGAGTGGGATGTGTTTGTTGATGGACGCGCTGATCTAATGGCGTGGGACATGTATCTAAACCTTGGAGCCAGAGAAACACAGTCAGCATATCATGAATACTTTTTGAGTGTTCAGGTAGAAGAAGGTATGCCCTTTATGATAGATCAGTTAAACTTTGTGGGAAACTTTGATACTGGCTGGTATGATCCCTTTCATCACGAACTTGGGGTGACCCTGAGTGATTTGGTGATCTCGCAACCATTCTTTATTCCTGCCGATGAGCCTGATGACGAAGAAGAACCAGTTGTCACAGACTCCGGAGAGCCTCCAGAAGTGGAAGACACAGGCTCGGAACACGAAGAAGATACAGATACCGGAGACTCGTTTGAGTTCACTGAAAACACAGGGAGTCCGAGTCCGAAGGATCCCGCGGGGTGTAACAGTGTGTTAAGAAGCCGCGGCAGCTTGTATGTTGTCTTTATGGCTGCACTAATGACACTTGGTCTCAGAAGGGAAGATTGAGAACAAGTTATCGCGATGTTGTTTTGGGTAGCAGTTTTGACGCAGTTCTATTCGCTTTTATTAACCATTACCCTATTTTTTTTGACCAACCTCAGCGGCCGTTTAGGTTTGATTACTTGACACCAGAAACCGATCTAGATAGCCTGAAGCTACCCAGACAAAAAAATGTCTTAAGTACTTTTAAGGGCGACCAGTTTACTGGCATGCCAAAAGATTTGCTCTGGGAAAGAATGCTTTTTCTGCTTTCTTTAGATGGCTTGGCTCCACTAGCAGGTCTTTGCACAAACATACGACATTATGTCAACTCTTTTCAGTGTTTTAACGAATATTCTAAAATTTGTGATGTTTATTTTGATAAATTACACGACTTTACACAAAAGCCAAAGAACAAAAAATACGTTTGTTACGATTGGATAGCTTTTAATAGTGGCGGGAAACATGAAATTGATTTTATTGAAACAGAAGATAAGTTTGTTAAAGAAATATGGTTTTATTCTTCCGATAGAATATGCGGCAACACCAAAGTAAAGGATGCATGTGCAGTTTCTTTTATTGATGATGATGAGCTTGAAGAGTTTGGCCTTTCTGAAACAATGGCACGCTTTAAAGTTGTTAAAGAAATGGAAGGCAGGGGAATGCGAGGCCTGCTTAATGGCTATGACCACAATGGACGCCCAAAACACTACAAGTTCAAAACTTCAACAATCAACAGAACTAAACAACTCTTTGCGCCGACCTCGTGTGTGGACCAGCACGACATAGAACTTGAGATTCCGAGTCAAAAAGAAATGATTTCTCAAATTTCTGAAAAATCAAGATTATATAAAAAATATTTAAAACACCTATGAGCAAACACATACACATGGCAGGGATCATACCCCTTGCGAATTTTGAGGACACATTTGACGTCAAGTATCCGTGGTGTTTGTTGCCGATAGATCAAGGATTTTCTATGATACAGAAGTCGATATTTGAGTGCGCCATCGCTGGCTGCCAGACTATTTGGATTGTGGCCAACGATGACATGGCCCCAATTATTAGGAAGACAATTGGAGAATGGACTTATGATCCGGTGTATTATTATCGCAAAGAAAAATTCTATAAAGATAAAAGAAAAGAAATTCCAATTTATTATGTCCCTGTCCACCCGAAAGACAGAGATCGTCGTGATTCATATGGCTGGTCAGCCCTCTATGGCATGCACTCTGCATGGTATGTCGCATCAAGATTGTCAAAGTGGGTAGTGCCAGAAAAATACTATGTCTCCTTCCCTCATTCTGCTTTCAACATATACTCATTGCGTTCAATGAGGTCCGATATCATGCATCATGAAAATAACTTCTTTTTGTCCCACGAGGGACAGACAGTGAAAGATAACAAATACTTACCATTCACCATGTTTGGTGAGGACTTCAAG
>Ga0098056_1000249_pt1 | contig 22029 bp, 23 predicted proteins | sample 17BtaG_FD_92583 | JGI IMG/M metagenome (GOLD analysis project Ga0098056, IMG submission 92583) | Marine viral communities from the Subarctic Pacific Ocean - 17B_ETSP_OMZ_AT15314_CsCl metaG | ecosystem: Environmental > Aquatic > Marine > Oceanic | place: Subarctic Pacific Ocean | collected...
AATTCGAGCTTTTCTAATTCTCGATTAAATCTTCGTTGTCCTAATTCGGTATATGGCGACCAGTAAGACTTAAAAAAATGATTTTCAATTTTACGAACCGCACCTTTAATCCTTTTCGGTTCTATAAAATTTTCTTCGACATAATCGAAATAATCCTTAATCCACATTTGAGAAATGAATTTATCGAATATCTCACTCACCCAGTCCCACCATAAAGACAGGGCGTGGTCTTTTATATCAAAATATTTAAATTTAAGATAATCAGCCTCATTATGCGTCTCTGTTATATATTCAATAATTTTATTGACTTTGACAAAGTCTTCTGGTGTTTCGATATAATAAGTCATAAGAGATTCTATCTCATTTTTAATAACTCCACTTTGAGAGAGAATGAAAGAGGGATAATCTATTTTTTTATAATTGTAAGTTCCTTCTTCTTTCTCTTCACTTTTTATTATTAAATCGTCTAAAACAATAAGAATTCTTTTATAATCTGTTTTATTAATAAAGGCTTCGTCTTCTCTAAAATCAGCGTCATATAATGACATATAAAAAGCTTTTAGAAAATTAGCAGGGTATTTAATATCAAGTTCGATATTGATTTCGAAAGTAAAAGAGTTATGAGGCATTTTAAGTTTTTGTTTTTTGTTATACATATACTACGCATTAAATCTTTAAGTAGTTTTAAAACGCAATAAAATTAAAAATTAAAAATTAAAAAAATAAAAAATTGTATTTAAGAAAAATTATAAATCGTATTCTTCATATTGTTTATTAAGTCTATCTTTACACATTTTAAATTTAGGATTCCAATAAGCTTTTAAATAAGCTTTTTCGATTGTTTTAACAGCCCTTATTTTATGTTCTTTTGAATAATCCCAACCCATAGAAGTTAAATTTAATTCTCTAATAACTAAATTAGCTTCTTTCTCTCCATAATATTCGTCAATCATTCTTAAATTTAGACTTATAATATTATGGCTATATGGTTTAATATCTACATATTCCATTTGTTCTTCAATATCATAAATTAAATCTTCAATAGGATTCTCATATCTTTTATCTTCGAGACAATCACAGCAATATTTAAAAGACTCTTTACGAGTAAAATATTCTTTACATTTGAGGCATTTGTAAGTATCACACATTTTAGTTTTTATATAGTATTACTACGCATTAAATCTTTAAGTAGTTTTATAAAAATATAATTCAATATAAATATATAAATATTTCGTTTTAATACTTATTTAAAAATATAATAATATAATATAAGAAAAAATGAAAGGTGTTAAATACAACGCTATATTTAAAAAACCTAATGGGGACAAATTGGATTTAAATGAATTATCTATGAAAGATTTAAGCAATAAATTAAATGAGCTATTAAAGGAAAATTACAATTTAGATATTAGACCTTCACGAAATCAAATTTTTAATTGTATCAACAAAGAAAAAAGGATTAAAGACCCTACAAAAAATATATTGTATAATAATATAGACATATTAAAATGTTGACTAAAAAAGATATTAGAGATAAAAAAATAATAAATAAAGAGTTAAAATTTCCACGTGTTAAAGTAGAAGATATTTTTATAATGAAAAAAATGTGTCCTAAAAATAAAGGTAGATTATGTAAATGTCATTTAAAAACTAAAAAAAAGAAAAAAAGAAAATCTTAAATATCCTGTGGTTTTATCATTTTAGGATTTTGATTCCTAATTATTTCAATAAATACACTATTTCTATTTCCTATATTTTGACTTAATTGACCTTCACTATTTAAAATTCTTGTTCTAAATGTTGATATTGTTAGGGGTTGTATTCCTCTATGTGTATAAGGTATTGAGCCTTCATTATAAGCACTCGTAAAACTATCAGTAGAATAAAAACGAGATATAATCGAAGACACCCTATTATAATATGTATCTTCTCCACCTAATAACTCATTACCTTTACCACCGAAATCTACTTCTATCATAAAATAGCCTTCGTCAATAACCATATTTTTTATTGAATCCTCACCGAAAATATTATTTTGTGTTAAACTTGTAGAAGTTAAAGCACTTAAAGGGGCGGTTTTTTTATAAGAGTTAGAATCACTACTCATACCTGCTTTATTTATAGCACTATCTAAACCTACATAAGAACCAGTAATATTTATTTTTTGGTCGAGATTCATTTGAGGTATTAAAATAGCACCTGAACCGAAATCAAAACTTATCACGTTAGGGTGATTACATATATTACGATTAAGACCTAATTTATCAAACCATAAAGAGGTAGGAAGTAAACTCGTAAAAGCAATACCAGACGAACTATTACCAACAAAATAAACTCCGTCGCCTCTTTGTATTGATTCTGTTGAAACTTGTGGTTGTCCGTTTACTAATTTATATAAAGGATTATTGATTATAGTAAATTTAAATTTATTTAATGAGTCGTCGAATTGTAATCCTATTTGTGAGCTTCCTGATAAATAATCATTATTGGTATATCTATAATAATCAATATCTACACTATTATTAATCGAAAATACTTTACCTGTTCCTTTTCCGTGATAGTATACTTTATTATCTGTTTGAGGGTGTAAAGAGTTAAATTGTTGATTTGAAGTTAAAAAAGGACTATCCATAGGAAAAGTTCCTAATTCTCCTGTTTTTGTTAAAAAAGAGCAGTTGTCAGTAATTACTCGTGCTAATTCGTCAGGTTCATAATCGCCGAGAGGTATAGTAAAAGTATGAGTAAAAATATGTGGTATTCTTGTTTCTCCTTCTGTGTATCCTGTGCTTTCTATTGTATCCTCATTTTCAGGGAAAATATCGTGTTCTCTTCTATTATCTCCGTCGTCTGTGGCTTTTACTCCATTACTACTTCTAAAAATAAATGGAAGACCTGCCGAAGGTGTTGTAGTATCTACTTTATAAGTATTATCGTGTTTAGAAAGTTTAGGGACATTTAAATAATAAGTTTGTTTATTATTGTCGTGGTCGTAATAATTATAACCTAATGTAGTATCACCCCAGCCACTCGTAGAACCTCCCTTTATTTCTATACTATTACATAATTTCATACCTGCGTGGTTGTCTTTTTGATTATCACATAAAATATATTCTTGACCGTTAGGGTGAGGTGAAATAATTGAATTATTATCATTAAATTCTTTATCGTCGCTTATAGTATCATTTATATAATGAATAAAATTCATACTTACATTTTGTTCTTTCTCTGTTATTTTTATTTTTCCTGAATTTACAGAAACCGAGTCTATAAAACAACTTTTTAATTGTAAAGAATCGCCGTCATATAAAGTTATTGGTTTTATAATTGTTTGATAATCACCAAAAGAATCCGTATCGTCTGTTAAGGTTTGAGAATGATTTTCTTTTAGTTCTATTGTTAAATATTCTTGATATTCCATTTATATATTATATACAAATAAAATAATTACATATAAACTATATTATATTCATTACCTTTAATACTTAATACTTTTGAAACTTCACCGAATACGTGAACGAGTTGAGCGTCATTATAAAATAAAGCATTCCCTCCGTTATTTTGTCCGTTTCTTCCTAATCTTATCTGTAAGTCATTAATATTTTCACCAATATAACTTCCTATATATCCTAACATACCAGTATCCCAACCATAAGCACTTATTATCTCGTCAGTTAATCCAACCTGATTCATACCCAGACCTATTTGAATTTCTCCCCACGTATCGACTAAATGAGATAATACTTGTGAATGAGTTGTAAGACCTTCTCCAACTAATTTATTTCTTCCATTTACTACGAAATTTATTTTTTCTTCGAAGTTTACTAATGAAGATAAAGCCCCACCCTTTTTAACTAAAACTCGTGGAGCATCACTTGTCGAATCTTGATAATCTGTATCTACTAAACCTGTTTTAACCATTAAAATTCTATTTAACATTTTGTTATCAAAACCTCTTACTCTAAAATTTTGAGGAGATTGTAAAGAACCATTAGAACTTCCTAGCACGAAAGCGTCGTGTTCGTATTCCTGCCATACGACATTATTTCTTTGAGCTTTCCTTAAATTATTTTGTGTTCCGTCGTCTTGGACTAAATCAACAACTAATACAGGATTACTATTAGAATAAGTTTTAGAGATTTCAACTCCTAAATTTACTTTTCGAGTTTCATATTCAATTTCGATTTTTAAATCTGTAAATAAATCAGTATCTAAATAGTCCATAGAATTCAAAAGAGGAAGTAATTTTTTAAGGTCTACATATCCTTCATTAGCGTCGTTTCTTGAAGCTACTGGTTTTATAACACAATCATTATCACCGAAATTATCTACGAATTCTGCTACATTATTTAAAAATCCGCCGTTTTGTTTAGTTAAATAAATATCTTGTGAATCTGCTTTATCATTTGACATATTTATACCTTTCCACGCACTCCAAATATTAGCGTGTCTTTGTGAGGATAATTCCTGTTTGCCGTCCATAAGTCTAATATGTTTAATAGCTCCATTTACACCAGCCATAACATTATAAATAGGAAGATTACCACTACTACTACCTCCATTATCACTATCAATATTAAGACCTAAATTTACGAGTCTCATATTTGTTAAATATCCTTTACTATGATTTAATTTAAAAACAGATTTGAATTGACTTCTATGAAAATCAGGGTCTAAATTTTCGCATTTGATTTCTTCTCCACTATAAAACGCCATATTACTTTTTATACTATATAAAAAGATTTTAATTTTAAAAAAAAATAAAAAATTTATAAATTAACTAATGAATGAAAATACATATAAATAATATAAGGTGTTGAAGATATTGTATTATTTGAATTTGTAATCTGTATATTAAATTTTTGATTTGATAAATCAACAGGAGGGAAAGAAAGACCTAAACCGAAATCAATACCGAAATGCTGTGAGTTCATTTGGTTATTTCCTTGTGTTCTCATAGCTTCTAAAAATTTTTCTATCATTTCTCCTCTATCAGTAATAATATACTGAATATATTTAGAAGTAGAATCACTAAAAAGAAATTGTATTTCGTCAATCTCAGGGAGTAAATCTAATCTATAATTATCATTAACTAATGAATACTCGTCAGTTTGTTTTAAAAAGCTACAAACAACAGAATCACACACGGCGGGAACTTTCGCACTTGTATTAGAAAATTGAGAATTCACAACAGATTTAAGACCATAAACAGCATTCATAGAAACATTAGCATTAACGTCAGGAACACTTTGAAAAGTTAAAAAACATTCTTCGATTAAATATCGTGTATCTGCGTCTTGGTCGACTCCTTGAAATACTCCACTATTACGATTTAAATGAATACTTAATCTAATCTGTCCTGTTTTACTAAATGAAACGTCATTAGACATTCTATTAATAGCACATAAAGGTTTTAATACATAATCAGGGTTATTAGATTTATCAGCACTTCCACCACTCGAACTACCTACTTCACCTGCTAAATATTCTCTGTTTTGTTGTCGTGTCGCTGTTTGACCGAAAGCCTGTCGAGTTCCATTCCAGCAATCATTTATATTTCTTGTTCCTTTATCAACTTGGACGTAATAACGTGGATAATCTGGGATATGTTCTACTTGCCCGATACTTTGAAAGTCTAAATTTACACTTTGAAAATATATATGTCCTGCTATTCTTTCATTTGTAAAAACGTCGTCTGTTGTTGTTAATTTTCTAAAACTTCCTCCGTCTTTAACTTGGTGTGCTACTTTATAATTTAATCTTACCGAATTTGCTTTTAAGGCTCTACCTTCTACATTAAATAAAAAATCTAATGTATCAAATTCTTGGTATTGGTCTTTTGAATTTTGGACTTCGACTCTATGATAAATTAAATTGTCTTCCATATTTTTATACTATATGAAAAGATTATTTTTTTAAAATAAAAAATAAAATAATAATATAATATGAATATAGAAGAATTATATATTTTACTACTAAATAAAAATTATGACGAATTAGGATATTTAAAGTTTCTTAATTGGAGAAAAATTTTTCAATATTATACTGAATTAAGAAAATATCATATACGAAAAATATTCTTTCTTATGATTGAAATTGGAATGATTAAAAGAGGTGAAGATTATACTTATAGTCTTTATAATCCTAATAAAAAAATAAAGATTCATAATCCTTTACTTATCAGCTTCGATTAAAGTTTTTTTTTCTTGTATTTGTCTTAACTCTTCAATAATTTTATGTAAAATACTTTTTATAAATCTTGTTTCGTGATTTACTTTATCATTTAAATATACGAGTTCGTCCTGAATATTACAAAGTCTTTCACTATTATTCATTTAACTTTCTATATATTACCACAATATTTTTCTTGCGTGATAATTTGGAGAAGTAATTATATTTTTTGTTAGTTGTCCTGATTTATTTTTAATACCTCCTGACCTACTTAAATAATTATTTTTTCTTTTATTGTCATTATGGTCTAAATTTTTCCATATACCAGTTTTATCTTTAAAGTGTCCGTATTTTGGATTACCGAAATGAATTAGTTTTCCTTCTACTCTTACCATTAATTTTTTATCTTTTCGAGAAGATTTCTCATAAAAAAAATTACCTATCTTTTTCATAATAATATATATAAAACATAGATAATTAAATACTTAATAAATAATCGATAAAAATTAAAATATATCATTATATTATTCTTGTATAAAAAATGTAATATTCATAAGACCGTTAGTTTTGACCTTCTGTAAGTCCGCTCTCAATAACCTCCCTTTTAAGTTTCTTAAATTTATCTCTTTATTATTTCTTAAATCTATGAAGTTAATATTATTAGTTTCATATTCTAAAACGTCGTCAGCACTATTAGCATTTTTATAAGGAATAACTGCTACTACATTTCTTCTATGTCCTAATGGATTATCACGAGTAAAGCCGTCATAACTTTCTAATTCTAAATTATCTAATACTAATAAATAAGTATCATTAAATATATGAAATTCGAATCTTCTATCAGCTATAAAATCAGCATTTATACCATTATTAGAATAAGTAATTTTATTATATCCTAAAAATTTATTTAATTCGTTTCCTTTTGCTGTTGTATTATCCCACGTAATAGAGTTATTAGTTTTAAAATGAGGGGAAGGTCTAGGAACTGCTGTAAGTCCTAAATCGTCTTCTTCAAAAATAGAATTTTCAGTAGGGGTAGGAACTAAATAGGGGTCTTGTTGTATTCTTAAATTTTTTAATTTTAGTTCATTATTACCAGTTCTCATAGAAATAAGGGGATAAAATTGAGTTGTATTGTCTACGATTAATTCTCCTAAAATTTCTTCTGTCCCTCCTTGATAAACTACCGCCTGTAATTTGTTTCCTACTCTTCTAATTTCTAAAATATCACCTTGTAAAACACTTATAGCACTTGTAGAACTTCCACCATTAGCTAGTATTTTATATTGTATAGAACCATTACTATCTACAAAAATACAAAAATGTTTTTGGTCTGTTGTTAATGGATTACTTAAACCTGTTGTATGAACTTTACTTACACCATATATTAAACCATTATCAGGGGAAGACGTATCAACATAACGAGAAAGAGACGACCTCATAACTCCACACCCATTAATAAAAGGAGTCGAACTCGATAAAGTCCGTGAATCGTCGATAATATGTGTAGTATTTTGAGCCTGTAAAATTTCATTAGGTATAGTCCCTGTTATATGTATATCACCTTTTAAAGTCATTAAATTTTTATGTAAATTATAAGGGTCAGTTTGAAACCCTATATTTACTCTATTTACTATATTTTCCACTTTAAATTGAACCCCTATAAGTTTTCCTGTAAATGTTAAAGAATTATTTAATTTATCCTGAATATCTAATAACAAATTATTAAAATTATCTTTATTGTATATTTCTTGATTTAAAACTATATTAAATGTATTTGAAGCTATTTTAAATGTAAATTTATTATTAGAACTATTTACCACTAAATCCTCTGGAAGTAAATTAGCTGTTATATTATGAAATCCTATTTTTGAATTTGGTTTTATAAAAATATCATTAAAGTCATTATCGAAAGAACCGTCATTATTTCTATCAACTATTCTTAAAAGTTTCATTTAATATAAAGTAAGAAAATTATTTAATTAATCGAAAATGTAATTCAAAATTAGTTAATGTATTACCACTAAAATTACCAAATGTAATATATCTTGGTATTCCTTCTATTATATGACCGAAATGATAATCATTCGTATCACTATAAGTAGTTCCTCTTATATTATCTGCTCTAAATAATTCATTATTATTAGGTGGTGAAGTAGGACTAAAAGTAGTAGAAGAAGAAAAACATATAGTAAAAAAATCTGTTGCTGTTGTAGGTGTATATTTACCATAAATTAAAACTCTTGTATATTTTGCTTCTGCTCCTATACCTGATATATACCCTGTTTCAGTTGGAGTATGAGAAATATTACCATTAGTAAAACTTGAAATATTTATACTCATAAAATTATCACTTTGTAAAGCATTATCTTTTATATCACTTAATAAATCGTTTAAGCTTCCTAAATGGTTTGTTTGAGTATCTTGAATAAGTTTATTTGTGTTTAAATCTAATTTCTGTCTATACATATTAATTATAATATATAAAGATAAATTTTTTCACTTAAATAATTGATAATTTAATGTAAAAGTATTTGATGTATTTGAATTTTTTATTTTAATATATCTTGGAAGATTTGTAAATGATTTCATAAATTCATAATTATTTCCATCAGGATAAATTGAATTAGAACCATCATAATAATAGGTTGAATTATCACCACTACCAGCAAGATAAAAAGAATGACTACCTGTCAAATTTCCATAAACTACAATTCCTTTAAATCCGTCTAAATCAATATAATCATTTGATAAAGCACCAGCACCTAAGGTAATACTATTTAAAAAATTCGTATGACTTCCTCGACTAAAATTACTTACCATTAATTCATTTTTAGTATTCATTCTTAAAACTTGTCTTGAACCATTAGAAGAAGTTGGGTCAGTTGTTAAAACTTTTGCCCCTCCTAAAATCGCTCCGTCTGTATCTTCCACCCCTATTCCTTTATTAGAACCAGTAGAATTTTGACCTACAACCCTAACACTATCATTTGAATTATCTAATCTAACAATTAAAGCACCAGCACTATCACTATTTAATTTGTTATCAATATTACCTAATCTTATATCTTGTAATGTTGAATGAACTTGTAAAACTCCATCACTATCCGTTTTAATAATTGTATTATTTCCTGCTCCATTATTTCCGTCATTTCCAGTCATTATTGTTTTTTGGTTTCCGTCTGTTAGTTTTGTTTCAATATTGTTTAAAGTTTCTTCTTCGTGCGTGAGTTTCATTTATACAATAAAATAATATTTTATTTTAGATAGTTTTAATAATTTCTTTATAAATACCTAAATTACTTACTCCACCACTCGAACAGGTTAAATCTAATCCTAATAAAGAAGGTTCAGGATTATTTTTCATAGGAAAACATATCACGTCCATATTTGCTCTGTCTTCTTGGTCGTCTCCTAAACTGGTTAAAGCTTGTAAAGAAACATTTTTTAATTGTCTACCATTATTTAAATAAGTTTTTCTAATTTGGTCTCTATGAAGTCCACTTCTCATATTTATTTTTCTGTCTGTCTGTTCTTTATTATCTATTCTATATCTAAAACTTTCTAAATTATTAAGTTTTGGAACTCCTCTATTTTGTGTATTAATATATACATTCATACAATTCGGCTCTATTTGATAAACTTTCGAAAAATTTGCTTGTTGTGCTGGTTGGTCGCTTTCTTTTGAATAAGTATAATAAGTAATATTAGAAGGAACATTTTTAGGATTTTCTAAAACTTTTAATACTAATTCTACACTATTAATATTAACGTTTGAAGAAGCTATATCGACACCTACCGCACTAACATCTTTAAGTTCGTCTCCATTTACTAAATCGACATACGCACTATCGAATGTTAAATCTAATAAATCAGGTGTAGTAGCATTTCTCTCTATTTTGACTATTTTTCTTTCTCTTACTGTTATAGGATTTGAGTTTAATGTGCCTGTAAGTGCTAATTTTTGTCCTACATAATAGGGACTATCTCTTAAATCGTTTCTATATTTTCTCGAAGCTGTTAAAGTTTTAACACTTACCGAACCAGAAGCAGTCCCAAAATCATTAAATACTCCCTCTTGTCTGTCGTCAGGATATACAACTTGTAGATTCCAAAAAGGGTCTGTTGCTCCGTATGATTGACTTACTGATAATCTATCGAAATTACATTCTAAATGAAGTTTTAAATTTCCTGTTTTATTTGTATCCATAACACTATCACAACTATTAAAAATATCTTTTAATTCTACTCTTAAATCTTTTGTCTTATTATCACTTTCTACGTCTCCTAATTTTTTTAAATCTCTTATAGGTGAAAAGATTGGTTTTGTTCCCTCTTTTCCAGTTATTCCTTTATAGGTTGAATCTTTTTGTTCGCTCATAGTTTTTTCGAGTGAATTAGTTAAAATCTTTATTGATTCTACGTCTCTTAAATCCTCTACCTTTCCTACATTATCAGCACTTAAATATGCGTTTTTAACAATTGAAACATTAGGGGATAAAAATTTAGCTCCTATACCATTAAAATCCATATCTATTTCAATATCACAATTAGAAATTTGCCTTCCTCCTGAATTAGTTGGAAGATTAGAGGCTTCATTCGTATCTGTTGTATCGAGAGATACATTAAAATTTAAATATGAATTTTTCATATCATAAACCTCACCTTTACTTATGACGAAATCTACTAAATTTTTATTACTTGTATTAAAATCACTTTGGACGGAAGAAAGTTTAATTATTTTATCCATTTTTTTATACTATAACAAAAGATTTTTATTTTTAAAAATTAAAAAAAAATTAATTAAATTATGCTCCTAACTGAAAAGCAGGATTTACTAAATCTGGTTTTGGTAAATTTTGTTTAGCTTTTGATTCCGCCACCAAACCTCCCACAAGTGTCGAAATCCCCACACCGAGAGATACTACATCCCCGAGAACGTCTTCTACACCGCCTCCTATTGCGTCCGTTTCTGTCATTTCCTCACCGTCTTCTTCTAATAAATTTTTAAATCCTTTTCCTTTCTTTGCTATATTTCCACCGCTTCCGTTTAGTGTTGGTTTATCAGCGTCGTCTTCTAATTGGTCTAATCCTAATTTAGAGGTGTCAGGTTGTCCTTTTATTGGATTATCTGCTATATTAGCTTCTGTTGGTTGTGGTGCTACATTTTCTACTCTTAAATTATTTGTATCTTGACTTATTTGGGTTTTAGCTTGTTGGAATTTTTCTTTATTTTCATTTATAAGATTTCCTATATTTTGTCCTGTGTCTGTATCTCCTTTTACTCCTAATTTACCAGTTAATTTAAATTCTCCTTCTGGGGCTAGTGGTATTTCTCTTTTTGATAATATATCATTTATAGCGTCCCTATTAAATTTAAAATTATTAATTTCGTCTCCTACACTTGAAGGGGTTTCTTTAAACGCTCCACTATTTAAACCATTACTGATTTTATCCATATATTCACCAGCCTCGTCATTATCTAACATACCTACTCTTTTAATCATTTGATTATTTCTACTTTTTAATAATCTTTTACCTATAAAACTTTCAACTGGGTCATTACTTTCTATACCTTTCATAGCATTTATTTCTTCGTCCCCTCCTAATTTTACTTTTGCTTCTACTTGAACTTTTTTTAAAGCTTGTTTTATAGGTTTATTAAATCTATTCTGTAAATCTTCCCCTACTTCTCGTGCTTTACTTATTGCTTTATTAGCGTTTCTTTTTAATCCTTTACTTACTACATTTTTTAAGCCTCCTTCTCTTGCGTCATTTGCTATATTTTCGAGTTCGTCCCCTATTGCTTGTGGTGCTTTTTCTCTAACTTTTTTTAAGATTGCTTTTCCTGTATCACGTAATCCGTCAGTAATTAAAGGCTCACTTAAACCTTGAATAAGTCCCGAAGCGAGTTCTTTTTTCTTTTCGAAATTTTCTTTTGCTTCATTAATTTCTCCTACATTAGAAACTCCACCTCCTACACTATCTATAATTTGACTATAATTAGATAAAGAATCCATTATTATTTTATAATATATTAATATATAATAAATGAATGATATTAAAAAAAATAAATTTAAAATTCTTAAAGTAAAAGATAAAAGCGATAAATACGCCGTAGAAAAAGATAAGATATTCGATTTGAGTTTTAGAATCTTACTGGTTATGAGAACTGGTGGCGGAAAATCAAACCTCATAGTAAATTTTTTTAGACCAGAATTTTACGGAAATGATTTTTTTGGCGACGATATAACCATAATAAGTCCTATGATAAACGATAATAAGCTCGAAAATCTCGTCTTATTTAAAGAAATCCCAGAAGATAATGTAATAACAGAATTCGACACCGATATATTGGAGGCGTGGTATGAAAAAAACACAGAAGAATTTAAAGACAGAGTAGAAGCTGGGAAGCATCCATTTAATAAAATTATTATCATAGACGATTTTTCATTTTCGGGAAAATTAAGAGAAGGACAATTTAATATAATAAATAAAATATTTTGTAATGGTCGAAAACATAATATTAGTATTATTTTAACAAGTCAATTTTATAACCATATCCTTCCTTCGTGTAGAAGTCAAGCCTCAGGCATTATCATAGGAAATCAAAGCGACCGACAATTAGATATCATAAGCGACGATAATAATTTCTTAAAAAATAAGAAAGAGTTTAAATCTATGTTTAGAAAATATGTGAAAGAAAAACACGATTTTTTAGTAATAAATTATAGTAATAAAAAAAGTGAAATGTATTTAGATAAAGATTTTAATGTTATTACAGAGTTTCAATAATATATATATTTGATTGTTTCACTTATAATTAAAAGCTACTACTATTATTTAAAGAATTCCATATAGAACCTTTAAAAGTTGAATAATGATTTTTTTTGATATTTTGTGGTGGTGCTGGTTTTTGAGTGGGTTGTTTCTCTACCTTCTTCTCTTCTTTAACAATATCCGTTTTTGATTCTTTCTTTTCTTCTGTATTATTAGATTTCATATTTTTAATTTGTAATCTTAAACTTTCTAACTCTTCCTCTAATTCTTTCTTACCTTTTCTGCTTTCTCTGTCTTTATCTATAATATCGTCTATCTCTTTTCTTTCTTTTTGTTTAATTATTCTTTTTGCTTCTGCTTTTTTCATTCTGTTAATTTTAGCCTTCTCACGTCCTTTTTTTAGATTATCTAATAATCTCTGTTTAGTTTCTGGGGTCAATTCTCTTTTTTTTCTTTTAGGTTTTTCTTTTACTGGTTCTGGTGTATCTTCTTCACTATCTAATTTCGGTAATTCATAAGGGTTCAAATATTCCTCGTCGTCTTCGAATTCCATTTTTTATAATATAGTATTAGAAAATAATTCTGTGATAATCTGTGATAATTACTAATAAATTAATTTTCAGTAGTTCCCCTTTTGATTTGATTTTTTAATTTAATCTGTCGAGCTTCAATTTCCTTATGTATCTCTAATTTTTCTTTATTTTTGATTTTATCTTCTGTTCGAGATAAGCAATTATCGAGAATTTCCATAACACGATTTCTTGAATAAATAGAAATATAATGTTTAATCTTTCGACACGTATTACATAATGAAGTCATTAAAACCATATCCTCATTACAAACTGGACAATAAAACATTTTATATTATATATTTAGATTATATTTTTTTAAATTTATTCCATATTTTAATATCTACCTGTCGTGCTTTTCCATTCATAATAACAGAGGCGAGACGACTTAAAGCCCACGAGGTAGGTGTTTGATTAGGACGACTCCCACCACTATAATAAGCACCTTTACCTTTTGAAATTATTTCGTCTATACCTTTTTTAGATATAATCTCCTTACTTATTCTATCAAAATTATTTATTTTATATCCGTATTTCTTTTCAAATTTTACAACGTGAGAAGACCTTTTATTTTTAAAATCTACTTTTGGTCTTTTTGTCCCTTCTTTAATACTTTTTATCTGTTTCTCTTTATCTTCTTTTGATAATGATTTAGGGACGTATTTTTTTGGAAGTCCTGATTCTTTATCTTTTGGAACTTTACGAAGTTTTTTTTTATACATAATATATAATATGAGTAAAGATTTTTTATTTAATCCTAATAATCCAAAAAAAAGTTTTGATGTGTATATAGATAAAAATAAGAAGGACACTATACCTATGAAATATAGTAATATCAAAGAAGTTAAGGACTATATAAAACGCCTCGAAGCTATTTATAAAAAGGGAGAGAAAGACCATTCGAGAATATCGAAAAACGCTATGATATTACGAGTTAGACTTCGAATTATTAATGAGAAAACTGGGAAGGCTGGGGACAGATTAAAACTGGCTACAAGATACACAAATTTTTTAAAAGAAAGAACCAAAATTAAAAAAGAAAATGAAAGAAAAAAATATCTATTTAAATTATAAATGAGTGATTTAATAACTGATTACGAAACTGACGAAGAAAGAGATTTTATTGATAATAAAGAAATAACAGAAAAAGAGAAGAAAGTTTTAGAGAACTATGATAAATTAAAGAAAGATATAGATAATTTAAAAGATATGGTAGGAAAAACAGAAGCCCGAAAAATGAATTATAAAGGATTAAAAAATAAATTTGAAAGTGTAAGAAAAAAAGTATTGAATTATTTTGAAAATTTAAACCCAAAAAGAGCGATGAAGAGAACTAGGGAAAAAATAAGAGAAATGAAAGCAGAAATAAGAGAAAGTAAAGCTCTATACAGACAATCACCAGATATACCAAAAGCAGGAAGTTTAGAATATGGATATTATATTTATTTAGCAAAATATCAATTAGTTGCCTTTTTAGAAGAATACTATAAAAATAATCCAGATAAAGAACCAGAGAACTCTAAACAAATTTTAAAAAGAAATAAAGATAGATTAATAGACTATATATTCGACAATTTTAAAGAGGAAGAACTCCCAAAAGATTTAAATTTTTTTGATAAATACCCAAGACCCTCAAACATTCAAGGACAAATCGAAAAAAAAGCTGGTATATTAAAATTAACAGACGAAGAAGCCGAAGATTTAATTAATAGACAAGATTATTCAAATATTTATGAAGGTAAAAATCCATTAGGAAAATTTACTGGAAATGAAAAAATTAAATTATTAGACCACCAAAGGAAATTTTTAAATGGTTTCTTTTTAGGAAATTTAAGGAGTGCTGTTGTATATCACGGCGTAGGAACTGGAAAAACTTTTAGTGCTGTGGCGTGTGTTAAATTATATCTTCAATTATACCCAAAAGGAAATGTTATAATCATAACGCCCCCAGCTGTATTATTTAATTTTATTGATAGTTTAATTGCTTACGGAATGAATCCACAAGATAGAAGAATAAGTTATTTTTCATTTGATAGATTTAGTAGAAATAAAGGAATATCAACAAAAGACTCACTTATAATAATAGACGAAGCCCACAATTTAAGAACGGAAGTCGTAGGAATAATCGAGGAAGAAAAAGACGCAGAAGGAAATTTAAAATATCAAGCTCAACAAATAACAAAAGGAAAAAGACCAGCTAATTTTATAATTAAGGGAGCAGAAGCAAATAAAATAATAATGCTTACAGCGACCCCATTTGTTAATACTCCTTATGATATCGAAAATCTTATAGCCATAGGTTCTTCACGTCCTCCATTAGATAAAGAAACTTTCGGTAAGTCGATAAGTGGTGTAGATTTTAGATATGATTATTTTAAATATAGAATAAGTAAATATGACAGAAATTTTTTAAAGGGAGATTTTCCCGAAATGAGAGAAAAATTCGTCGGGCTAGTCCCGCCGAAAGATTTTAAAAATAGTATTGAAGCAATAGCGGGTAAATCTAATGCTTTTTATAGTGCTTCTCGTCAAGCTGGTTTAACAATAGATAAAATAAATTATTGTATTGATATTATTAATAAAAATCCTACTAAAAAATTTGTTATATATAGTGCTTATGTTTTTCAAGGTATAAATAAAATTGAAGAAGAACTTAATAAAAGTAAAATTCAATATGGATTTATTACAGGAGGTATGAATGTAAAAACAATTGCTCGATTCATAGACGGATATAACAACTATAATAATAAAGATTATCAATTCGATAAAATTAGAGTTTTATTAATTAGTAAGGCTGGAAGTGAAGGCGTTAATTTATTAGAAACAAGAGGAATTTTCGTGATAGACGGCGTATGGAATGAGGCTCTATACGAGCAAGTTGTAGCTCGTGCGGTAAGATATAGAAGCCATAAAGCTCTCCCCGAAAACGAGCAATATGTAGATGTATATAAAGTGTTTTTATGTTTTGAAAACGAACTACCATTTTTAAAAAGATTAAATGAAGGGAAAGGATTTGACTTTCAAAGGTTTCTCGATAAGTTTAATGAAATGAAAAAAGAAATGAGGAAAAAAAAAAATGCTGTAAATGCTACTTCTTTATCAAACGACCAATTATTAAGTGGAAAAGTTAAAGGACTTACACAAAAGGCGGTAATAGATATAGCAAGAAAAAGCGGAGATTTTAATGAATTAGAATTTAAAAAATTAAAAAAAGGAAGTAAAGAAAGAAGGGATTATTTAGAAAAAAATTTAACATTTGGAAAAGATAAAGCAAAATTCGAGGCTCAAAATTTACTTAAAGGAATGAAAATCCCTTCTACTGATTTTTATATGTTTGTGCTTCAAAAAGTTAAAGAAAATAAAATAAGGCAATTTGTAGAAGAATTAAAGGATATACCTATGATAGAAAAAACAATCGAAGACATACCAAAAGCAAAAAAATTATTAGAAGAGATTAAAGCTGATAAAATAACAGACGAAGACATAATAAAAAATTTAGTAAATGCTCTCGTAGGAAATGAAAAAGAGATTGACACAATATTAAAAAAATCTATAAAAAAAGGTGTAAAAAGTGTCGATTTATTAATCGTAAAAATGAACCTATTAAAAGAATTAAGAAAAGAAAAAGCGAGAGCAAGATTAAACCAAGAATTTTTCACTCCTTCTTATTTAGTCGAGGAATTAGTTAAATTAAGTGGAATAACTAATAGAGAAAAATTTACTGGGTTAAATGTTTTAGAACCGAGTGCTGGGTGGGGTAATATATGTCGTTTAGTATTAGAGGTAGGAGCTAAAAAACAATTAGATATAAAAATGGACGCTGTGGAATATATAGAATCTAATAGAGAAGAATTAAAAAAATTAGTCGAGGTAATCCCTACCGCTTTTAATTTAACAGAACAAAATAACTTTTTATTATTTATACCTTCGAAAAGATATGATTATGTTTTTATGAATCCCCCTTTTCATTTACAGAGTAGAATGAATAAAATTTATAGTCGTGATATATTCGATTATGATTTCGTGAAGAGGGCTTATAGTATGTTAAAATTAAATGGCGTTTTAGTGGCTATAACTGGAATGAAATGGAAAGAAAATGAAAAGATTAAAAAATTTTATAAAAGTATAGACGCAGAAATAAAAGAAATGAAAGGGGTGGAATGGAAAGGGGAAGGAGTAAGAAGAGGACAAGAAATAAATAAAGTCGATATATCTATGATTTATATTAAAAAATTAGTCCTAAATAGTGAAATAGATAATGAAATATTAGACGAAGGGGCTGAATTATTTTCTAATTTTGAAAAAGAGATTAAAGTAGTTAAACCTAAAAGCTTACCAATCCCCGCACCCCAAGAACCGAAAGAACAAAAGGAAAAACCAAAGGAAAAACCAAAAGAAACAAAAGCCGAATTTATGAGAAGAATGAAAAAACAAATAGAAGAAGGAATATCACAAGGCGGAGGGTTTGATTTAAAATTATAATAAATTTTTAACTGAAAAAATAAAAAATTAAATAAGAATATATGAAAGATAAAGATTTATTAGAAGAGCTGGACGATATAGTGAGTAAATTAAAAATTCGTATTATTTATTATCAAACAGAAAACCGAGATTTAAAAAAAAGAATAGAAGAACTTAAAAAATATGTTAAGGAAAATTAATTTTATTTAATACTATTTAAAATAATATTGCGTTTTAAAACTATTTAAAAAAATATATTAATATATTATATATAATTATAGTAAAAAATGGATATTCTCACATATTATCAAAATGACAATAACTTAAACAAACCCAAAAGAATTACTAATAAAGGAGGACAATATACAAAGACCTTTTTAAAGTATAATAAAAAACTAATTAGAGAAGGTAAAGTATTTAACTTTATTGACCCTTTTAACGTTTATAATCCTCAAACAAATCGAACACGTAGAATTCAATATGATAAAAGAACAACAACATTAAAGCCCAAAAAATCTTTTATTAAAAAATTTAATATTACACAAGGTATTATAAGACCTAATATCGGTCGAGGTGCTATTACTGGGATAATCCCTAAAATGGAAACTGACGATTTAGGGAGTAAAAATGTATTAAAAAACTTATTAAAAAGTTATGGTATAACTGGAAATGTTAGAATCATTATGTATTTAAAAGACCAAACTTTTTTTATGGAAGACGGAGAAGAAACCTTCGAGGGGGAAGTTTTAGACAATACTTTTAATTTAGGTTTATCAGTAGCTAAATGGTGGAAAAAAAATCATAGTAAGTTTATTTTAGGAGAATATGACGATTTAAGATATATATGGAATTATGGAGATACAAAATATATTATTAGTAAAGAAACCAAAATAAAATTATCTACTGGCTCGATTAAACAATATTTTAGGGACGGAAAAAATTATTATTGTTTTTATAGTGTTGTTTTAGACTGGTTATATGAGAGATTAGATAAGACAAAATCAAAAGACCAAAAATCAAAAATATTAACTGATATAGCTTATATCGAAGGTAGAGATTTGAAAAGTGGAAAAAGAAAATATGGGATATTAGATAAATATAATGGCTCACTACCAGAAGACGAGAACATAATTAATAATATATGTAATCGTTTAAGAATAGGGATTGATATAGAACAACCATTTATGAAAGATAAATATATACATATAAGACCTTTAAAAGCTACAAAAAAAGTTTTTAAATTTGTTAATAGTCGATTAAATCATATTGAACCAATTGAAGAAAATGGAATCTTTAACAATCTATATCAAAATAATATTAAGAATGTTCAGTATTTAGAAAGGGAAGATTTAAGATTAAAAATAAATCAGTTAGAGAAAAATGATAATTGTTTTATTTATGGTAAAGATTCGTGGGGGGTTAATACCATAAAAACAAATACCGAATTTTATTCTCTTAATACTGATTTTAATTCTGTATGTCGTGAATGGGAAGAAGAGCAAGGCTTTACAAAAAATATATTTATTGATTATATTAAAGATTATAACTTAACTAATTTTATAAATAATGGAACTCATTATAACGGCGTAATTGATTTTATTGAAACTGATAATTTAAATGTTAATGACACGAATATAATTCACGACGATTTAGAAAAAGCTTATACAAGGTTTAAAGATTGTAAATATTATTCTGGGTTTATGGGTGTTATTACTCATTCATTAAGACCTATTAATAATCATAATCATAAAGGATTATATAGAATAGATAATCTTATTCTTCCTGAAAAGTTAGAACTTATAAATAATAAAATGAATATTTATTTTAATGGTGGTATATATTATGATAGTGAATTAGAATTTTTAGAAGAAAATGGTGCTACATTTAAAGTTGTAGAAGGTATAGTAGGTGAGAGGTTTGATTTTGAATTTAATGAAGATATGAAGAATAAAAAAGACTTTGTAATGATAGGACAACAAAAAAAGAAAATACCTTATTATTCGAAATGGACTGGAAAATGTGGGAGAATATCTCTTAATAAAAATTTTTATATGAAAGGTAAAAAGGAATACTTCGAAAATTTAGATACAGAGGCTACAATATGGGGAACAGATATAAATAATGAATTTAGAATCACTTATGAAAAAAATTCAGTTAAACATAGAAAACATATAGCAGGACAAATAACGACATATATGAGAATAAATATGATTAATCATTTATTAAATATGGATTTAGATAAAGTAATAAGAATATGTGTAGACGGAATTTACTATTATAAACACGAACATAAAAGAAATCCTATCTTTCATTTTAATAAAGAAAAAAAACCTTTTAAATGTTGTGGGGTTTGGGAATCTTATATTTCTATGTGTTGTGAGGCTGATTATTATAATTATATATGTATTAATAAAAAAAGAGATTATCATAGATTAGAAGCTCATATAGGGGGCGGTGGGTGTGGTAAAACTCATTATAATTTATTAGATAAAGGATTATATAATCCCTGTTATATAGCCCCTTCGTGGAAATTATCAACGAGTAAAGGTAAAGAGTATATTATACCTAATAATGTCTTAGCACGATTTACAGATAAAGAATTACCTTATTTTAAAGAGTTAATCGATAAATATAATAATCTAATAATAGACGAATGCTCTATGATTACAGAGGAACAAAAACAATTTTTAATAGATAATTTTAAAGGTGGTATTATTTTTTGTGGTGATATAGGTTTTCAATTACCGCCCCCTAATCACTTACTCCCTATGAATACAAGAGGCCTTTTTATTGTAGAATATAAAAAATGTTATAGGTTTAAATGCCGTAAGTTAGAAAAAATTATATATAAAGTTAGAAATATAATAGACGAAGACCATTTAATTAATAATGTGTCAAAGAGTTTTAAAAATATTAGTTATGAAGAAGTTAAAAAATTATATACTAATAAAGATTTAATAATAACTTATACCCATAATTCTATTGATAAAATTGATAAAGATATAACTTATGATAAATTTAGAATTATGAATAATACACGATTATATAAAAATGGTGAAATAGTTTTAAAAGAACCGAAAATAAATGGTGTAGAATATGAAAGACATAATGCTTTTACTATTCATAGTATACAGGGAGAAACGACAGACAATAAATTATTTATTGATTTATATAAAATGAGAAGTATGAAAATGATTTATACGGCTTTAAGTAGAGCAAGAAGATACGAACAAATATATTTTTTTAATTCAAATCTTTAAGACCCTCTAAATTTTTTATTTTTTTTATTTTTAAATTGTTGCGTTTTAAAACTACTTAAAGATTTAATGCGTAGTATATGTATAACAAAAAACAAAAAATAAAATGGCTAATTTCAAAGATTCACCACATTTCGAAAAACACGACCATTATTATACAGCAAAAGAAAGCTGGGAACAATTATCTTCAATTAAAGAAGAGGTAAAAATTAACTGCTCGAAAATATTAGAAGCGTGTTGTATGAATGCCCCCTTATCTAAAAGTGATAAATATTTAAATGAGATTTTTGGTCTTCCTGTAAAAAGAAACGAAGAAGATTTCTTATCATTAGATACAGACGAGACAAGGAGGCTTTATGACATTATCATAACTAATCCCCCCTTTACTAATCCTATTAAAAAAAATATTATAAAGAAACTTTTAGATATTGACCGCCCCTTTATTATTATTCTTAATTCTACGAATATATATTCTAAATGGTTTCGTGAAACTATGGGGGATAAAATAAAAGATATTCAAATTTTAACACCTAAACAAAAACTTAAATATAATAAAGCCATAAAGAACGAGGAGGGAGAATGGGAGCTCGAAAAAAAAACAAAAGACCCGAGCTTTTATTCGTGCTTTGTATCATATAAATTAAATCTACCTAATGAAAAATTATTTTTATAAATTTTAACTAATTTTTTTTTTATTTTTTTTTTTAAATTTTTTTTAAATTTTAATTAAGATTTTTAAAAGCTCCCTTTTTTTTAAAAAATTTTCTCTCTTTTACTGGCTGAAAAATTTTAAT
>Ga0098056_1000252_pt1 | contig 21966 bp, 15 predicted proteins | sample 17BtaG_FD_92583 | JGI IMG/M metagenome (GOLD analysis project Ga0098056, IMG submission 92583) | Marine viral communities from the Subarctic Pacific Ocean - 17B_ETSP_OMZ_AT15314_CsCl metaG | ecosystem: Environmental > Aquatic > Marine > Oceanic | place: Subarctic Pacific Ocean | collected...
AACTCAATTTCTTCACTACCATTTGTAGTAATCAATTTAATATAAGAAGTTCCGCCTTCATTAATATCTAATGCGGCTGCGTTATCGTCTAGTATAGTGAGTGAGTTAGCTTGAGTAGCTAAGTTTAATGTTCCACCATGCTTAAGAATTAAATCTGCTGCTGATGTTATTGTTATGTTTCCGCTTGATACTGTTTTTAGTTCAAAAGCTGCGGATGTAGTTGCTATAGTATTGTTAGCTCCTGTAATTACAGTAGCACCAGTTTTTAATTGGTCAATCTTACTGTCTGAGCCTACTAATATAGCTGAACTAGGTGTTAGAGTACCAGCTGAATGGTCAAGCATTGCAACATACAAATCTCCTCCGATTGTTGTTACTGCGTTACCGACTGCCGGTGAGCCTACAAATAGCTTCTGCGAATTAGAAGAATATGCTAATTCACCAGCACCTAATGAGGTAGGAGCAGCGGAGGAGCTACTTCTTTTGATTTTAATGGTTTGTGCCATGATTATTTCCTATCGAGCTATTAAAAGCCCCCTGCGTCTACCGTATCTGAGTCCGCTGATTCATTCCCTATCATTATAGGCACGAATTCAAAGTTTCCTGTTGATGTTTCTCGGTAGATCTTTAACTGATTATCATCAGTGTCATAAAATAAATCTCCTTCCGCCAGATTTGTTGTATCTGAGGAGGGAGCTGTTGTAGCAACATAAAATTGATTTGCTAGAAAGTTGAGTGCATCTTCTACGTTATCTTGTCCTCCAAGAGTTCCTGTAGGATTTGCAAAAGTAATTGTAGATGCTTCATTTGTTGAAGACGCTATAGCAGAAGAAATCGTAAGCGTAGTAGTTTGAGCAGTGGCACTTATAGAAGTTGTGCTAGGAGTTATAGTTACTGTGGTTGCCATTATCTTGTTACATTCGGTGTAACTCTCGCTACACCCTCGATTACTCTAGTAATACTGTTTGCTGATGCATTATGTAATTCTAAATCATAATAATATTTACCTGCTGCAATATTTGCTGTAATAGCATATCCTAAGTTCATGGTTAGTTTACCTTGAGTTGGAGCTGTTATAGGGCAAGTAAAAGTTGCTGTAAGAGTACTTGAGGTAGGGGAAGGTCTAAGTTGTGCTGATGCACTGTGATTTGATAAGTTGATTGCACTACCGTCTTCTGCAAGTGCAATTTCAAGGGCGAAATCCGCTCCCTGGTCAATAACTATATCATATTTTCCTGCTGCCATATTGTACTCCTATATGCTAAATTATATCAAAAACTTGAGGTGATGTCAAGAATTATTTTTGAGGGGTAGTTATCTAAACTGTTGGAGCATAGTAATGTGCACCATAAAGGTCATTACACGCCTGAACTTTAAACGCGTCGAGTCTAAAACCTCCCCCTTCATTTAGTACATCCAACACCCATTGTTTCATTTGGTCTGTTGTTAAACTATTATGAGGAGTCCATCCACTAACAATTCCTGTGTACGGACTTGCATCTCCATTTGCTCTAGATGCAGGAAAGAACCCTAGTTGGTATATTCCTGTAAGAGTTTGATCCGACTGTCCTTCTACTAAATGAGTTGCATTGGAAGTTGTTGTATCTGTTGCAGTATAACTTAAAAATACTTTATCTACAATCATCTCTAAATCTCCACAGTCTTTTGTTTCATGGTGTGAGTATGCCCAAGTAATATTTATCTGACAATCCAAAGTTGTTGTTACTGCATTTCCATCACTATCTGTTCCTGTTTTTATTATCCAATTCATATTATTACCTAAAATTTATCTGTCTGTTCCACGTTATGTGTTACAATGTTTTCTACAATATAAGTATCTGCATCTTCAACATTAAAGTTATAAGTTTGTACTTCTTGATTTATTCTCTGTTTACGCCAAACTTTTTCTAGTACTAAATTATTTGTAACTAAGAAATCACCTTCTGCTATATCTTCTGCAGTTTTCCACATATATGTGTCTCCTCTTAATATTAAGAAAGGATGCTCATATGTTGCATGTACTTTTTCATTTAGTATATAGAACCATGTATAATAATCTACAAAGATTTCTTCTACTGTAGAAGTAGTTTTAGTTGTATTTACTAGTGTAGGAGCTGTCCAAGTTTTATAGGCATTTTCGTCGCTTTCACTTAAAGTAGTGTCTGTTATAGCTTCTAGTGAATCTCCAACTACTATATCTTGGACTTTTTTACTTGTACCGTCTGCCATCATTATATTTGAGCCGTAAACCAAGCAACCGCCGCCGCCGCCGCCGCCACCGCCGCCACCGCCGCCTCCACCCGGAGGAGTTCCACCTGTTGTTAGTGTCCAACCTCTTTGGATTCCTCCAATAGTTACTGTTGTTGATTTAGCAGTTAAGTTTAAACTTGATGTAGTCATTTGTACATTTACATAACTACCATTTGATATTTGTTGGCTACTTGTTCCAAAACTACCGTTATCGATTTTAAACTGTGCACTTCCACCCGCTATTGAAACTGTTTTTGTTCCTTGGAATCCACCAGTTACTTGTGTATTTGCGTATAGAGTAGTGCTTGTAGATTGTCCAACCAAATTACTAAAACTAAATGCAGGGTCTGTTGTACCAAATTTAACAAAATTATATTTAACAAATCCTAACTTAGAAACATTATTGTCTCCTTGAGCTGCTACATATAGATTTATTGTTCCTGTTCCTTCATATTTAAATGAAACTGGAATCATTCCTTGTGTTCTTGAAGCAAAATCAGGGTTTGTTGAAGTACCTCCACTACTACTTGAACCTGTTACTGGAGGGAATACTCTAGATTCATGAATAGCATGGTCAATATTTCTACACAGTCTTGCACTAAATGGGCCAGATTCTTGTTGAGTAGCAAAAGTAACAGTAGTAGTACTATTAGTATGTAAATTAGAACCGTCACTTACATGAAAATGTAATGTCTTGACGTGAGCTGTTCCACCTACTCCTGAAACTAAAATATTTCCTACATAATATCCTGGACCTGTGCCTACATCTCCAAGATACCTATAGTTCATATCATTATTAAAAAATGTTCCAATAGTAGTACCACTTACATTTGCTCCTGTTGAAGCTAGTGTAATATTTGCAGTTGTTAATGTACCTGCAACTGTAACATTGTTCCCTTCTAGTGTACCTTTAAATTTAGCATTTCCTGCAGTATCAATCATAAAAGTATTAGAGGATATAAAACCATCTGATCCAAGGAGTATACCTCCAGTATTTAAGAAAGATCCGTTTCCTTGTGTGCTGTCACTAGTATTAAACTGACCGACAATACCTCCACCCGCTAAATGGAAAGTTGATATGCCCCATCCACCTACACCACCACCAACTACTGTTGATGAGTTATTTACTGCTGCATGGGTAACTTTTGAGTCTGCTGTACTTTGAGCTGCTGCTGCTGAGTTAGTAGCTGTATTTGCTTTACCATAAGCTTGTCCAGCTGTTGTAGCTGCTGCTGCAGCTGAGTTAGTAGCTGTGTTTGCTTTACCGTAGGCTTGACCAGCTGTTGAAGCTGCTGCTGCGGCTGAGTTAGTAGCTGTGTTTGCTTTACCAAATGCACTAGATGCTGTAGAAGCGGCTGCTGCTGCTGAGTTAGTAGCTGTGTTTGCTTTACCAAAAGCCTGACCAGCTGTTGTAGCTGCTGCTGCAGCTGAGTTAGTAGCTGTGTTTGCTTTACCAAAAGCTTGTCCAGCTGTTGTAGCTGCTGCTGCTGCTGAGTTAGTAGCTGTATTTGCTTTACCAAATGCACTTCCAGCTGTTGAAGCTGCTGCTGCAGCTGAGTTAGTAGCTGTATTGGCCTTAGAGAAAGCACTACCGGCTGTTGAAGCTGCTGCTGCAGCTGAGTTAGTGGCTGTATTGGCCTTAGTAAAAGCACTACCGGCTGTTGAAGCTGCTGCTGCAGCTGAGTTAGTAGCTGTATTAGCCTTAGTAAAAGCACTTCCAGCTGTTGAAGCTGCTGCTGCGGCTGAGTTAGTAGCTGTATTAGCCTTAGTAAAAGCACTACCAGCTGTTGAAGCTGCTGACGCCGCTGAGTTAGTGGCTGTATTTGCTTTAGCAAAAGCACTACTAGCTGTAGAAGATGCCGCATTAGCTGCTGTAAAAGCATTGGCTGCTGTACCTGCTAGTGTTGATGTGGCTCCTGCTGTATTAAATGCTGCAACTGTTATACTTCCGCTAAAACTTCCTGTTGCGGCTTGTAGCTCTCCTTTAAATTTAGCATTACCTGCCGTATCTACATAAAATTGATTTGCTGAAATAAAACCGTCTGAGCCGAGTAAAAGTCCTCCTGTATTTAGGAAAGCAGCATTGCCTTGTGTACTATCGTTTGTATTAAAGTTACCTACAATTCCTCCACCTGCTAAATGATATGTTGTAATGCCCCAGCCTCCAACACCTCCTCCTACTATAGTAGAAGAGCTGTTTACACTTGCATGAGTAACTTTTGAGTCTGCTGTACCTTGAGCATTATTAGCTGCTCCGTGTGCTGTATTACCTTTATCAAATGCTGAGTTGGCTTGTCCAAAAGCTGAGTTGGCTCGTCCAAATGCTGAGTTAGCTTGTCCATGAGCTGTGTTACCTTTATCAAATGCTGAGTTGGCTTGTCCATGAGCTGTATTACCTTTATCAAATGCTGAGTTGGCTTGTCCAAAAGCTGAGTTTGCCTTATCGTCATTTGTAAACCCAGAATCATTATTAAGATCTGATACATCTTTACCTGCAATACTAATTCTATTTGCATTGATAGTACCAGTTGTTATTCTTCCTCCGTCAATTGTTGTTGTTCCGCTAGAACCTAAATCTCCTGATGTTAGTGCAGTAGTCGTATTACTACCGTCTGTTATTTGGTTAGTTCCTGTGAATGTTACAAGTCCTGTAAAGTTTTGTCCCTGATATGCTATAGAGAATGTAATAGTTGGAGTACTATCATTGAATTCATCTTCAACAACACTCCAATAAGCATACCAATACTTATTTGAATTGCTACCTGTGTATGTTGGTTGTATCTGATTCCAATTTGTTCCACCTGTACCAATAACACCACCACTTAATAAGCTAGTGCCAAAGTTATATGATACTCCTGCAGTTGAAGGATTGGTAGGTGCACTACCCGATGCTGATTGATAATAAATATATCCAGTAGCAGTCCTTGGTCCAGTTCCTCCTGGAGAACCGTCGTCACCTGATTTTGATTTTGTAAAAGTCTGTGCTTTTGTTACTGTAAGCTCGTTTTCTATATTAATAGAGTACTCAATCTCTGCGGTATTTGCTGCAGTTGTAAATGAACTGTGATTGCCTACTGTAACGTTTGCACTGTTTGTTGCTGTATTAAGTGTAAAACTACCCACACTAATATTAGTATCGGAGTTAGTTGTTACTGAGTATTGGTCATTAGTAGGCGTGCTTGTATTTGCCACAGGAGTCAGTCTTGTAGCGCCTCTAAATACTTCTATAAATGTTCCTGAATTTGTAAAGTCTGATACTACCCCTAATTTTGTAGCAGGGAAAGTATGAGCTTCATTTGATATTATTGTACTATATCCAGGACTTCCTTGTTGTAAAGAAGTAAGTGTTATTGAGTCAAAAGCTAATTGTGTTTGGTTGCCGTCCGCTACTCCTACTGTAATTGTTTGTGGAGTAGTATTTATACTTGAAGGTACACTAAATGAGAATGTGTCTGCGTCTCCTGCGTTGCCATCCGTATAACTACCTTCATCAGAGATACCATCTCCTGTAAATTTAAAGAAAGGATTATCAAAGTTCTGTGCAGTTGCAGTTAAAGTAATTGTTCCACTTGGTTGGGGTGCTGTTCCTCCAGAGTTATATGCTATAGCATAATCACTTGCAGTTAAGCTTACTGTTCTTGAGTCTGTACCTGCACCTGCTGCTCCAGGTATACTTTTACCTAGTGATATAACTCTTGTTGCTATAGTTTCATTGCTGTATCTATCTGTTACTGTTACTGTAATAGTAGCATTTGTTTGAGTTATAGCACTTACGGTTATTACACCTGTAGAAGCGTTAATTGATGAAGTACAGTTAGAGTCTGATTTTGATAAACCAAAAGTGTTTAGAGCAGTACCACTACTAGCAAAGGAGTAAGCTATAGATCCTTTCTTTACTGTATATAAATTTGAAAAACTTGCAAAGTCACTGACAGCACCTGCAGCATTTGAAGGGAAGTTATGGTTTTCATTTGTGCCATTAACTGTGTACGCGTCTGTTCCTTTATTGCCACTAGCATAATTTATTATTGAGAAAGTTCCACTTGTATTTGCTACTTCTCCTATGATAGTGTCTTTTATTATATTCGGTTGTATTCTTTGTGCAAAGATGTTCTTATTAGATAAATTTGCTGTTGGATTGTATGCAACTTCTAATCTTGTATTATCGTATATGTGGTTGATTGTTGCTATAAAATGAGTAGAGCCAGTATGAAACTTAAATAAGTCTCCTGCTTCGTATTCTGTTGTAAAACTTGTGCCTGTACCTGTTACTAGTGAACTTCCTGCTGTTACTGTGGCTGTACCTGTTTTTTGTACGAAAGCTGTTGCATCTAAATTTTTAGCATATCTAAATGTTTCTGCTCCAGTATTATCTACAAGATACTCGATTGCTTTTAGTGGGTCAGTAGTATCACTGTAATCCCAGAGTAAATATCCTGTGTTTCCACTAGGTAAATTTGCAAAGCTACATGAAGTTTGTGCAGTTGTTCCGCTCGTTACTGTTATTGTTTGTAAATCACTTTCTGCGGGAGTAAAGTTATATGTGCTTTCTGTGAACTGTACTAAAGCATTGGATGAATCTATATTAAAACCTGTTGTTAATATACCACCTTTTCTTGCAATAGGTTCTAGATTTTTTGCAGGTTTTTCAGGATTAATAGTAATTCTTTTCTGTATAAAAGGAGAAGGTTGCCCTGAAGTATTAATAGTTCTTATTCTTACAATATATGTACCTGCTTTTGGTATATCTTTAAAAGTAAAGCTTTGTCTTTCAGGAGATACCTCAACTCTATCAAAAGTAGGTTTACCTTGTGTTGATTGTTGAGTATATAAGTTATGTTCTATTTGAAAATTTTGTAGGTGTTCGTAAGGGGACTCAATCTGAGTGTCGTTATCATCAGTTCTTAAACTTAATGGAATACCCCAATATACATCTAATCTTGGAGCTACGAATCTCTCTTCTAAAGAACTAGAAATATCTGCGTTGTCTGCATCATCTACTAGTCCTTTTTGTACTTTTAGAGTTACGTTTCTTGGGGAAGGAACACCATCACTAGATTTTGGAGGTCTCATCACATCAGGTATAGCAGGAATACTCCATCCTCTATCTACTTCATCAAATTTGCCTACAGTATGCTTTGTAGCTGATATAGAGAAACCTTTATCAGTACTTTCATTAATCTGACTTATCATGTAAGTTTGAGGAGAACCTGCTAATTTTTCTCCACTTGCTGTAGTTTGTGAAATAGCAAAGATTACTTCTTCATCAGGCGCGGCACTAAAAGCTGAACTTACAACTACGTGTGTTGTATTATAAGAACTTATTGCTTTTGTTTCTATTCTGGCATCTTCTGACCAAGCAATATCTAGTACATCTCCATCATCATCTCGTGCATTTACAGAATCTTCTTTAGAGTCTAAGTTATATAAGGAGTCTCCGCTATTTTTTGCTTGAAGTATTAAATCTCCTTGATTGTAGACTACACTATTAATTACAGCGCTTGGCTGAGCTAAATAAGCACCTGATTTAGGAAAAATAAGAGTTAAGTCAGAGTTAGCAGCAGAACTTAAAGCTACCGATCTATCTACAGGAATTACTGTTGTTGTTGCTCCACTAGAAACTCTTCCACTTAGTTGTACATTATCTCTGTCCGCATCTTGAACTTCTATTAAGTCTCCTGGTCTCAAAACTTGAGTACCAATACCACTAACAAAAGATACAACCTCACTATCATTAATTTCAGTTAATAAATGATATTTACCCACTCTATGTGCTTGTGCTTGTGAAGTACACCCAAAAGCTAATGTTGTTTTTTCTACTATTCTTCCTGTTTTTGCTATATTCTCACTATCTTCTACTAATTCTACGGCAGGTTTATAATGATTTTCTGGGTCATTCCAAGTTACTCGTATTTGATTGGCTCTTACTCTTTTAGAAGGATATTGATAAGTAAAACCTCCTTCTACTACATTTCCTTTTGTAAATGTAAATATAGGTGCTTTTTCTTGTTGTACATTTAAAGAAATTTCTCCGTTATGCCATAGTAATATACCTCTAAACACGCTCATAAGTTGTTTAAGTATTTTTATGGCTTCTGATGATTTAGTAATATATACATTGCACTCAAAACGAGGTTCAAGTCCATTATCTCCATTTGATACTAACTCATCGCAATATTTTGCGACTTCAAATAGTTGGTATTTGTCTATTAATTCTTGGCTTCCATCAGGGTCTAAATATTTACCTAGTCCATACCTTTCATTAGTAAGAATATCAAAAAATATCCAAGCTGGATTAGTTGTATAGACAGGGAGATGGTTTATACTATTAGGGTCAGAGAACTCTTTTTTGTCTCCTCTAAATTTACCGTCCCAATCCTGGTAAGTACTTTCAACAACTCCTGAACTTATATTTCTATTATAAGAAGCTACTGTTGTTCTATTTCCATTTGCATCTAAAGTATCTTTGGGTATGTAGTTTGTTGGTACTTTACATTTTATACCTCTTATCTCATAATGTCTTTGAGGTACAGTAGTAGCATCTTTAGAGTCTACCATTATAGCAGCTAAAGCAGTATATGGATAGTTTAATTTATCTTCTATAATTGCTTCTGCAAAACTAACTTGAGTTATATTGTTATAAGATTTATTAGTTATATTGTAAGGATCTGGTGTATATCTTCTAACTTTTATAGTAAAGTCATCAAATGGTTGAAATTGCTCTGTATCAAAGCTAAAAACTGTTGCAAATTGTGTAGCAATTTTTCCTGAAATTATAGCATCATGCGCTGACATATTAACATTTACAGGTCTAGAGCCATCTTTTTCTCTAGGGATAGAAGCCATGTCGTCTAGTCCAAATACTGTTTCTTCAAAAGTTTGTCCATCTCTTGTGTATGAAAACACTATTCTAAGTTCTACCCAGGCATTTCCACTATTGCCGTCTTCAGAGTCACTATTATTTAATCCTGTAGGATGATTAATAGTAACTTTTAATTGATCAATAATAGAAGGGTCTGATACATTAAATAGGCTCGCTGCAATATTAACACCTGCATGTGTTATAGGATCCATTTCTTCGCCCGCATGGTCACGTAATTTATTATTTGCATTTCTAGGTTCGCTTGTCATACCTAAAGCACTTTGACTTGAGGCAGGTAAGTCGGAACCTATTGCTACTCCAACTGCTCCTGAACCGACTCCTTCAGGTGATTTTATAAATTTTTGGTGTCTATGTCCAGTTCTAAAAGCATAAGAAAAGTTATTAAAGTTATATATAGGAGCACTGTCTTCAGTTAAACTAGGAGAGCTTAAAGTAGTAGGAACATTAGTTCTATCCACTCCTTGTCCTACAGGAGCTATAGTAGCATTACTACCACTAAAAGAAGCTGCCTGGTCTACTAAATCTACCGTTGTTACTGCATTAGTAACTGTTGTTTTAGGAGGAGGAGAAATGTTAACTGTGTTGTTTGTGCTATCAAATGATGTGATAGTTGCAATATGAACTCCGCCATCTAGTCCTGCTCCTGCAATTCTTATTTTAGGTTGCATGTCAACTAGAGTTGTTAAGTTTCCTGCTACATGAGTATTTGCAAAAGTTATTCCTCCACTGGAGCTAGGGGTTACTAAATTTGTATTTGCTGATACATTAGCATTACCAACTGCCGCTCCTCCATCTATTCTTACATACCTTGTTCCATCATTAACTGATAAGCCTGAAAACATATTTCCAGATTGATTATCTGTAATTGTACCTGTACTAGCATCATATGAGGTATTAGAACTTTGTTTAGCAGTATAAGTAGTACTTAATGTTTTATCAAGCACAGGAACACCGTCTAAATAAATAGTATACGCTCCATCTACTAAACCTTCAATTTCTCCTTCTGATAGGACATCGTAGACTACTGCAGATTGATCAATTATTTCTGATTTTTTCTTTAGAGGCAAAGATCCCTTTGCGCTACCTGTACCTGCTATTCCTGTTCCAAATCTTTTATTAGTCATATTATTTTATTTTTTGTGCTATACCGCCTGCGCCACGTTTGCCACCACCGACGCTGCTGCCGTAATCTCCTGAACCTTCTTGGTCCGGATCGTTAATATTTACCCATCCTGTGTTTTGTTTAATTCTTTTAGTTGTAAACCCAAAGTTTACTGGAGCTCCTGATACTTCCATTTTTCCATAACATAATGGTATAGGAATACCTTGTTTAGCTACGTTTACTGGTCCTCCAAAAATAGCTGCTTCTACATCTTCAGGTGGAGTATCATCTGCAATTAACCCCATAATACCATCAAACATTAAATATCCACCAACAGCTATTAAAACTGCCCCTAATCCTTGAAGCCCTGGAACAAATACTAGAACAGATCCAATAATTGTTAATACAGCACCAAGATCTCTTTTGAAACCATCACTAAATATCTCTGAGCCTTGTGGTACTGGCATTATAAAAATTTCTTCGCTTCCAAAACTTAATCCTTCTTCTCCTTCTCTTAAAAAATCTTCTCCTTTTTTAAAAACATATTCAATACCTTTTTCTTGCTCATCAAAGAAAAAATTTAAAAATCCTTCTCTTTGTACTGCAATAGCTCTTACTAATTGTTTTGCATGTTTTATATCAAGATTAAACTCTTTTCCAAATTTAGTTCCTGCTTTTCCTAATAAATGTACTTTTGTCATTTTGGCTCCACTATACAGTAGTCTTTTTCTGGGTATGATACTATTAAATATGGTATACCTACCGAGTTACAATTGTTTATGTCATCCTCACTTGGATTACATTTTGAGTCATAGTGACTATGGACAACATATTTTATGTTTGATTTGAGTTGATATATACCGAAAGTTATTGCGTCCATTTTAAAGTGTGATTTTTTATTTTCTGCAATATTCTCAAATTCAATAAATTCATCATCATTAGTAATGATTCCACACATTTCTTCGGGTGCTCTTTTCTTAGCTGTCTCGTATAAACTATCCATCATGAGAATGATTTTGACCCTGGAAATCCTCCAAAAGGAATAACTACTGTAGTACTAAAATCAGTTTCTGGTACTGAAGCAGCACTATCTGCATTGTTCGGATTAAATCCAAATCTCATACCACATCCTGTTAAAGACTTACTACATATGTCTCCTCTTTCCCAGCTATTTCCATGCGCAGGAGGAGTATTTACATTAGTATTTTTTACTTTCCATAATAAAGTTTTTTGGTAAGTTTCATGTCCTGCAGAGGCAGTATTATCTGTAAAAGTAGTATAATCATTATATCTATCATTTTCGTATTTAAAATAACTTGTACCATGAGAGTAAGCAGAATATATTCTTACTCTTCTCCAATTATTATTAGAGTCGGAAGGAGCGCCAGGGCTACTAACAGTTTTATGTGCTTGCCAGTAATCGTTTATAGTTACGCTTGATACAGTGCCGTCTATATTAAATCTTCTTTGTGTTGAAGTAGTTTTATAAAAATTATTTTTTGTTATTCCTCCACTGCTATATGTTGTGAAAGTAGTAGAACTAGGTACTAGGTATTCATCATCTTTGTTTGCATATACTGTGTACTCTAAGTTTTTACTAGCTAAAACACTAGTGTATGCAGGGCTGTACTTACTTTCAATATTCCAGCTACATCCGCTTCTTGCTCTTTTATATTCGGGGTTTTCTGTATGTTCACTTGCTCCTTGATAAATCCAACCACATCTGTTAGGAACTATAGTTCTATTTGGAAGTCTTATTCCTTGTAAATCAAAAGGTGCTTGTAGTTGAAAAGTTAATGCTGTTTTATTTCTTTGTTTTAAGGCGTCAATATAATACACGTCTCTTGGGTACTCTACAGGAGGATTATTAGTATCTCCTTCGCTTTTTAAGTATTTTCTTAATGTAGTTCTTCTTATTACTTTGTTTCCTGAAAAATCTTCAAAATCTGCGTTACTTACTTGTACGGACAGAGTACTCAATACATTAGCAAAAGTTATCGTAGGCGCAGGAAATTTTGTTGCAGAAGATCTTTCTAGTCCTTCCATTTCTATAGGTAATGCCTTATAAGTATTTGTTTGAGAATTATTACTATAATCTAGCATTGTGACTTCTCCTAAACTTGCGTCTAATCCATCGTGAAAATAGGCAAACTCATTGTCGGCATACTCTAGTTCATATAAATAAACCAGTGCTGAGCCGGGGTCTTGTTTTGCTAAATCTTTTGCTATAATTTTTTCCATTATGCTTCGTAAACTCTCCTAAAAGATGCGTCTAATGTATAGTAGTCATCATACTCCCATTTTTGTGTCCACTGTGAACATACTACTTTTATAGTTTCTGTGCTACTTCCTGCGTTAGTATCAGCAATATCAAATCTAAATTTAGAAGCTCCTGCCAAACTCTCAAAGAAAGATACTAAATCATCTATTTCTGCTTTTGGTCGAGTTTGAAAGCTTACTGATATTTCTTGTTTTAAATTATTTATACCTTGTTGTAATCTTTGTTCATACCCATCTCCAAACTGTACAAAGTGTACTCGTGGTGTATTAGTTCGTGAAAACTGTTTATCGGGTTGTACGGCACTGGAAAATCCAGTAATGTTAGAGCCGTCATTTTGCATTATTCCTAAAGCCATTATATAGTACTTAAAAGTCCTCCTGCTCGTTGTTCTTTAGCGATTGTATCTTGTGCTATCGCTGCTATTGTTTTTCCTAGTTCTCTTGCTCCATCTCCTGACATTAGAGTTTCAGATCCTCCATTTTGATCTACGTTTACAGTAACATTTACATTATTGGTTCCGCCTGAGCCTGACATTTTTACAGGTATACTTCTATCATTTCCTAGTGGTACAACTGCTTCTGTACCGTGTAGGGTTGCGTTATACCCTGCTTCTGGACCTGCTGCTATACCTCCTCCTGAGAAAGATTTTCCTGAAGGACTAATAATTCCACCGTATCGACCCTTTGTTGGTACTCCAAATGCACTAGATAACTGTAATGCCATTTCTGCCATTGCGAGTGCCATTTGAATTTTTGCTACTTCTAACATAATATCTGCGGCTTCTTCTTGTTTTCCTGCGAGTGCAAATCCTTGTGCTGTTAGTGTAGCAAACTGAGTAATTGCTGTACCAAACTCCATTACATTTTGACCAAACTTATTTTCACCAATTGTTTCCATAATATTTGGAAATAGTTCTCCTGCTTTTTTACTAAAATATCCAGGGTCTATACCGCCGGCAGAAGGTTGAGTGCCGGTTTTAGTAGTAGGTGCATTAGGATCGTTTGGCTTTTCTTCAGAAGTAGGTACAAATCCAGTAGTTGTAGGCGCACCCGCTTTTATTTCATCAAGCTCCTCTACCGCGTTTCCTACTGCTTTATCGAGTTCAGTAAAAGTTAGTCTTGCGCCGTCTATCTCTTGATTTGCTATTGAAAGTTTTTGTGCATTATCGGTAACTTGTTCCCCTAGTGATAGAAAGTTTCTTCGTACCTGTTCTAACTCCTCATTTAATTTTGCAATAACAGGGCTTTCTTTAAATAGGGCTTTTGACTGTTTTTGCATTGCTGGAGTTTCTTTTCCTAATTGGGCTGCTATTCCTGATGGTGTTGTAAACTTATTGAAGAATTTTTCTACACCTGATTCTTTTCCGTAAGGATCCCCTGCTGCGTGTCGTGCTATATTAGCTACTCTGATTTTGTTTTCTTCGTCTTTTATTTGTTGAGCAATTTCTCTCATTCGAGCTGTATTTTCGTTTTGAGTTGTTATTACACTGCCGTCTGTACCGAATTTCGCTATTGTTTGTTCATATCCTTTAACTGTTTTACCTTGCTCTGTTCTAGCCGCTTCAGCTGATGCAACTTTGGCTTCTGCAAGTGCTTTTTTTGCATTATACAAACCATTTATATGATGATTTGCTGCTTTATGCATTGCTCCACCAATTAGATTTGCTGCTCCTGTAGCTCCTCTTTGGAAGGGTGAGTTATCATCTGTAAATCCTTCCTTAAATGAATCTTTTAGTTGTTGTTTAAATACTTGTTGTTGAAATCTAGGGTCTAATGGAGTACCTCCATAAGTTATTTTCATAATATTATTTGCAACTTGTTTACCCATTTCATCTGTAAGTTGTTTTGCTATATTTTTACCGAAATCTTTAAATGCGTCTTTTTCTCCTCTTAGTGCTTTACCTAAAGATGTTCCTAATTCTTCTGTAAGACCTTCCATTGCCATTTTATTAATTCTAAATAAAGTTTTTTCCATTAACATAGTAGCTGCTAAAGTATCTAAAGCAGTCTCTTCCATTAATTTTGCATTTTTAAGTTGAGCTTCTCTAATTTTTTTCTCTTCTGCACCTAAGTTATCTGTTATGTTCTGCTCTGCTTGAAATACTGCTGTTTGTGCTTCAAACATTTTCTTCATAGCACCTGCAGTTTTATACGCCGCGTCTGCATCTTTTTTCTCTCCAAATACAGAGTTAGTTGTACTAGCAACTTGTTGTTGTGCTATAGCCATCATTTGCATAATTTCTACATTTGCCATTGCTAAGAATTTATAGGCTTCCATTTTACCTAGTACTATATCTAACTGTTTCTCATATGCTTCTGTTTCTTCTGTAGTGTTACCTTGTGCCTTTATAAGCTGCTGTAATGATAATACCATTTGTTCTTGAGATATTATAACATTCTGATAAGGAACTTTTGGTAAGGCTTGTGCAAACTGATTAATCTGTTTAGACGCGTTTGCAGTTGCTTCTTGTAGGGATTTAACAGCTTGTCCTGATAGTACATTCTCTGCTGAATATTTTCTCATTGCTCCTACAGAACTATTTAATAGTACAGGATTTGTTTCTAGTTGCTTATTAAACTTTGCAAATCTAGGGTCAAACTTAGTTAAAGTGTCAAAAGTTTTTGACAATTCATTTCTAAGGTTTATTACTTCTTCGTTATCTCCTCCAAGAGCTTCAAACATGGCATTATACTCTGTTATTCTGTTTTGTAAATCAGCACTTTGAAAAGCATTACCAATTGATTCTATTTCTTGGCTACGAGTAGCAAACATGTCTTTATCAAAAACTTTAGCTGTTCTTTCTAGTTCGTCGTTTAATCCTTTTTGTGTTTCTGTAAGTTTTTTAGTCTTATTTTCTAGTTCTTCTATTGTTTTATCTACACCTCTAAATCTTTCATATAAACTTTTTCCCATCTGGACAAGCATAACTGCTATTCCAACAAACCCTGCAAATCTCATTATACCATTAGCAACTTTACCTAAAGCTACAAAACCCATTTTTATTGTACCCATAACTTTACCGTGCTCTGCTTGCATAGTGTAAAGTTCCATCACAAATTGGGCTCTCATTCTTGCAAAACCTCTAGTGGATTCTACTACCATCTGTTGTCTTTGTAGTTTAAGAAGATTGAATGTTCTAGTAGCTTCTGCTCTACTAACATTTTCAAAAGTAAGTAAACTAGTTGTTTTTGTTTTTAAAGAATTTTGGTATTGAGCAACATCTTTATCAGTATAATTACCTGCTAACATTCTTTCTTTTCTTGCTTTTGATTCATTAGTATTTCCATCTAAGAGTAAATTACCTAAATTTTGTTGAATCTGATTAGAAGCTCCTCTAGTATCTATTTGAGGGATTGCTTGTCTAATTAGTCCACCAGATATAGTCGCTGCAAATACACCTAAAGCTGCAGTAGCCGATTCTATATTTTCTACTAAGAATCCACCAAAAAATTCTGCAATTGGCCCTATAAAGTTTCTAAAGTTATTTAAAACTTCATCAAAAGCAACGCTGAGTTTGTTTAATTGGTTGACTGAATCGTCTCCAAGCATTTCTGCAATAGCTCCGTATCGCTCTTCTGATTGACGAAGAACTTCGTTTGCAACGGCTTGGGATTTTTGAAAAGTGGTAAGTTGATTTTTGTTAAGACCTAATGCAGAAGCATATCTTATTGATGCTTCTTCTAATCTTAGAATAATACCGAGTTCGTCTAGTAATTCGGGTTCCGCTTTGGTAACACCACGAACAAGACGATTGAATGAGTCTGTTACATCTCGACCGAGTGCAATAGAGACAATTTTAGCACTTTCACCAAGTTCTTTTAACTGACCTGGTGATAGTCCTGCAGCAAGTCCGATAGCTGCGGCTTGTGAAGCTTCTTTGAATGTTATCTGAGCTGCGGTAGCTGCTTGAATTTCACGAGCAATAGTTTTCATTGCTCTACCTGTTGTAGCTGCAAAAGCTTCTTGACCTTCCATAAGTACTCGGAAGTCAGCAGCATCTTTTAGAAATCTAAATAAAGCATCAATGGCGAATAACTGAGCGGCTAAAGTAGCGTATGCAGGAACTAGCCCTCCTGTAATACCCTGAGACATCTTACTAAAGTTTTTAGTAACATTGGATGACATTTGTGCCACACCTTTTCCGGCACGGTCAGCTGATGATGCGTTTTTATCTAATTGATTAAAACCTGCTCCAGCTTTTTTTGCATCCTTTTCTACTTTATTTAATCCAGAAGCAGTGACCTTAAAGTCTACCTGACCTCCTGATTTCTTTTTTCCTCCTGCCATTTACCTTTTCCTTTTAGCTTCCTTTTGCTTTCTTGCTACCTCGGTGTTAATCGAGTCGGCTCTTTCTCTATCTATTGATTTCATAAAGAACACAACTGTCTTTTTATCTTCTATTTCGTAAATGTCTAGTAATTCTCCAAGACCTGACAAATTTTTTCCCATATACATACCACTCATACCGTCCCATGTATCTTGTAATAGACTACACATAAAAAATGCCAACTGCACTTCATATGGGTATATATCTATAGCAGGAGGCATCTTATCAGGGTCGGGCTCTTGGCCTAACTGTTCGCATACAGCGAGATATTTATCTAAGTCAATGCTTGTTTCTTTGTATTGTCTTTTTAATAAAGCAAGTATTTGTTCTACTTGCTTTTGGTAAAATTTTCTAAATCACCTAGCATATCAGAAACCCAGCTATCAAAATCTCCAGAATTTTTTAGTAGTAATTCTGCGTTATCTGATGAAAACTCTAAACAGTCATCAGCGTTTACGTCACTAATGTCTACTAATAAGAGCTCGTTTAAGTAAGAATACTTTAAACCTTTCCAATCTTTAATAACTGCTTTAGAGTATTCTACTAAAAATTTATCGTTATCAAGTTGCTCTTCGTATGCTCTAGTTCTTTTATTTAGAACTTGCTTTATTGCTCTGCTTCTAAGTTTTAGCAATTCTTCTCTTGCTAAGTATGTTAATTTTACTGCGAAACCGTCCATTCCTGGAAACTCGATTTCGACTGTTTTACTTGGAGTTAATAAACTCTTCAGTGAAACTTTTGGTTGTTTTTGTTCCGTCATTTTTTATCCTAAAAAGTGGGAGAGCCTAAGCCCTCCCGAGTTTGTTTTACTACGATACGTAAGTAAGTTTTACTTCGTTTGTAGCTGATGCAGCCGTACCTGATGATAAGTCTGTCGGTAAACCGTGGAAAGCCACGTCTACTGATACTACGTCATCAAAGCTGTGTGTTGGTAGTTCTAGATGAGCTTTGTCTACTTCAACGTCTACTTTTGGAGTGTTTCCACTTCCTCCAATAGAGAATTTCAAGTCAAAAGCGTTAGTAATAACACCTCTTGATTCTTGTAATCTTTCAAATAAGTCTAATGACCCATTTGCTGTATCGTTTAAGTAACAGGTAAAGTTACCTGAAACTGATCTTGTTCCCATTACATGTCCTAATGGTAGGTTAACTGAACCTAGTGTTTCTGGTGTTAAATAACTTAGATTGTTTTCAATCGTAATGTTACCACCTGTTAGTGTTACTCCGTAAGTTACATCATTTGTTCCATCAACTGCTAATGCACCTAGTGTACCATCTGATGCTGATACATCAAAAATGATTTCTAAATCTGTTAGCTTTTGTCTAATAAAATTGCCTGTTGAACTTATTCCTTCGTTTACTATGCCTAAAGCTGTAGTTCCTGTCACACTGTTACCAGAGTCTGTTGCTCTAGTTTCTAAAGTTGCTACTTCTTCTACACTTTTACCATTTCCAGACCAGCCAATTTGTGCTAATCCATCAATATCAAAGTCTATTGAAGCTGAACCTACTGAACAGTCTGCTAGTTTATAAACCGTTACTCCGTCTGTACCAGTTGTATAAGTATTGCCTTCAGAATCCTTAGATGCTCCTAGTACAAAGAATAAATCAAATGTACCTAAAGTAACTTGGTTTGAGTTTGCAAAATTAAACACATTTGGCTCATAAGCTGCAGCGGTTGTAGGGAAGTTCCCTCCAGATCCTTTGTTATAGCTAGTGCCTTCTTCTGTTCCACCTGGTGCAGACATAGCTGACCATAATGGGCCTTCTACTGCAAACTTTTTAGCATTACCTGCGTGTTGTCCGTTTGTTGCACCATCTGTAATTGCTGATGCGCTTCCTGAACCTGACGTAGTTGGCCTCATATAAGTTGAAAACGACCATTCTGCTGGCGCAAAAGAGTCAGTAAACATTGCTCTACCTCTTTTTGAGTAACCAGTTGAATTTGCTGCTTCACTTAAAGTAACCTCTGATGTATTTGTGCCTTGACTAAAAGAAAATCCATCTAATACAGGTATCTCATAAAGAGCTGTATTAGCTGTAGTTCCATCATAGCTATGAGTCATAAATACTTTGGTATCTCTACTAAAGAAAAATGCCATTCTTTTCTCCTATTTTAATATCGAATCTCGACTGTAATTTCTCCTACGCCGAGAGGTTCGAGTACTCCTTCATCTGTTGTCACCGTTCCAATTGTTGTTTGAACCGTTGATTGAGATGCTCCTGTTGAATCATAATACGTTAAGGGATCTTTATCCTCTAGTACCGTTTCAACATCTTCTAACAATTCTTCGAGTGCTAAAATAACATCACTGTCATCTGATGCATAACATCGAATCGTTAATCTTAAAAATCTAAATCTAAACCCACCGCCATCATACTCTCGAGTTTCTGAGCCTGCCCCTATGTGAATAGTAGGAAACTCATTTACTTCGTCCCAAAACTTCAATCGTCTTTCTACTTTTGCGATTGAACTTCTATATGGCGGAGTTCCATTTATTTGCTCTAATTCTAATGCTAGTGCTTCTACAATGGCGCGTCTACGCGTGGTATGTTTCCTTGCTAAACTGCTTTCCATTATACTCTCCTAATCCTTAGAAATCTATCTCCTATTATACTTTGTGCTATCTCTCGTACAGATTCTCCTATAATTTTTCTTGGGTCTCTCTGTGTACTTCCCATTGCATTACCTGGTTCAAAAGTTTCGTATGGGTCTCTCATGTAAGTATAATTTACATTTAATCCACCTCTTGGACCAACCATTACATCTTTTGCTTCGGCACTGGCTGCAAATCGGCCTGTTCTAAAGTTTAAAGCAGGACTTGTCATTTTTGATGCAACTACTTTTGGTAACAACTCATTTAATAAAGCTTCTAAAGCCAGTGGGTTGTTATTTGTCTGTAAACTAGCCTGTCTTGCTTTCTTAGCTGCTTTTTTTCTAACTGCTCCACCAAATTTTGCTTTAACTTTTGACTTTGCTTTAGAAATCTGTTTTGTTCTTGCTCTTGTTTTTTCTTTATCTTTGTATTTAGCCTCTTTAACAAGATTTTTATTAATTTTAAATCTCATATCAGGCATGCCACTGGCTGTTTTTATAGTACTAGGTATTTTTGCAAATACCCCTCTATCTATCATTTCACCCATAGACAAAGAAGCTGTTTTTTCCAAATCCTTGCTAAACTTTGTTAGTAATTTATCTTCTAGAGCAGCAAAAAATCCATCCAATCTCGGATCGTTTTTTTCATACTTTCCTGAATCAGCCGCGTTAGCTAATTTATTATCTGATCCTAGTCCGAATACGATTTTTATTTTTAAATCTTTTTCTGCAAAGTTATCGCTAAATAAATCAATTTCACTGAACCCTTCTAAAGAGTAAGCTGCATTAAACTCTTCGTTTACTATTTTGGCTATAGTATTAACTGCAGTTGGCTCATAATTTACTCCGCCTCTGCTACCTCCATACTCAAACATACTCTGAAAATCTTTATTTCTCATTTTTTCTAAGAAATGTACCATTTTTACTGTTGAATCGTTTCTTTTATATGTTCTATCATTTCTACCACCAGCTTTGAAGTCTCCAGTATGTAGTCTTGTTGATCTTCTGCTTCTTTTTTTAAAACTGTCTGAATCTTTATCAATAGTACCAAAAGAGTCACCGCCAGATGTAGCTAAACGATTCTGATTTTCAGCAACAAATAGCTTATCATTCTCTAATCCTATAGCTGTTTGTTTTGCTATCTCATCTATTACCATCTTTTGAGCTTTGTAATGCCTATCTGGGTCTACAAATTTTTTACCGTCTTCTCTAGTGCCTTCTCTGCCCTCTCCCATTGTAAAACTTTTATTAAAGTTTAAACATACAGTACTACCTTTTGTAGTTATTAGTACATCATTTGGACTAACTACAAATCCATGTTTTTCTAATGCGTCTTTCCAAACTGCTGGAGTATTATATCCTCTAGTTGCTTGTGAGGCTTGTAGTTCAATTCTCTTTAACTCTACTGCTGTAATGCCAATTCCATCTGCTCTTAACATCTTTTTAAAGTTTTCAACTACAACACCTTTTGTCCATTGTTCAGTATAAAACATTTCAGTTACATACCTACTAGACTGGTCTCTTACATAACGTTGATAGCTTTCATCTTTATAAGTACCTAGTGCAGTTTCAATTTCATGAAATAAATCTTTTAAAGCCATTAAATAACAACTTTATATAAATCAAGTACTCTTTTTATATGGTCAGGAAAGTCACTGCTATTTCTTAGACCTGCAGTACCTTGATTCTGTTGGACTGCTCCGCCCAAAGTTCTTCTTTCTTTATGCTCATCTTTTATATAGTAGTTAACTAAGTCAAATAAAGCTAACTGTAAATCTCTTGGTGTTGAGGCATACCCTGCTCTATATGTAATCTTTACAGCGCCTACACCTCTTGCCCAATGTATCTGATTACCGCCTGCATTAGTTCTAATTATTGCATCGGCTTCTTCATCAAGATAGTATTCATATTTAGCTGTAGTAAGTTCTGTATAACTATCTGAATAGTTTTGTCTTTCTTCTACTTTTGTTATAGAAACTACAGGACTCTCACTCACAATTATGGTGTTAGTAAAGTTATCTTCAATTGTAAAAGTTTCAACTTTGTCTGTACTATAAAAATCTACGAAACTTGTTCCGCAATACTTTTTAACTAAATCAGATACCTGAGGTACTATAACATTTAAGCGATCATCATCCTTCTCCCCTCGAAGGCCTTCTGCGTCTTTATATTCGTTTACTGTTATTAAGTCTGCCATAGTTAAAAAGGGTGGGTTTTAAGGAAACCCACCGAAAACCTGTAATTAGCTATTAACTAGCTGCTGCGTACTTCCATCCGTGTACTGTGTGTGCACCTTCAATTAACTCGGCAAAGCCTAGTCTTTGTGAAGCTACTAATACTCTTCTTTGGTTCGCTACTTCGTAGTCAGATTCTATTGTTACACCTCTTAGTCTAGGCATTACATAGTTTCTTGGGTATACTGCGATAGCACCAGTTTTTGTCGCTGCTTTAGTAGCAAATTCATCACATAAAATGACTCTTGAGCCAAATACTTGTCCGATTTCACCACTTAATTTAGTAGCCATGT